>Ga0181352_1000307_pt1 | contig 21535 bp, 18 predicted proteins | sample Fa13VDMLBSN_FD_130103 | JGI IMG/M metagenome (GOLD analysis project Ga0181352, IMG submission 130103) | Freshwater viral communities from Lake Michigan, USA - Fa13.VD.MLB.S.N | ecosystem: Environmental > Aquatic > Freshwater > Lake | place: USA: Michigan | collected 2013-09-23 | reverse complement strand
TTAGATTGGTCTAAAGGGCAAGGAACAACAGTTCCTAAGCGTATTGACATTTGGGCTCAAGGTCCTCCTGTAGGATTGGCAATAGAAAGACTATCTGAAGTCTATAGACTTGGTATAGATAAGCATATGTTATTTGTTCGCTTTGAAGATTTATGTTTATATCCTGAATCTACAATGCTGAAAGTGTATAAGTATCTTGATATACCTGCGTTTGAGCACGACTTTGATAATATTGAGCAACTAACTAAAGAGGACGATGAAGTATATGGAGCATTTGGCGACCATACAATTAGAAAAAAATTACAACCGGTTCCATCTAAAGCAAAGGAGCTATTAGGCAAAGATGTGAATGATTGGATTTGGAATAATTATCAATGGTTTTTTGATAAATTTAGATATACTAAATAATGAAAAAGTTTCAAATAAAACTTTATTATACAAATAAAAAAGACCCATTGAATGGTTTTACTACCAATCAATTAAACTATGCTTTATTTCCAAATGATAATGCTGTTACAAGTTCTATTATACAAGGATGGCAGTATGAAAGCTATATGTTTGACTTCTTAATAAAGAATCAAATAATTACTGAAAATAAAACAATCATTGATATTGGAGGCAATAATGGAAACTTTGCTGTAGACTTTGCTCACTTAGTTGGTAATGGTGGTTTGGTACATACATTTGAACCACAACGAATTATTTATTATCAATTATGTACCAATGTATTTCTTAATGGATTAACTAATGTACATTGTCACAATGAAGCTGTATCTAATATAGATGGAGAGTTGATGATAGAAATACCAAATTATTTTGAGAAAGGAGATGTTAACTTTGGTGCAGCTGAGATAGTTAATGAGAACGGTGAATTAGTTAGGTCAACAAGACTTGACAGTCGTACATTTAAAGATGTAGTCTTTATCAAGATTGATGTACAGGGATATGAATCATTTGTAATAGATGGTGCAATTGATACAATACAAAAACATAGACCTTATTTGTTTGTAGAATTTGAAGACCATTTATTAAATAAACAAGGAACATCAGAAATAGAACTTCAGGCTAAGATAGAATCATTAGGATATGTAGTAAAACAATTTCAAGAAGGTGTTCCTTATCAAACACATTCAGGGAAATGTTTAGATTACGTAGCTATTCCTAAAGAAAAATTTAAAGAATTTAATCATATTATACCGTGATAATAGTAATTTTTGGACAACCACATAGTGGTAAAACTACATTAGCAAATCTAATAGATGCGGATTTTTACATTGATGGAGACCATCTTAGAAGATTGTTTCAAAACAAAGATTATAGCAAGCAAGGCAGAATAACTAATCTTAATAGAGCTAGTGACATTGCTACTTATTTGCATTACAATGGTAATAAAGTAGTATTGTCCTTAGTATATCCATATAAAGAAGCTAGGGATTATTTAAACTCTTTAAGCACTAATGTTAAGTGGATTTATCTTACTTACACAGAACCAAGAGGAAGAGAAGAATTTCACGTAAGTGATTTTGAAGAACCTGAGTTAGAAAGTTTTTTGCAAATAAATACGGATAACTTGACAATCGAAGAATGTATAAATCAAATCAAATTATATGTGGAGTAAAAAAGTGCACGTTGCAAGTTCAATGCAACGTAAAAATAACCAATGGTCCTTATTTATAGGTCGTTGGCAACCAATACACGAAGCACACAGGCAGATGTTTCAACAAGTATTGGATGAGGGTGGAAGAGTATTAATAGGAATAAGAGATGTAGAACCGGATGAAAAAAATCCTTTTCCTGTTAATGAAGTGTTAAATACAATTAAAAACGAGTACAAGGACAATCCTAACGTATCAGTAATGGTGGTGCCGGATATATCAAGTGTTAATTTTGGAAGAGGTGTAGGCTATGATATTATTGAGCATATACCTCCAACTGAAATAGCTGAAATATCTGCAACCAAAATAAGAAAAGATTTAGGACTATGATAGTTGAAAAGAAAAGACATATAGCTAAAACTATTAGTTACAGAATCTTAAGCACTGCAATTGGTTTTTGTATAATGTGGTTAGTAAGCGGTTCGGTAAAAGTAGGAGCGGCATTTGGTGTTGCTGAATTAGTATATAAGCCTATTCAATATTATATTCACGAGCGTATTTGGTATAAATGGATTAAATTTGGTCTAAATAATAAAAGCAATAATAATGGACATACGCAAAATATCAATAGGACCGGATTATAAAGGAGGAGCAATGCACTACATTGTAGGGCAAAAAGTACTTGGTGATACCAATGAGATACACTTAATTAAACTTGATGCCGAAAGACAATCTATTAAAATATACATTATTAACGATAAAGCAGAAGTTTTACTTTGGAAAGAGTTTAATCCTACAATACCAATTTCAATTGAATACAATATAAACTTTTAATGAAGTCACCATTCTATTTTATAGCTAAGCCGGTAAACGGTAAACGATACGACAACACCAAAGAAATTGGTGGGGTAGAGTTTATTGTCAGCACTTCAGAGGAAGACCATAAGTTTTCTAACCGATTTGCAGAGGTCGTAGAACTTCCATTGGGCTACAAAGGTCCAATAAAGGAAGGTGATACTTTACTTGTGCACCATAACGTATTTAAGTTTTATAACGATATGCGGGGTAGGCAGAAGAGTGGCAAGTCTTTTTTTAAAGACGACCTATTCTTTATAGAGACCGAGCAGTTTTATATGTATAAGCACGACTCCACGTGGAACGCTTATGATAGATTCTGTTTTGTCAAGCCTATCCCCACTACACAAAGCTATATCAAGAAGCCATTTAGCGAAGAGCCTCTTATGGGTATAATGAAATACCCTAACGAGTATTTACTTGAGCGTGGCATCAAAGCAGGAGATATGGTCTGCTTTTCCCCTGATAGCGAATACGAGTTTACCGTAGATGACGAGAAATTATATAGAATGTACGACCACCAAATAACAATTAAATTATGAATCTAATCACATTCGACAACATTATTAAAGACCCAAACGCTTATGTATCAGACATCCACATTCACGGGTTCCAAGACGTGGCAGATGGTGACAACGTATTCAGGAACATTCAACCTCGTGACAATAATGATGAGTTCGCCTTATACGTCACCAACTTATTCGTTGGTTATAAGGTAGACTTAAACTTTATTCGTAAGTCTCCGCTCAACCAAGAAGAACCAAACTTCATACATACGGACGAGATGATGGGTGACATCACTTGCTTATTATACCTAAACGAGCAGGCTCCTGAGGATGATGGCACAACCATCTATGATGAGAATCAAAAACCAATCTTTACAATGTACTCTAAGTTCAATCGTATGATTGCGTTTACTTCTGATGCTCCACACTCGAGGAATTTATTTAATAACTTTGGAGAAGGAGAAACAGCAAGATTGGTTCAGATTATATTTTTAAAGGCAAAGTAATGAGAGACACCAAAGAAATAAAGCTCCGTATTATTGAAGCCGGATACAAAGCTGTCAACCATCTTGTGAAAGTGGCTGAGGAAGACATTATTAATACCGACTCAGATAACCCTGATGTGGCTGCCGATAAGATGAAGAATGCAGCAGCCGCTAAGAAGTTAGCCATCTTTGATGCGTTTGAGATACTAAGCAGAATAGAAGCAGAGAAAGAAAACTTAGACTCCGCAGAACGTGGAGTAAGTAAAACCGATACAAAACAAGGATTTGCAGAACGAAGGTCAAAACAATAGTCTATGCAAGGTGCTCAAGGATTATATCCCACCTGCAGTTGTCTCTAATAAAAATAGAGTCAACTCGTGGCTTTACGGCTATAACGACCAATACGATGTTGTTGTAATTTCAAAAACCGGACAGATAGGTGAGATATACGAGATAGAAGGATTACGCATTGCGTTACCCGCCACTCCTGATAAGTGTCTTCAAAGACACTCCGCTAACGCTGAACAGTATTGGGAACGTCAACCATTGCCAAGAGACTTAGCTAAAATCCAATCCATATTTCAGTGGAACGAAAAGCCAAAAGAATTTAAGAACCGTTGGGTAGACTATATCGAGCAGGAGTTTGATTATAGAGAGCAAGGTTTTTGGTTTATGAACAACGGAAAGAAAACCTACATAACAGGCTCACATTATATGTACCTGCAGTGGTCAAGTATTGACGTAGGCTATCCTGACTTCCGTGAAGCCAATAGAATCTATTGGATATTTTGGGAAGCCTGTCGTGCTGACCCAAGGTCATTTGGTATGATATACCTTAAGATTAGACGTTCAGGGTTCTCTTTTATGTCATCGTCTGAGTGTGTCAACATAGGTACGCTCGCACGTGACGCACGTATAGGCATCTTATCAAAGACGGGTGCCGATGCTAAGAAGATGTTCACCGACAAGGTTGTACCTATCAATAGCCGTCTACCGTTTTTTTTCAAACCGGTTATGGATGGTATGGACAAGCCAAAGACTGAGCTTGCCTACAGGGTGCCGGCAGCAAAGATTACCAAGAAGAATATGTACGAGACTGACGACAATGATGTCGATGGTCTTGATACATCAATAGATTGGAAGAATACCGAAGACAACTCCTACGATGGAGAGAAGCTGCTTTTCTTGGCGCACGATGAGTCTGCCAAGTGGACAAAGCCTGTAAACATCAAGGAGAATTGGCGTGTAACCAAAACCTGTCTGCGCTTAGGTAGCAAGATTATTGGCAAGTGTATGATGGGCTCAACGTCCAATGCACTTAGCAAAGGGGGGCAGAACTATAAAGATATTTACGAGGATTCTAATGTGAAGGTTCGTAACGCCAACGGGCAGACTAAGAGTGGGCTATACGCTATATTTATTCCGATGGAATGGAATATGGAAGGGTTCATTGATAGATATGGACATCCTGTATTTCGCAAACCTGATGAACCTATTATGGGTGTAGACGGGATGATGATTAAGAACGGAGCCATTGACTATTGGGAAGCGGAGGTTGACTCATTAAAGAGTGACGCTGACGCACTAAACGAATTTTACCGTCAGTTCCCACGTACAGAATCTCACGCATTCCGTGATGAGAGCAAGCAAGCATTATTTAACCTTACCAAGATATATCAACAGATTGACTATAATGACTCGATGATTAAAGAGCATTACCTGACTCGTGGTATGTTTTCGTGGAAGGATGGTATTAAAGATACTGAGGTGATATGGACGCCTGACCCAAGAGGAAGGTTCAATATTAGTTGGGCACCGCCTAAGCATATGCAAAACAATGTACATACACGTAATGGTGTTAAGTATCCCGGCAATGAGCATCTTGGGTCATTCGGTTGTGACTCCTATGACATCTCAGCAGTAGTTGGGGGACGTGGGTCTAATGGTGCCCTGCACGGTATGACCAAGTTTCATATGGATGACGCTCCTGTAAATGAGTTTTTCTTAGAATATATTGCTCGTCCACAAACTGCGGAAATATTCTTTGAGGAAGTTCTTATGGCAATAGTATTCTACGGAATGCCTATCTTAGTAGAGAATAACAAACCGAGACTTTTATACCATCTAAAGAATAGAGGTTACAGAGGTTATTCAATCAATAGACCGGACAAGCAGTTGGCAAAGTTGACAAAGACTGAACGTGAGTTGGGAGGTATTCCAAACTCATCTGAGGATGTTAAGCAAGCACACGCATCAGCCATTGAGTCTTATGTAGAGAAGTTTGTAGGTTTTGATTTAGAAGCAAAGTATAGAGACCCGGAGCAAATGGGTACAATGCCGTTTACAAGGACACTTGAGGATTGGGCAAAATTTGACATCAACGATAGAACAAAATTCGATGCCTCCATTAGTTCAGGATTATGTATTATGGCTAATCAGAAGCACTTATATATACCGGAGAAAAAAGAATCAAAATTAATTATTAACTTCGCTAAGTATAAAAACGAAGGAACAACAAGTCAATTGATTAGATGAAAAATGTAACAATCAACATAAACACCGCAGCATTCCCAAGTCAGTTAGCAACTGATGCCGAAAAAGCATCTGATGCGTTTGGGTTGCAAGTGGGTCAGGCTATTCAATATGAATGGTTTAGAAAAGATGGAAACAATTGTAGATACTACGGTCAATGGCAAGATTTCCGCAGACTAAGACTATATGCGAGAGGTGAACAGCCCATTGGTAAATACAAAAATGAGTTGGCTATTGATGGTGATTTGTCTTACTTGAATCTTGATTGGACTCCTGTTCCTATTATACCAAAGTTTATTGATATTGTTGTTAATGGAATGTCTGATAGATTGTTTAAAGTGAAAGCATATGCACAAGATGCAATGTCTCAAGCTAAAAGAAACAAGTATCAAGATATGCTTGAAACACAAATGGCAGGTAAGCCTGTGCTTACTAAGATACAACAAATGACAGGTGCTAATCCATTCTTGATGGACCCTGAAGAACTTCCTGAAACAGACGATGAGTTGTCATTATATATGCAGCTTAAATATAAGCCTGCAATTGAAATAGCAGAAGAAGAAGCAATCAATACAATCTTTGATGAGAATCATTATGAAGATACTCGTAGAAGATTAAATTACGACCAAACTGTTATTGGTATTAGTGTTGCAAAGCACGAGTTCCTACAGGGCACAGGCGTTAAGATAAGTTATGTAGACCCGGCTAACGTTGTTTACAGTTACACAGAAGACCCATTCTTTAAAGATTGTTTTTATTGGGGAGAGATTAAGACATTGCCATTAACTGAGTTAATGAAGATTGACCAATCTTTAACAAAAGAAGACTTACAAGAAATTACTCAATACAGTCAAGCGTGGTATGATTACTACAACGTAGCACAGTTTTATCAGAACGATATGTTCTACAGAGACACTTGCACGTTGCTGTATTTTAATTATAAGTCAACTAAAAAAGTTGTTTACAAAAAGAAGAAACTTGAAGGTGGTGGTTCTCGAGTAATTGAGAAAGACGAAACTTTCAACCCTCCTGTTGAAATGATGGAAGAGGGTAATTTTGAAAAGATTGAAAAAGTTATTGATGTTTGGTATGAGGGTATTATGGTAATGGGTACCAATATCTTATTACAGTGGAAGTTGTCTGAGAATATGGTTCGTCCTAAGTCAGCATCTCAACACGCAATACCTAACTATATTGCTTGTGCTCCTCGTATGTACAAAGGTGCGATTGAATCACTATGCAGAAGGATGATACCATTTGCTGACTTGATTCAAATCACCCATTTAAAATTACAACAAGTTATTGCACGTACAGTTCCTGATGGTGTCTTCATTGATGCTGATGGTCTAAACGAAATTGACTTAGGTACGGGCAACGCATATAATCCTGAGGATGCTTTAAGATTATACTTCCAAACAGGTAGTGTAATTGGTAGAAGCTATACTCAAGATGGTGAGTTCAATAATGCAAGAGTTCCTATCACTCAGCTTACATCTAACTCAGGTGCAGCTAAAACGCAGATGTTGATTACAAATATGAACCACTACATTGATATGATTAGGTCGGTGACCGGTCTTAACGAGGCACGTGATGGTTCTAACCCTGACCCTAACTCATTGGTTGGTCTACAGAAGTTAGCTGCGTTAAACTCTAATACAGCTACAAGACACATCCTTGAAGGTTCTTTGTATGTATATCGTACATTAGCGGAGGCTTTAACATATAGGGTTGCTGACATTTTACAATATGCTGACTTTAAAGATGAGTTTGCAAATCAAATTGGAAAGTACAACGTATCTATATTAGAAGAGATTAAAGAACTTTATATTTATGACTTTGGTATATTCATTGAGGTTTCACCTGATGAAGAGCAAAAAGCACAGCTTGAGGCTAATATCCAAATGGCATTATCTAAGGGTGACATTAACCTTGAGGATGCAATTGACATCCGTGAGATTCGCAATCTTAAACTTGCCAATCAGCTATTGAAACTTAAGAGAGTTAAGACTCAAGAGCGTGAGGAGAAGATGGAGATGCAGAAGCAAGCTATGATTTCTCAGCAACAATTGAAGTCTCAAGAGTTGGCAGGTCAGGTAGCTATGCAGAAGATTGAAATGGAAACCAATTCTAAGATGCAGATTAAACAGGCTGAGGTGGCTTTTGATATTCAGCGTTCAGAAAATGAAGCAAGACTTAAGTCTCAATTAATGCGTGAGGAGTTTGAGTACAATATGCAAATACGTGGTATGGAGATGAACGACTTAAAGTCAAGAGAAGAGATGAAAGAGGACGCAAAAGCAAAAAGAATTAGTCAACAAAACACCGAGCAATCTAAGTTAATTAATCAAAGAAAGAACAATCTTCCTCCTATGAGTTTTGAGTCAAACGAGGATAGCTTAGATGGGTTTGACTTAGCGGAATTTGAGCCTCGTTAAAAATGTCAAAATTTTTGTATAAGTTTGTATAAATTAAATTAAATCAAATGGAATTAAAAGTTAGAGCATTAGACATAATTGAACCAAAGAGTGTTCAAGAAGTGGAACAACAATTACTTGAGAAACACGAGGAGTCGTTAAGTCAAGAGAATAATACGGAACCGGAACCATTGCAAAGTGCTCCTGAACCGGAACCTCAACCAATTGATGTTGAGTTAAAAGACGAAGACGTTCTTTCATATATTGGTAAAAGATATAACAAGCAGATTAACTCATTGGATGACTTAGTTGCTGAGCGTAAAGAAGCTGAGCCACTACCTGAAGATGTAGCTGCTTATATGAAATACAAGAAGGAGACAGGTCGTGGGTTTGAAGACTTTCTTAAGTTAAAGAAGGACTTTGACTCAATGAACCCTGAGCAACTTCTTAAAGAGTATCTTTCTTCCACACAGGAAGGTCTTGATAGTGATGACATCGAGACGTTAATGGATGACTACAGATTCGATGAAGAGTTGGATGATGAGGCAACCATTAAGAAAGTAAAAATCGCAAAAAAGAAAGTTCTTGCTGAAGCCAAGAAGTTTTTCAATTCTCAAAAGGAACAATATAAAATGCCCCTTGAGTCAAGTACGGCATTCATTCCTGACGGAGAAAAGGAAATCTACGAAAGCTATAAGCAATATACCCAACAGGCAAAGACAATAGAAGAGGAGAACAATCGTAAGCGTCAATGGTTTGACCAAAAGACGAACGAAGTTTTTGGCGGAGAGTTCAAAGGTTTTGAGTTCAATGTTAATGACAAGAAGTTCACGTTTGCTCCGGGAGACGCCAATGAGTTAAAAAAGAACCAAGCAACTCCACAGAACTTTATTAATAAGTTCTTGGATGACCAAGGTTTAATGAAAGACGCAACAGGTTATCATAGGTCTTTGTCTATAGCAATGAATCCTGACAAGTTCGCTAAGTATTTTTACGAACAAGGTATGGCTGACGCAACTGATGATGTTACTCGTAAAATCAAGAACATCAATATGTCAGAGCGAAAAGCACCCGAAGTTGGCACTATATCAGGAGGAATGCAGGTGAAGGCGGTTAACCCTGATTCAGGAAGAAACCTGAAAATCCGCAGTATAAAAAGAGTTTAAAACAATTAAAATTTAAAAAAAATGGCAAGTGCTTTATTGAATAACCCCACCTACCAATTGCAGCCAAGTGCTGAGCAGGTGGCGTTACAGACAAACTACATTACCAACTTCAACTTCTTGAATCAGTATCTACCTGATACATACGAGAAGGAATTTGAGCGTTATGGTAACAGAACAATCGCATCTTTCTTACGTATGGTAGGAGCAGAGATGCCTTCTAACTCTGACCAAATCAAATGGGCAGAACAAGGACGTTTACACATCAAGTACACAAACTGTACTTCAGCAGCAGCAGCAGGTGCGGCAACCGCAACTTTCACTGTAGCTGACAGTGGTGTGACTTACATCGCTATCCGTGTTGGACAAACTTTGATGATTCAAAATAACACTTCAGGTGTTTTCAACAAGGCTATCGTAACAGCAGTTCCAAGTGCAACTACTTTCACAGTAGCGTACTACGAAACTGCAGGTCAGGCTTTCGCAGTAAGTACTCAATGTACTGTATTCATTTACGGTTCTGAGTTCAAAAAAGGAACTAACGGAATGGTTGGTTCATTAGAATCAGAAGATGACATCTACAGCAATAACCCAATTATCATCAAAGATAAGTATGCGGTTAACGGTTCTGACATGGCTCAAATCGGTTGGGTAGAAGTTACAACTGAGAATGGTGCTACAGGATACCTTTGGTATTTAAAGAGTGAGCACGAAACTCGTTTACGTTTTGAAGATTACTTAGAGACTTCAATGATTGAAGCTGTTCCGGCTGCATCTTCTTCAGGTGCTGCAACTGCAGGTTACATTGGTTCTGAAGGTATCTTCTACGTAGTAAACAACCGTGGTAACGTTTGGGGTGGTGGTACTCCAACAACTTTAAGCGATTGGGATTCTATCGTTTCTCGTCTTGACAAGCAAGGTGCTATCGAAGAGAACGTTGTATTCGTAAATCGTGGTTTAAGTTTCGACATTGACAATATGTTAGCTACATTGAACGGCTACACTTCAGGTGGTGTTGCTCAATCAGCTTCTTTCGGTCTTTTCGACAACGATGTTGATATGGCGTTAAACTTAGGTTTCACAGGTTTCCGTAGAGGTTATGACTTCTACAAGTCTGATTGGAAATACCTAAATGACCCAACAATGCGTGGTGGTTTAAATACTACTGCTGCAACTGCAACCGGTACTATTACAGGTTTAATGGTTCCTGCAGGTTCTACTTCAGTGTACGACCAAATTATGGGCAAGAACGCTAAGCGTCCTTTCTTACACGTTCGTTACCGTGCTTCTGAAGCTGAAGACCGCAGATACAAAACTTGGATTACAGGTTCTGCCGGTGGTGCTGCTACAAGCGACTTGGATGCAATGGAGGTTAACTTCCTTTCTGAGCGTTGCGTATGTACCCTTGGTGCTAACAACTTCGTATTATTCCGTTACGGATAATAAAGGAAGAAAATCTATAGGGAGGGTGTCTTCAAAGACACTCTCCTTTTTTTAAATCAAATTAAATCAAATACAAATGGCAAAAAGTACAACAGCTGTAGACAAGGTCTACAAGTTAAAAATAGGTAATCCACTGAGCTACACTTTAGCTTCAAGAAACCATCCTCGATTCCCACTAATGTGGTTTGACGAGAAGAACAATGTGAACCGTGCATTGAGATATGCATCTAACCAAAAGTCCCCATTTGAGGACGAGCAAGACGGAAACTTTATTATTGAGCCTATCATCTTTGAAGATGGCTTCCTACGTGTTCCAAAAAACAATCCTGTATTACAGCAATTCTTACATTACCATCCATTGAATGGCACCATCTTCTCTGAAGTGGACAAAGAGAAAGACGCTGCTGCAGAGGTTCAGGATTTGGACTTAGAGATTGAGGCATTAGTTGAAGCCCGTCAGCTTTCAATAGAACAAATTGAGACTCTTACGAGAGTTATGTTTGGTAAAGACCCATCTACCGTGTCAACTGCTGAGTTAAAGCGTGATATCTTGGTATTTGCTAAAAGAGAACCTAAGGAGTTCTTGAGCATATTAAACGACCCTGAATTGAAGTTCCAAGCCAAGGTTCGTTTATTCTTCGAGAACAAGTTATTGATATTAAGAAATGGCGACAAAGAGGTGTGGTTTAATACCGCAACCAATAAGAAAAAGATGTTGTCAGTTCCGTTCGGGGAAGACCCATATGATATGGTAGCCCACTTCTTACGGAGCGATGAAGGCATTGATTCCTTAAAGATGTTAGAATCTACTTTAGGATAATAGATGTTGATTATTGATTGATGATTGAAAGAGGGGGCACTTATTGTGCCCTCTTTTTTTTTATGTATATTTGTAAAAAAAGAACTAATGATAAACTCAGTAAGAAATATGGTGTTGTCTGTACTGAATAAAAATAACTACGGATACATCTCTCCTTCTGATTTTAATTTGTATGCTCAGAATGCACAAATGGAAATCTATGAGGAGTATTTTAGCAGCTACAATGCTGTTATCAATTTAGAAAATGCTCGTGGTGCAGGCGTTAATTATGCCGATATGGAGCAACCAATTGCTGAGACAATGGAATCTTTTTTAAGAAAAGACTATTTATCTAAAATTTCTGCTAATAGATTTTCAGTACCTACTCCTACTACAACAGGATATTATGCTTATATGTTATTAGATGTTGAGTGTAAGCCTGTTAATTTAAAGACAGGAACCAACACGTCAGTTGTAAGTGGTCAATTAGTTGACAGTACAGCAACTTTTACAACCGATGATATTGTAGCAGGTGATGTTGTTACAAACCTTACAACAGGATTGGTATCAACAGTTTCGTCAGTACTTAGTAACACGGCAATCCTTTTAGATTCAAATATATTTTTAGCAGCAGGAAATGCTTATAGCGTATTCTCATCTGCAACTGTTACGCAAGCAGAGAAGGTTATTAATTCAAATATGACACTTCTTAATAATTCTAATTTAACTGCGCCTACAATTCAATATCCTGCATATACTATACAGGGAACTGAGTTGACTATTTACCCTGCAACAATAAGCAACAAGGGTCAAGTTCAGGCTACTTACTTTAGATTCCCTAAGGTTCCTAAGTGGACCTATATTACACTTTCAAATGGTGAGCCGGTATTTGACCAATCACAAAATGATTATCAAGATTTTGAATTACCTATTGAGGATGAATACAAATTGGTTACAAGGATTCTTCAGTATTGTGGTGTATCTATTCGTGAGACTGAAGTTACGCAATTCAATATGGCTAAACAACAGCAAGAAAAAAATCCATAAAATATTAAGATATGGCATATATATCACAGTATCAATACTACGAGAACGGAGGAGTTCAGCCCGAAGACGCCAATTGGGGGTCGTATCAATACGTTAGTCTACAAGACATCGTAAACAACTTCTTGTTGATGTACTCAGGTAACCATTCATTGGTTAACAATGAGGAGCGTTACAAAGTATTGTTCCACGCTAAGCGTGCTATACAGGAATTAAACTACGATGCATTTAAAGAAATTAAAGTATTGGAGCTTACAGTTCCTGATATGTTGAGATACATCTTACCATCTGACTATGTCAATTGGGTACGTATATCTTTATACAAAGATGGTTGGTTAAGACCATTAACAGAGAATATCCAAACACTTTCATCTAAGGCGTACCTGCAAGATAATACAGGTCGTATTTTATTTGACCAATACGGAAACGCATTAAGTCCTCAGTATTCTGAGATTGACTATGACAGATTAACGCATATCAAGAAGAGTATCTATCTTAACCAAGGGAACCAATTCAATGGTCAATTAGGATGGAACTATGATGGTATGTGGTACTTTGAGGCTAATATCGGAACTGCATATGGATTAAATACAGAGACAGCAAACTTTAATCCTACATTCAACGTTGACAGAAAATCAGGAGTAATTAATTTTGATTCATCTATGTCAGGTCAGCAATGTATTTTGGAATATGTTTCTGATGGTATGGAAGGAGGAGATAACTCTTTAATTACAGTCAATAAATTATTTGAGAAATATATTTACGCTTCTATTCAATATGACATTTTAAGTTCTAAATTAGGCGTGCAGGAATATATTGTTGCACGTGCTCGTAAGGAAAAAAGCGCATTGCTTAGAAACGCAAAGATTAGAATCAGTAACATTCATCCCGGCAGACTCTTAATGAACTTAAGAGGATTGGACAAGCAAATCAAATAAGATGGCAAATTTTACAAGAAACTTTATAGCAGGCAGGATGAATAAAGTCGTTGATGAACGACTTCTTCCTGAAGGTGAGTATATAGATGCTATGAATATTAGAATGGGTTCAACCGAGAACTCAGAGGTTGGAGTTATTGAGAATACAAAGGGGAATCTTCCTCTTACTTCATTGTCATATATTGATGGAACTTCTCTTAGCTCTCAAGCAAGATGTATTGGTGCGCTTCAGAATAGTGTAAATGAAACCATTTATTGGCTTGTTCACGACCCAAACTTTTCAGAAGGTGCTACAGGCAAACTTGACCTGATTGTTTCTTTTAATGTTTCAACAAACATATTAACTTACCACGTTGTCAGTATTGACGATGGTGGTGGTGTAAACACTACATTAAACTTTAACCCTAACTATTTGGTTACGGGTATGGATATTTTAAATGATTTGTTCTTTTTTACAGATGATTATAATGCTCCAAGGTTTATTAATATAAATAGGAATTATCCAAACCCTATTGCCAATATTGACCAAGTTAGTGCAGAGTCACTACTTGTTATCAAGAAGCCACCGGTTGAGTCTCCGGGCGTTGAGCCAATTGTAACCAATGGTCAAGAGAACTATTTGGATACAAGGTTTATCTGCTTTGCTTATAGATACAGGTACATTGATGGAGAGTACAGTGCCACTTCTCAGTGGTCTCAGCCTGCGTTTGTACCTAATCCATTTAGCTTTAGCATTGAGAGTTTCTTGAACGAGGGTATGACAAACTTCTGCAACTCAGCAATAATCACATACAACTCAGGTGGTTCACTTGTGGTTGGCATTGACTTATTGTTCAAGAGGTCAGATGGCAATGTCATCAAGGTTATTGAGAAACTTGACAAGTCTAACTTAGGTCTTGCAAACAACACAGACTATCAATATACATTTACCAATAGCAAAATCTTTACCATCCTATCTGCGGCTGAATTGCTTAGATTGTACGACAACGTACCTCGATTTGCAAAGGCTCAGACAATTATGGGTAACAGATTGATGTATGGCAACTATGTTGAAGGCTACGATTTAATAGACCAATATGGTGCACCTGTAAAGTTTGAGTACACAACGAGTTTGGTATCTACCCCAATTGGTAATACCGATATTAGTGATGGACTTGCTGCAGGTAACTATTCTATTAATGGAAGTGTGAGTGTGGCAAATGCTACAGTTACATTTGATTTGACAGGGCAAAATTTAGTTGCAGGCTCAGCAATAAACTTAGATGTAGCTATTACGCATTCTCAATTTTCAGGACAAACTCCATTCCCTACAGAAGAAACAGATACAGTTAGGTTGAACTTTGCTTTCTTTTTGTCTACTACATACACATCAGTGTATCAGTTGGCAACAAGTGTTGAGTTCCAAAATGCAGTAGGTACGGCAGCTAATATTCAAACAGTAGCAAATGCTTGTAACGGTACAACATTTACAGATGCTTTCAACTGTGCGATACCAAACAACTTAGATGCGTTCATTAAGAATGGCAGTGGTATCAGTGCAGTAGGTCAGCCTGTAGGGATTATTACAAGTCCGGGTAGTAGCGTAATTGGATTGCAGTTTCCTGCAATGCGTTATGTAGATAGCTTAAGTACTCCAACGCAAACATTTTATGAATACTATGCAGTATCATTTGCGGAGGCAACTTTTCAAGAAATAGCAAACCCTCAAAGTTTGCATAGCAATAGAGATTACGAGATTGGTATTGTGTACATGGATGAGTTTAATAGAGCTACAACCGCTCTTGTAAGCCCTAACAATACGGAGCACGTTCCTTGTGGATTGTCTGCGTACAAAAACTCAATTCAGGTCACAATACCGCCAACACAATTACCTCCGTCTTGGGCTACGAGATACAAGTTTGTTATCAAGCCTGACGAAGAGAACTATGAGACAATTTATTGTAGCATATTCTTTGAGGACCCATTAACAAATAATGCGTACTTCTTACTTGAAGGTGAGAACGCACGTAAGATTGAGGCAGGAGATAGGCTTATTGTAAAGGCTGACTCTAACGGAGCAACTACTTCTTGTGTGTACGCAACTGTACTTGAGAAGAGTGCTCAGGCTTCAGGATTCTTAGAAATACCAAGTGAATTAGACCCAACAGTAATGTTGCCAATTCCTGCAGGTGTTTATATGAAGATTAATCCTAACAGCTTTAATATCGTTCAGGATGAATTAGCTATTATCGGTCCGGGTAAAATAACTGAAACTCAACCAAGAGGAGGAACCTTCCCTATTCTTTACTACCCAATGAACCGTTATGACACGGCTACATCTGCTTGGGTTGATTATGATATTCCTGCAGGAAGTAGGATTGTAATGACAATCAAGCAAACAAGAAGTGGTGTAGGTAATAGCTGTGAGGAAAGAAGAAACAGTTTAGAAAAAACTCTTGTTTCGTCTAATACATATGACAATATGTATGATTGGTGGATAGGAGATAATATTGAGCAGTTTTTAAATGACGGTTCAAGATATGCAGGAGCAGGTCAATGTATTCCTGACAATGAGTTTATCCCAACAATTACTAATACAGCAGGTGATATTTTAACTGACCTATGTATTAACTATTATAAATTCTACAGAAATACATCAACCAATCAATTACAATTGATGGTAACGGGTACATTACCTTGTACGGGTGTGGGTTATCCTAATGCTCGTGCATCAAGTGTTGAGGTAAGTATTACTGTATTCCGTTCTGATAAGACTTTAATATTTGAGACACTACCAAGCGAGGCATTGCCTGACGTGTTCTTTGAGAATGAGATGTCATTTGCTATTGTGAATGGCAACCATCAAGGTAATATTCAGAACCAAAACATTGGCTCAGGTACCCCTGCTATAGTAGATACCAAGTTCTTTAACTGCTTTGCGTTCGGTAACGGAGCAGAGAGTTATAAGATTAGAGACTCAATTGTAGGCAACTCGTTTGGCTTTGGCAACAGGGTTACAAGCGTATCTGCTCAAGATTATAAAGAAGCTGATAGATTTGCTGACATTACATACAGTGGTGTGTATAGCGATGAGTCTAATGTAAATAAGCTAAATGAATTTAACTTAGGTCTTCTTAACTATAAAGTTTGCGAGCCATCATTTGGTGGTATATACTTAATGGACGGAAGACAAACAGATATTCTTGTTCTTCAAGAAGACAAGATTTCATACGTATTGGCTGACAAGAATCTTATTTCTGACTCTACAGGTGGTGGGGTTGTAGCGTCTGTGCCTGAGGTATTAGGTACTCAGATTGCTCGTAGCGAAAAATATGGCATCAGTTTTAATCCTGAGAGCTATGTTCAGTGGGGATATGACAGGTTCTTTACTGACGTAAAGCGTGGAGCAGTGATTCAATTAAGAGGAGACTCTTATGCTCAAGACCAATTAAAAGTTATCTCTGAAATGAATATGAGAACTTGGTTTAGAGATGAGTTCAATGCTTCATTTAATACACAGAAACTTGGAGGCTTCGACCCTTATATGAACGAGTACGTTCTTTCAAGCAATGAATTAGACTTACCATATAACATTGAGTGTTTAGACTGCGGAATATCTCAGACATTTACACTAACTACATTAGCAGAAGAAACCAATTCTACTAATTACTGCGTTGACTTAGGTCCCGTGGTTGGTCTTACTGATGTTATCTATAGCGTTTCCTCAATATCTGAGGACGGTGAATTTGAGATAATAATTGATTACGATGGTACAACTGATACCACAGGATGGGTTACTGAAGGTGGCACATTAACATTTGACAAGAACAATGTATCAGTAGAGACTGTATCTATAACAATAAACTACAGAGGAGACGTTATATTAAACGTGCTTGCTGATTGTTGTCAAGCTGCATCTCTTACAGTTGTACAGATTGTTCTTACGAATGATTATGAGTCAGGCGATACCATCCATACTCAATACAGGTATGTTGACGGAGCGTTTACTTCTCCATTACAATCGAGCCTTGTTACTTTTGTAGCAGGTACAGATAATCCATTAGTTTCAAGATATAATGTTACAACGGGTCCTGTTGGAACAGGAGCATTCCCTCCGGCAGGTAGTACGGTTAGCTTAATTTCTAATCAATTTGCTACGGATACATTCGTATTTAACCCGGCAACAGACGAGTTTAAGTACTATACATCAGATACTTTGTATGGTAACAATACTTCTGATATTAATACTTTATTAGGATTGGCTACTACAGCTACACCTAATCAGGGAGGTGGCACAAATAACTTTGCAAACTTTACAGTTCCTGCATTACAAGATTACTTGTATTTCATTTGGGATTTTAGAGAAGCTATATCAACAACGTTATGTTACTCAGACGAGAGTGCAAGTGATGCGTGTTGTGGATGTGGTGCTCCTGTGGTAGAGTCTTATAACTGTGTTAGTGGAAGTTGTGTTGACCCGGGAGACGGAAGCGGAACATACTCTACTTTGGAGGATTGTCAAGCTAACTGTTTTGCAGCATCAATATCTTTAGGTGCTCCTCAGTGTAGAGAGAACAATTGTAATGATAATGCAGCTTGTACAGTTAGATATGGTATTAACACATCAAACGCTCCGGTTGGTTCTTACATAACTGTAACTACAGGTACTCCTTCTTCTTTTGCTACTGTAACTATTTCAGATTCAGACCCTAACAATGGTCAAATAACATATTTTGAGCCAAGCGGTTCTGCAACTCCTGTTTACTTTACACTTCAATTAAGAAACTCAGGAGGAACAATAATAGCTACATCAACTACATCATTAACCCATCAGTCATTTTGGTCTATGCTACCAATATGTGGAACATCTTAAAACAAAAATAAATGGCAACAAGTGCATCATATTATTTAAACGCTCCTTCTCTTGGGTCAGCTACAGCCGTGTTTTCAAACGAAAGTTTGACGACTCTTGCTGCTGATGGATTTTATTCCAATGGAGTAATTGTGAGAGAGCAAGTGTCAGGAGTATTATTGCCACAACAAAATTGTCCTACTTGTGCTACCCCTTGTGGAGAGACTATCAATGCAAGTGGCGGTCAAGGCATTTATCTGCTTGATTTAGACACCGGAAGTACAGGAGGTGATGTTGGTGCTGTTATAGTAAGATTTGACCCATTTGGAGTCCCTGATGGCATAAGAGCGACACTTGGAGCAAATGTTTACAATAAACTAACTTCTCCTGTTGATGGGTTGCATCAAAGTAGCACATCAGGAAACTTTACTTATGTGGGGCAAACAAGTGGAGATTGTGGAATATCAGGAACTACTTACCCTGCTTTGACAGAGTTTAGTTACAATGGAACGGCTTTTGTTGCAACAGGAGATACTCAAAGTATAACTGTGAATGCAGGTGATGTATCATTAGGAGCATCTGCTCCGGGAAGTACAATGATGGTTATACCAAAGTTGACAGCGTCTCCTTCAATTATAAATTTTGAGGTTGTTGGTCCGTGTAGCGGAACAGCTTGGCAAATGTCAGTTGATTGCCCTGTATTACTTACAGGATTTAGTTCAAGCGTAATGGCAGCAACAAGCGTAGCAGTGTGCGAGTTAACTGAGACAGTAACTTACTACAATGCTTCATTGGCTAATACTCCGGGAACAGTTGGATTGTACGATTTTGTATATGCTGACGCTTATGGCTCAACGCCATTAACGGCAGGCTATTATCTTGCTGCAGGGTCAATTACCGGTAGTAATGATTGGTTTCAAGTAAATTCAAGCGGAGTTGTTATTGCATTAGGAGTATGTGCTGCACCTCCTGAAGTTTCATATAATTGCGTTGAAGGAATATGTACAGACCCCGGAGATGGAACAGGAACATACTCTACATTAGAAGCGTGTGAGTCAGCTTGTAGTACGCCCGTTGCATACACAATTGATAATTCTGCTACAGGTACTGCATTAGAGGCTTGTGGTGGCTCAACTACAACAACTACTGTTTATGCTTTACCGGGATATACTACGCCTATTGTAACAATGATTTTCTATGATAGTTCAGCTTTAACAACACCATTTATTGGTTCAGCAGGATGGAGAAAACTATCAATAGGAGGGACTAACTATGCAGCACAAGTTGATGTTAACGGAGAACTTACAGATTATATAACTTGTCCCGCACCTCCTGAAGTTTCATATAACTGTGTTAGTGGAACTTGCATAGACCCGGGTGATGGAACAGGTACTTACTCTACATTAGAGGCTTGTGAAGAGGGTTGCATTCCTATTACATATAATTGTGTTAGTGGAACTTGCATAGACCCGGGTGACGGAACAGGTACTTACTCTACTTTAGAGGATTGTGAGTCAGAATGCGTCCCTATTACGTATAATTGCGTTAGCGGAAACTGTGTAGACCCGGGTGACGGAACAGGCACTTACTCTACATTAGAGGCTTGTGAAGAGATTTGTGGCGTTCCTGCTTCGGCTTCGTTAGCGTGGAGTTTTACAGAAACAAATTTTGCTGCAGGCAATATGGACTTATATGTTAATGGCTCTATCGTTGAAAGCAGAAGTACTAGCTCAAGTGGTACATATACGGTTTACGAGGGTGATACCATCAACGTAGAAGTTACTTGTTATCAATGTACGGTTGGGGTTAATACGGCTGCAAACGCATATTGTATTGGCATAATAGCTGACGCTGACTGTGCGATTGACGGAGTGGCAAACATATTTACCGCAGTATATACCGTAACGAGCGGAGACTTAGGAACAACATTGACATTAAATACATTTGCAGCTTGCGATAGCGGTTGCGTATAAAATAGAATACTATGGCAAATTATACATTGTCGTTTAGCGATATGGTAGGAGGATGGGTATCCTTCTATTCTTATTATCCTGATTGGATGATAGGAATGAACAACTATTTCTATACGTTTAAAGGAGGAGACCTCTACAGACATAACGTTAACGCAAGTCGTAACACGTTCTATGAGCCTTGGTTTGCCAAGATAGGCGACCCAAGCGGAGCGTTTACGCCAACTACACTACAAAGTGTGTTTAATACAGCACCACTTGAGAATAAGTTGTTTAAGACAATCAACTTAGAAGGTGATGCTAAATGGGGTGTGACCTTAGAGACTGACTTACAATACTCAGGGTTTATTGAAGCCAATTGGTTTGAGAAGAAAGAGGCTTCATTCTTTGCATTTGTTAGAAACAATAGCGTTGGTCAGCTTGCTTTAAGAAGTGTCAATGGCATAGGAAGAAGCGCAAGCGTTACCGGTGGTAACGTGATTAACTTTGCTATATCCATAGAAATTGGCAGTATCATAAGTGTTGGAGACTATTTCTATTTCTCAGTGCCTCCATACACCACACCTGTACTTGCAGGTGCCGTAACAGCAATTACCGTAGATTTACCTAATGGTATCAATAGGATTACAATAAATACAACTATTCCGGGAACGACTCCTATACCTATTCAAGATGCATTCTTTTTGTATGTTAAGAACTCAGTAGCTGAGTCACACGGGGTCTTAGGACATTATTGTACATTCAATATAGAAAACACGTCTACAGATAAGGTAGAATTGTTTGCGGTACAGTCAGAGGTTATGAAAAGTTTTCCTTAAATTTAATATCTTTGTAAGACTATGGAACTATTTATACGAGAACTGAACGATACTGATTACGATGAAATACTCGTAGGTTGGTGGAGTCAGTGGGGATGGACGGCTCCGCAAAGAGACTTCCTACCCAACAACGGTAAGGGTG
>Ga0181352_1000306_pt1 | contig 21555 bp, 23 predicted proteins | sample Fa13VDMLBSN_FD_130103 | JGI IMG/M metagenome (GOLD analysis project Ga0181352, IMG submission 130103) | Freshwater viral communities from Lake Michigan, USA - Fa13.VD.MLB.S.N | ecosystem: Environmental > Aquatic > Freshwater > Lake | place: USA: Michigan | collected 2013-09-23 | reverse complement strand
GAGGGAGAGGCGCGGGCGGGCGCGGGCGCGGGCGGGCGCGGGCGGGCGCGGGCGGGCGCGGGCCGGGGCGGGCCGAGGCGGGCCGTGCAGCGCCTCCTAGAGGCCCTGCTGCGGGGCCGGGGCCGGGGCCGGGGCCGGGGCCGGGGCGGGGGCCGGGGCCGAGCCGAACGGCACCGCCCGGTTGAGCGCCTCGCGGCGCTTCTGGCAACCACCGCACGGACGGATGCCGACCGTCTTCGTCACGGCGGCGACCACATCCCCGAGGCCACGAATCCGCTCCGGCTGCGGTTCCGGCGCGACCGGAGGCTTCGGCCCCATGATGGGCGGGTCGATCATGTTGCCTTGCCGCGACACGCGATGCTCGCAGGTGGCGCACGACTCAAGATCGTGCCCGGCAGTGCACGTGGGAGAGCCACCGAGAACGCGCCATGCCTTGCAGTCGATGATCGGCAGCATGAGGTCGCCATACTGCAGGTGTCCGTATGTGTGTGGCTGGCTCATGTCACGGTGATGAGGGTGGCGTCCGTTTGACAGTAGACCTTCGGCGATTGGAAGCAGTCAAGAACGCACGCCTCTGGCGTGGGGTTCTCCAGATAGAACTGCGCGCAATCCTCTGTTCCCGGCGGGCAGCATGGCGCGATGTTGTAGATGAACGGGTAGCACCGACACTGCGTCTTCGGCGTCAGCATCTGCGGACAGAGGGTTGTCCATCCGACCTGAAGGATGACAGGCGGCAATCCCGGCGGATAGAACACGACGTCGTTTAGCGGGAACCCGAACCGAGAGATGCAGTGCGGGACATCCTCGTAGAAGTTGATGTCCGTGCAGATGGGGATCTGCGCGTCCGCAGTCTCTGCGATCCGCTGCATCGTGTACCTGCTGCCGAACGCGTACTCAGGCATTGACAGGCAATGAATCGTGTACGGAACATCGTTGCCGAGCGCGGAGATCGCGCAGTTGGTGATCGCGCCGCCATCGCAGGAATACTCCGCTTCTAGTTCCTGCGTGGCGCAGACGTAGTAGCGCGTCGATGTGGCACGCAGGTAGACGTCGGCCGTGTTCGTGGTCGGGTTGTACACAACGCGGTCGACGTAGATCGCATCGCCGAGTTGGTAGTTCGGTCGGTCGTTCGGCCCCTGCCATGGGCATAGCAGGCAGGACTGCCGGAACCCAAACCAGAAGAATGCCGACCATGGCCCGAGCCCGGTAGCCGTCAGTTGCGCCCCGAGCCTCGCGTTGATTCGTTCCGCGAGGTGCCCCGCGTTGCCGGAGAACATGATGACCGTCAACCCGCACACGTTCACGGACGGCACGACGAACGCACCCCACCCAGTGTTGACGGTGTACGGAGCCGTGCTGACGATGCTCCCGAGGAACAAGTCGTTGAGGTCACTCTGATCCGCGCAGTCGTACCCTCGCGCCGTTACGAAGCAGCACGGAAACTTCAGCAGGAGGATGTCCTCGTCCTGATCGTTGTTGCACGGGTTGACGGAGTAGCAAGTCTTGACGCTATACGTCTCCAGCGGGTCATAGGTGTTGTCGCAGAACGTGGGCACCTGCTCGCAGTTGGACGTGTTGCCGCAGCAGTCGCCCGCCGGATCGCAGTTCGGATCGTCGTTGCAGGAGAGGTACTCGTACCAGAACTGTCGCCGCTCGCCGGGACATCCGCCAAGGCACGGTCCTTGACTCTCCCCAGAGCAGTCGAGTTGGCCGTTCGTCTCCTGACAGCAGATGCACGGGCCGATCTTCTGGCTGACGGACTTCGTGATGCTCTCTACCCGGATGGGCGGGCCGTGGTCGCATCGCGTTGCCGGGCCGACTCCGAACTGCGTGACGCAAGCGGTGAAGGTCGACGCGATCGTCGCTTCCTTGCCGCGCACCGTACCGAACTGATCGTAGAAGTCGTAGCACTCCGCGACCAGTTCCTCGCACGGCAGCGCAGGCTGCGTCAACTGCGCTCCAGCCAGTGCCGCAACGCCGCCTATGGCTCCCTGCACCTGCGGATCGGGGTAGCAGCAGGGATTGGCACCAGCCACCTTGTTCTTGACTTTCACCAGCGTGCCGACGTTCTGCGGATACGTAGGAGTCGGATCAGGGCAAGGCACCGGGTCTACGCCCGTAAGGACGTAGATGCAGCATTGGTATCCGATGTAGTAGCACTTGGTCGGGTCAGGAGGAACCGGGATGCCGATGGCCGCGAGATACGAGGGGCAGAACTCAATGCGCGGAACAGACCCCTCAGTGCATGACGTAGGGCAGCAATACTCCTCGTCAAACTCCGGGCAGATCAACGCGTAGTAAGTCTCGCCGGATGGCTCGCAACAGCAGCGGTATGCGACCTCGCTGCTCACCTCACACCTTTGCGCCGTACTTCTTGCACAGGAACCATCCCGCGCCAAGCCCGATTACTCCGAGGAGGAGGGCGAAGAAGACGTTTCCGAGGAAGTCGCTGATGTCTGCGAGGATCATTTGCTTGCCTTTCGTCTTTCCTGCGCCTTGCGGAAGGCGGCGTCAAATACCGGGTCTTGCGCACGAAGCGCAGCCAAGAACTCTCTGTCACTCTCCGGACGATCCGGGTCAAGCATGTTGACCGCAAACTCCGCTTGACTCATCTTCCGGCGCGGAATCCATCCTACCAAGACCCGCAGCCCCGACAAGATGCCGCTCTGCCACAGGAACAGGAAGCCGACCGTCATGACCGCTGCCGCCGCCACCCATACGATCATGGAAGCCCACCAAGGCGTCTGATCCTCCACTCCGGTCAACTGCCTGTGAATCTCTGCGACGTCCGCGATGTCGGCGTCTGCCCGCTTCCGTCCTGCCTTGGCTTCTTTGCCGAGGTCGGGATGCGCTTTCTCGGCACGACCCCATGCGGCCTCATCCTCGCGAGCGCGTGCCGCGATGCCGTTGGCTCGTTCGGCGATCTTCTGAGTCGGGCTGCACCCGGCCAGTGCGAGGATTGCCGTGAGCAGCAGAAACCAACGAAACATGGCGATGCGCCTACGGCTTGGCTTCAATGCGCTCAAGACGCTTCTCAACCTGACTTACGCGCTCCGCGATGACCTTGATTGCGGTATTGGCGTCAGCGCCGCGCTCCTTGAGAGCGATGAGGTCAGAGGAGATCTGCACCAGTGTCCGTGTCTGCTGCTGATCGGCCTCTGATCGACCGCCGATGTAGATAGCACCGCCGATCAAGGTCACCAGCGTCAAAGCCAACTGCGCCCATTCCAATGCGAGGCGCGGTCGCGGGTGGTTCTTGTGTTCAGTTGTCGGATCGCTCATGGCTCTTCAGGGGGAGGAGGAGGCAAGATGAATCGCGGATTGGCTTCCGGGTCGTACACGCACCCGATAGAACACCATTCCTGCGGCAGAAGCGCAACTGCCTCTGTTCCGGAAGGTGGCGACCATTCGCTGCTATCAACTTCCGCAAGGTTGATGACTACCGAGTTCTTGATGATTGCGCTTGTCATGTCAAATCCGATAGCAAAGAGTGGTTACGCGAAGGACACCGCTGCCGCCAGCCCCGCCATTGCCGCCCACCGTTGAGCCCCGGCCACCACCACCACCACCCGAACCACGGATACCAGCGCCGCCGACGCCGCCTGCTCCTGCGGTGTTGCCGCCACCACCACCACCGCCGTGACCGCACAACTTGCCTGACACGATTGTTCCGGCAACACCCGCCCCGCCATTGTTAGCAGTCCCTCCGGCTGCGCCGCCGCCCGTGCCTGCAGCCGGAACAGTCCCCGCAATATTTAGGGTCGCATCATTGCCTGCGCCGCCCGTATGTCCGGCAGCGTTCGTCACATTTGCACCCGGACCGCCACCACCCGGCGCGTTCAATCCGCCGACGTTTCCGTTGTTGAGAGGAACGCGTCCCGCTCCGAAGAAATTGGAAAGCACGGCTGATGCGAAGAAGACCGTACTTCGCCTCACACATGCATTTGATGCCGTAGTTCCGCCGCCCATAGCAATGGCAACTGTACCGAACGACGTATCGCCACCCGTACCACTGTTGGCGACTCCACCCGCGCCAATCGTTATCGTTTCCGTTGCACCGACATTACTTGCGGCGACAGTCACGGTCACGTATTCGCCACCAGCACCGCTGTTGCCGCCGACACTAGTTGATCCTGCCTGTCCTGCTGCGCCACCACCAATCAACTCCACAACGCACAGAATTGCGCCGCTCGGCTTCGTCCATGTGCCGGACGAAGTGAACGTCTGCGTGTCCGTGTAGATATCACGTCCATCAAGGACGTTCCCGCTCATCGTCAACCCGGTTCCGAGTTGCAACTGCGTTACTGCTGCCGAAGTTGAATCGGAACCCAGCAAACGCGATGCAAACGAAAGATTCGCCATCTTTGCGGTCGTCACCACGGCGTTGTCAATCGTCCATGTGCCGCCGGAAGCGGAAACGGTAATGTCGCCCTTGTCGCCGTCACCCTGCGTTCCGACCGAGCCGACCCCGATCGCCGTACGCGCTGCGGCGCCATCGACCGCGGTCAGAACGTTGCGCCCGACCGTCGTGGAGTCCACGATGTATTCCGATTCAACCGATTCAATGTTCGGGTGAACGAGAATCTTGCCTTGCGTTGGATGCGCGTGCGCAACGAAACCGACCTGTACAGCCCAGTTCGGCGATACGGGCTCCGTTGCCGTCAATCCGCCCGCGATTGTCGGCGACACATAGAGCGTGTCGCCATCGGCAAACGCCGACGTATTAAGGTTGTCCAGTATGCCGATGATCTGAACTGGCCCGGTTTGATTGTTGCCGATGTTGTCGGCAGCAACGCCTACCGCATCCATGGTGCTGTACGCATCAGCACGAGCCTTCTGAATCGTCGGGTTCTGCCCCGTTGCGCCGTTGATGTACACGGGCTGGCCGCGTGTAATCGTCACTCCCGTGTCGTTCCTTGCCGTGAACCGGACGCGATCGGCAGTACCGCCAACGACCGTAATCGTAGTTCCAGAGATCAGAAGATCGGTGCTTGAAAGTTCAGTCGGCGCGAGAGAGAGGCTCCCGCTGCCAATGAACCGCGAGGAGGTTGTCAGGTTGGCGAACTTGCCGAGTCCGAGGCTGGCGTCAATGACACTTAGACTTGGACTCGTGCCGCCAATAGTTGAAGTGTTGTTGGGGTTGCATGTGAGTACTGGCGGATCACCTGATGACAAGAGAAAAGCGTTTGATAGAGAGACCTCTGTGTATTGAGTAGAGGCTCCGCCGTTTGTGGCGATGATCCTTCCTGCCGCAGTAGACTGCTGCAGCATCCCGTACGTGATCCCGTTGTTGGCGACAGAGATCGTTCCGCTGACAACGATGGGGCCACCCGTAAGACCCGCACCAGTATTGACCTGTGTTACGGTTCCCGTACTGCCCTCGGAAGCCCATCCCGTGTCGTAGTTGGTGTTGCTCAACTTGCGCAGGTACTGCCCGGTCGTTCCGCCGGAAGGAACGCCGATGCCCGGCTGTCCGGACTGCACCGTGAGCGTCACGCCGCTGCTCGTGACGGTGATGGTCACTTCCTCGTTCATACCTCGCCGACCTCCGGGTTGATCTGGCAGAGCCCGTTTGCGTAGTACCGACGAACTACGTTCCCGGCCCACGTGATCTCGAAGTCAAACCGGGCGTTCCCGAGTTCAAAGGTATCCGTGGTCGCCGCTGGGACGATGAGCGTCTTGGTGTCCGGGTCTTCGCCGATGATCATGCCGTTGGCAATGGTTGCCGTGAGGAACGGCGCAGCCCCCGGGAACGCACATCGAACCGTCCATCCGGTTGCGGATGCGATGTCCGCAACGCCCTGCATCTGGATCGTCTGCTGATACGTCGATCCCTTGGAGAAGACGATGTTCCACTTGTCCATTTCATTCCTCCAGTGGCATCAAGCCTTCAACGCATTGCACGTTCACGGCATTCGGCATCGCGAACCAGTACTGCGGGGGTTGCGTTGCATCTACCGTGTTGAGCGTCTGCGTTGAATAGTATTCGACCATGGTCACTACCGTGTCAACCATAATCGGCAGCGGGGTGACGATCGCGTTCGGATTGTTCGATCCGAGCACGCCGGGAGCAGTCACGCCGTTGCCTTGCGTGTACGGGCCTGCGTTGCCGTACTCGCACAGGTTCTTGGCGACGAAGGCATCTTCCTGCCTTGGGTACGGGATTGACAGCACCCATGCGGCGACGTTGTTCTGGAAGTTCGGGTCGACCTCCACGAATCGGTAAGCCCACTTCCCGACGACGTACTGCTCAAACCCCGTGATCTTCGCGGCGAACACGCGAGTCTGCGGAGCGCCGACGTCTACCTGCACTGCGCCGTTGTACAGCCGACGAACAGAGGCCATCCCCTTGCCGAACACCATCTCCGAGGGATCGGCCGACAGGAGGCCATGAGGGCCGCAGAGCCAATCCTTGACATCGCACTCAGAGATCGTGACAGGGATGTGACTGCCATTCCTCTTGACGAGCGTGAATGACAGCCCGGTTCGGTAACCACCCCTCGGCAGGGAGGTCCATCCCGCCCACGCGGTCTTGCCGAACAGGATCGTCGTTCTTGCCTCAAGGAGGTTGGTTACCTCTGCTGCGTAAGCAGCGTAATCCCACCCCGGCGCTGCGGTGAGTGCCGCGTTCGCGGCGCCCAGATTGACGCTTGGAACCAGCCCAGACACGATCGGGCGCGGCTCATGCAGCACTCGGCACCCATCAGGCGCTCGCGTACGCCCGGTCGCGATGACCTGATTGTTCTGCGCCTGCGAGTCCTTGTAGAACAACGATGCCTTCGCGGTCGCGGCATTGGCGCGACTCTCCGTTGGCGCATATCGCGTCAGCCCCTCCACCGTTCGGTAGGGAAACGTCACGCGCACGTTGCTCGGCATGGCGTTGACTTGGTAGTTGGCGTTGCCGTCCCACAGCGCTAGCAGCGACTCTGCTGGAACGCCAAGTTCTGAGCCCGCCTGCGTGCCGCCCATGTAGGCACGCTTGTTCGCTGTCATGTACGTATTGAGCGTTGCGCGATCACCGCCGAGCGCAGTCACCGTCCAGCCCGTTGAGAAGTCCCATTGCAACTGATACCCGGTCGCGGCAAGGATCATGTCCAACGCCATCGCCACCGACCCATTCGGAGTGAACGTCAGGTCGGCGATCCGGCTGAGCAGCACCGCACTCGGCGCATAAGACGCAATGCCGATTGACTCCCCGAACGCGTCCAGATATCCCTTCAATGCAGTGACGAGGGCAGTGAGCGTTGAGTTGTTAGCGTTTGACCAAGACCGTCGACCGTCCTCCGTAAATATCAATCCGGAGGCGACCGTCAACTGCGCCGCCGTCAAGCAGGTCTGCTGCCAGAGGTACCGGATATCCACCGCCTCCACTAACGCGATGCCATTGCCGCCCGGGACTTCGTAGATCGGCCTCGGCGGCAGGAGAAGCATGTCCTTCTCGTAGACGGGCGCATTGATATTCTCGCGCCACTTGACAACGATGCTAGGTGATCCGATAGTGAGAACATCCTCGCCGTACAGACCCGACAACTGCGACTGCGAGATAAGGCCGATCGCCCGCCCGATGCGGCTCGCGCCACCGGGAATCTCAATGCGGAACAGGTCTGACTCGGACATCCCGAGGCACGAGGCGATATCGCAGATCTCATCGTTCGGTATGACGAACGGGTAGATCGCGTTGTTCTGCGTGCCTTGGAACCATGCCGCGATCATGTTGCGATGGCCTGTCCGGTCACGCCATAGGCTTGTGAGCCTACGGCTGCTGCTAGAACGCCCGTAGTATTCAACTGCCCACCGTCCGTGGTGTTCGGGTTCCTTGCCGCAATAATCGTAGAGTTCGGGGCAACCCAGTTCCGGAACGTCACGCCGCCGATCGTGTTGTTGTAGAACCCAACCACGGGTGTGCCACCCGGGTCATACAATTCCATCGTGCGTTCAAAGACGCCAGTGAACACCCGCTGTCCCTGCGCGTCATACTTGCCGAATGCGACCCGCCAATCCTCGGACTTGACAACGCAGTTTGCGGGCAGTTCTCGCATGATCTTGCTAGGAGCCTGATTCATTCGCACGACCTCTACGTGCTCCGTCAGCAGCACGCGTGGCTTGCGCGTCTGGAACACGAGGTCTTGACCGCTCGGATACATCGTAGACGCACGAACCATGCCGTTGTCAATGACTGCGCTCGTATGCGATCGGCTGTTTGCGATCGTCGTTGCATAGCCAGACGTACCCTCAATCGTCACGTTCTCGGGCTGCTGCTGAAACGCATTGAACGCGCCTGCGAACAACGAGTTCATCGCCGAAACGCCATCGGCTCCGCTCACGACCGCGACATTGACGGCTCCGTGCTCATTGCTACCAGCGAACGAGAACAACTGCGCCCGAGGCATATTTGCTTCGGGGGCCGTGTCCGTGCCTGAAACGTTGTTGTTCAGCCAGTGCGGCAGGATGCCGAGGATGACGTTGTTCGCTCCGTCAGTCAGGGCCGGGCCATACGCAGGCAAGGTTCTCGTCGCCGTCTTGGTGACGGTGAACTTCTGTCCGATCATGTAACCAAGCGGAGCAAGAGTCGCTGCGTTGTCCTGCGCCTTGCTCTGCACGGTCGCATCGACCTCAAACCGGACGCTGTACCCTTCCAGCATTCTGTTCTCGGTGACCTTCATGCGCTGCACGATGGTCTGCTTGAAGTTGAGGTCGATCCGAGTCTTGCACAGCGCCATCGCAGCCTCCACTAGGCGGCGATTGGGCGTGGTTCCTGCGATGGTCTGCAGACCTGCATCCCCGAGAAGATCGACTGAGAAGTGCACGGTTGCGACCCCGGCATTCTCAAGCGTCCTCTCGTATGAAGCCTCCATGTCACCAACGCGAACGCCATCCGGAAGATCAATGACGAATCGCTTGTCAATGACGTTGTAGAACAGGACGGTGCTAGACTCGTCTAGGGCAAAGTCCTGTGACTCGCGTCTCCATCCCGGCCCCGGAACGTCTGGAATGATGGCATTTCGGAACAGGTCTGCGTATGGCAGTTTGCTCGTCCATGCGGCGTTCGTGGCAAGCGTGTTCGTTGCCCCGGTTGTGCTCCGCGCAATGTTGATGCTGCCATTGATCGTGCGCGTCAACTGGCCCGAAGCGTCCATAGCAATCGACTGCACCCATCGGTGAGCCATCACGGTCTGGTTGGAACCCTCGGTGCTGCCGTTGGGGAACGAGCGCCGAGTAGTCACCTCAAACCGCAGGAGCGCGGTCTTCGTTCCCACAACCTCGGTAGTCGTGAACGTAAAGTATGGGCCGCCGTTGTCGGAGTCTGCGTCCAAGAAGTTGAACAGATTGGTGGTAGCCGCTCCGACCGTAATCTCCAGTCGCGCTGTCTTCAAGCGATTGCCCGCCACTCGCACCGCCGTGAAGAAGTCGGAGTAGTTTGGGCCAACGGCAATGAGTGCCGATCCCGTGACGCGAACGTTCTGCCCGATTGGTGTGCGGCCATCTGGCGCGAGTTCCACCGATGAGTCGTACGCGTCGACGAAGACGTTAAGGACGTACAGATCTTGGAGTTTCTTGTTCTGCAGGTACAGTTCGGCGCTCATGGCGTGCTCCTCGTCATGACCTTGAGATCATCAAGGAACCAATCGTTGAGGCTCGTTGCGGCCGAGGTGCCGATGAACGTATCGCGCAGCCACTCCCAGATGCGCCGTATGAACGCAATGACCTGATTGAGGCCAACGCCGATCATGCGCAACTCCTTTGGAAGCCCAACGATCGTGCCTTCAAGGAATCTCTTGGTTACGTCAACAACCCTGCCGACCCCGGAGTTCGGATCGTCATACCGCAACTCCCTGCGCAGGTTCGGGAGGATGTTCTTCAGCCCGCCCATCCCGAAGTTGTTCATCATGTTCTTGATCGTCGTCTGCAGGCGCATCAAATAGGCGAATGGCACGAGCGCGATGGTCGCTACCTTCATCCCTATGCGAACAAGATTCAGCACGCCCATCATCGTCGGGCCGAGGATGTTGAGGATGTATTCCTTGAGCCTCATGCCCATGATCTTGACATCCGTTGTGGCAGAGTAGACCTCGGCGTACTGTTCCCCGGATCGCCGCGCCTCGTCCATTGATTCCTGCATCTCGCGCAGCCTTCGGCTGGTTACGACAGCAGTCAAGCGCCCGGAGTAACGATAGATCTCCTCCACGCGCTCGTTGAGGCGGATGATCTGCTCCTTAAGCGCCTTGAGCGCCATCGTCGCAAGACCGCCCGCAGCGCCGAATGCCAGCAGGCCCGAGGAAACCATGCGCCCGACCCCACCTATCCTGCTCAGGCTCTGGACGATGGGGTTGTTCTGCTGCAGTGCTTGCGCACCTGCCAAGGACGGGTTGTACCGGAACGCCTGAAGTTCGTTCAGCGCATCGCTGAACTTCTCAAGACCCTGCAACTGTCCCATGAATCGCTTGCTCGGCGGACCAAGACCGGACGGCTGCGGGCCACCGCCGACCGTGCCGCTGCCACCGCCGCCGGACTCATTGATGTTGATGTCGATTCGTCCGAGGTCTTCCATGTCAACTCCATGTCATCTCGTACCCGTATTCATAACTGTCCCTGACGGTCAGCCAGCCGTCCATTTCAGGAACCGCCGTCACAACGCCGCCGTTCCGAAACGTCAACGGAACCAACATCAGCCCACCGAACGTCTTCTGCACCAAGTATTCCCGCAGGACATCGGCGAAGGGCTGCACACCTGTCTGCCCGGCAATCCGCTGAGTGCCGCGCTGCATCGGATCAAGAAGCCCGCGCCACCAAATCACGATGTCGACGCCCGAGCGCACTAGCCCGATACCGCTGTTCGGGTGCGCTGCCGTGTCCGGCGTGGGGATGATCTGAATGGCGTACTGACTGACTAGTTCATCGAACGGCGCTTCCGTGATATACACCGCATTGCCGTAACCGCGCTGCTGCATCCATTGCGCGAGATCATCGCGCATGGCTATGAGGATGTCTCCGGTATTAGGCATGGTGGTGCTTTGCAACCTCCGAGGCAACCGTGGCGCGATGCGCCAATCGCGAGTCTCCCGTCATGTCATAGACAGCGCCGCCTAGCGACTTGGAATCGCCCATGGCGATGGAGATGCCCCGTGCGACCTGCAAGGCATGCGCCGCCTCTATCGCGGGGATGTTGAGCATCAAGCCCAATCGCAATTCCTCCGGGAACTCCGAGGGCAACCGCCCGTAACAGGCGGCGAAACGAGCGATTGCCCTTACGCGTTTCCCGCTGACTGTGCTGCCTTCGCGATCCTCGTCCACACCGCAATGAGTTGCGCGTCCGTCGCCATGGAGGCTACATCCGGCGTGCGCGAAACCTCCTTGAGCACGGCCACCAGATCCTCGGTGCTTGGCTCCTTGCCTTGACACTTGGCTTCAAGGGCAGCAACGACCTCATGGAACTGAACGATGATTCGTCCTGCCGGAATGCTGCAGGCGAACAGAAGCGGGTCATTCTCGTCGTTGAGATCAATCATGTTGACAGCCTATCATGCCTGTCAAGGATTGACGGTGTTGGTGTACTCGTAGACGTCACCTTCGTTGTCCGCAATCGCCCCGAAGGTCAGCGTCAGCGTGCGCTCGCGGTTACCCCACTGCGCGTCCACCATGCCGTCAGACTTCAGGTAGGCACGAGGGAACACGTACTTCATGGTTCGGCCGGGCATCAGGCTCTCAATCGTCACCGCAAAGGTACCGCCAGCGGATACCAGAGCGCGGCCAACCGTGCTCCTGCCCGGAAAGGTCGCTACGCCGCGCTGCGTAATGAGCGTTGACGAGAGAATCGCCTCGTCATACTTCACAAGCGTCACGGTAACGGTGGCTGCGAGACCCTGCAGAACCAGTTCCGCCGGAGTCGCACCCGATGTGACTTCCTTGACCTCATAAATGTTGTCGGTGATTGACACCTGCGGAAGGTTGTCGTTGTCGCTCCGGCCGAGTTCGCTGGCGCCGATCATGACCTTGGTCGGCCCGGCGATTTGGAAGGTAGTAGGCATTTATCGTCCTTTCAGAATGGATTTCAGGCTCATGTAGATCGACTTGCCGATCCCCCGCATCTCTGTGCGGGTGGGCAGCAAGAACGGCCTCGCGGGAACGGTGACGCCGTTCCATGCCATCGTGTAGTCCTTGCCACGGATCAGCCCCTCGTTGTTGGGGTTGTTTCCGGTTCCGTGCTTTCGCTTGCCCTTGAAAGTCAACGGGATGTAGTTCGGGCCGCTGGTGCTGAACCCGCGATCCTGATACAACGCATACATCGGCCCACGAAGCGTGACACGCAACTTATTGCGCCCCGCCCGAGAACCTACAGCGTTGAGCGCACCGTACATCTCGCTGGTATCTCGCAGCGGATGACCGCCCGTTCGATACGACTGCGTCTTGACGAGGTACTGCTTACGTCTTGAGAGACGGGTTTCGTCCCCGTTCCGGCCGCGTATCTTTACCCTCTTGGTGATTTCTCTGGTAGAGACGACGACCTCATTAGGGCCAACGCTATCAACCCAGCGCCGCCCGCTCATGTTGCTGAGCGGCTTGTGCGCAACGGCATTGCCACCACGACCGCGCCCCTCGCTGCGGTCGATGTGATCCTTCATGTATGCCTCAAACAACTGCGCGATGCCCTGCTGCACAGCAGGCTTCGCCAGAGCCTCCCGAACCCGGCGCGACCACCCGCTCACGGATAGACCGTTCCCCGGCGATACGGGAAGAAGTTGGAGTTGCTGACCTTGTTGTACCAGCCAAGGTTCGCGGTCGGCACAGCCTTGACAATCGGCGTTCCTGCCGCGACGTTGCTCGTCACGCTGCCGAACAGCGCCTTGCCGTCCCGAAGCGCCTCAAGCATCGTGTACGCCTGCTTGATTCGCTGCTCAATAGCGGGCGTGATCTTGACGCCACGCCGCTGATAGAGGATCTCGGTTGCGAGATCAACGACCAGCATCTTGAGAACGGCGTCCCCCGCCGTGTTGAGCGCGGTGATCTCGTCCTCGCTGTAGATCCCGCCGACACGGATGTACGACCGCACGATCCCGGTCGCCCGCTCAAGGGCCATCGTCGTGATCGGATTCGGCCCCGGCATCGCCGTCCCTGCGTCACCGCACAACTGCGCGATGATGTCGGCGTCCAGCGATTCCTCAAGATCGGAGTACGCGGCGTATGCGGGCATTTCATTCTCCTAATCCGAGGGGCGGCAAGGGCGAACCCCTGCCGCCCCTCAGCGGAGTGAGGATGACTCAGGACAGAACGTCCGCGATCGCGAAACCTGCCACGGGCGCGACAACGGCGGGAACGCTGTTGTCAATCACGCGGCCTTCGATGCGGCGGTTAAGGGGGTCGTTGAACTGCTCAACGGTCATGTCCTCGTACGCGAAGATCTGCAGCGTGGCGAAGGACGAAGCGCCCTCCACTCCGACCAGACCACCGGGGCGGGACAGGAAGTACGCACCCTGACCGAGGATGAACGACTGCGAGAGGGTGGCGTTGCCCTTCTTGCTGGTCGTGCGCACCGAGTCGTCGACCACGACATCGCCGAGGCCGAACAGGGTGGGCGGGATGCCCCATCGTGCGAACGTGTCGGAACCCTGATAGAACTGCAGGGTGCCGGGGTTGTTCACGATGTAGTCCTTGGTTTCCGCAGCCTGCGAGATGGCCACGGCCACTTCCGGGCTGATCACGAGAATCAACTCGGACGGACGGACCGCGCCGCCGGAGGTCTGCGAAACGATCTGCATGACCTTCTGAATCGACTTCTGGATGTTGCGATCAGCGGCAGTCGGGCTGTTCCAGTAACCCGTCGCGCTAATCGGGCTGGCGGTCGGGTTGGCAGCGTAGTTGCCCGCCCAGTTGCCGCTCGTCGCCAGCGCGGTGGCCGCAGCGATCGTGCGGCGCGTCATCGCCAACTGCGCCTTGCTGCGGGCGTGCTGCGCAACCGTGTCCCATGCCGCCTGATTCGCGGACTCCTGCGGGATGTAGAACGGGAACGCGAAGCGCTGAGTCGCGTACTGCACGAACTCAAACGCATTCTGCTTGCCCGCCGGACGGTCATTGCCGAGCGGCCAGACGAACTCGTTGACGTCGGTCACACGGGTGTTGTCCGTGGTGTCCTGACGCAGGTAGTAGCCCGTCATCTTGCTGACAGGCACGATCTGAGCGTAACGCGAAAGCGCGAACGAGTTGACGCTGCGGGTGAACTCCACCTGCAGCGCGCCCGTGGCGAGATCGTTCGTGGAGGGGATGTAGGTTGAAAGCCCTCCTCCGACAACGGTGTAAGCCATGTGTGTTGCTCCTTGTGTTGGGGGTTGGGCTTACGGGACGACTCGGGTTCCGATGCGGAAGCAACGAATGATCTCGTTCGCTGCCGTAGCGGCTTCCAGAGCGATGTAGTAACAGACCTGATTAGCGGTGCCCGTAATCGCAAGACCGCTGGCGTTGGAGGTCACGAGGGCACCTGCGGAGATCGCGGCGGCTGCCTCAATCTGCACGGTGTTGCTGGGCTGCAGGCTGATCTGGTCGCCAGCCTCCGCGTGAACGCTGTTCCCGGTGTTGCCGGGGACGCCGCTCTTCACGGAGCCATCGGTGACGCCCACGATGTTGTCCGAGGCGGCGTTCGCCTGCGAACCCTGAAATGCGCCCGAGAGTTCGACCATGCGGAACGGGTTGATGGTTCCGCTAGCGACGAGTTCGGGCGTAAAGCCGAAATCTGCCATGTGTCTTTCCTTCCTTTACCGCCCCTTCAGGCGGCTGTTGATTGCCTTCGTGAACTCCGCAGGCTTGCCAGCGAACTCGCGGACAAGGTCTGCGACCTGACGCGTGTCGAGGTCGCCGGAGGGCAGGGCCGAACGGCCCATGTCGATGCGAACACCCATCGGGTCGCGGTTGAACAGTTCCCGCCACGACTCCAGCAGAGCGGAAGCGTCCGAGGATGCGGAAAGTTCCGCGATCAGGCGCGGACGGTGCGAGGCCGGGATTCGGTAGCCATCGGCCTCCATCGCGTCCAGTTCGCGGCCGAACTTCTCGCGGCTGATCTCGGCGCGAAGCGTCTTGATCTCACGCTGCATCTTTGCATTCTCGCGGCGCATCGCGAAGACGTCGGCGCGGCCGGGGCGCGATGCCGGGAACATCATCTCCTTGGCCTCCTCCTCCTCCTCCTCCTCGCTGTGCGAGTCGATGTCGATGTGCACGCCATCGCCCTCGCCCTGTTCTTCCGCAAACTGCTCGGAGAGCATGTCGTCTGCGGACATCTCGTCCTTCTTCTCCTTCTTCTCCTTCTTCTCGTCCTCGCCCTCACCGAAGTGCTTCTTCATCATGGACTTCATCTCGTCCATGTCGCACTTCAGAGCGGCGATCTCCTTGTCGTAGTCCGCCATGTTGGTTTCCTTCGTGTTGGGGACATACGTGGATTGCCCGCCGCCGACTGTCCCCATGTCGAAGCGGATTGCTCTTGCGAAGGTGACGAGGTCACCCTTGCGCGTGAAATGCGTGTCGGGGAGCGGGCGGCGCGGCGTCTCGCGGCCGAGCAGCGCAACCTCCGACAGGTGGTTCTGATCTGCCCAGATCTCCGCGCTGCGGCGCGGGAATGCGTTCGTGGCGAGCAACTTGTCGAACACGGAACGCTCCACCTCGCAGTCGCCGACGATGTAGCCCACGCCATCTCGCTCCTGATAGCCGAGGCGAGTGAAGCGACCGACTGCGGACTTCGGCTCGTTACCGTCCTTCTCGTGCATGACGACGAGGCGCGGATACGAGCCTCGCGTCATGTACTTTGCGGTGGCGTTGACGATGTCCAGCACGCGCTCGTTGTCGAACTTCTTGAGTTCCGGATCGCTCTCGCCGTCAATCGCCGGGTCGTAGGCGCAGAACACCTCAAGGTCATGGATGGTGACCGTCTTGCCGTTCTCGGAGATGCGATGCGATGGATGACTCATAAGGATCGTCATTCAGGACGCTTCTGATGGTATCAGGCGCAGACTGACATACAAGGGGTTGCGGTCATCCGCTGATGAAGCCCGGATCGGGGAACTGCCCGCTGTCAATCAAACGTTGGCGCTGACCGTTGTGTTTCTTGATGGCGGCGTAATCCGGAACGCCATCCTCGTCCGTCCATCCCTTGGAAACGGCGATAGCCAAGGGGATGGGTTTCCATCGGCATCGACAGTTGAAACCACCGGGGGTCGGGATGCCCTGCGAGTCAATCTGTTCTACGGTGGCAACGTAGCCATCCATCGCCTTGTGGGTATCCCTCGTCCGGTTGTCCTTGGTGGAAGTGAACTGCATGACAGGCACGAATGCCTTGACCGAGGCATCCCGAACGATGTCAAGTTGCCCCTGCGTCTGCGCTCGGTTGATGTTGGTTCGGTAGACGGTTTCCAGCCGAGCGTCAGTCAGGTCGGTTCCCGTGGCGAGGATCGTCTGCTCAATGAAGTCGCCAACGCCTAGTTTCAGCAACCTCTTGCCAGCCACGGACTTGGTGACCTTGCCTTCAATGACCTTGGCAAGCAGATCGCGGGTGGCCTCTACTTGCTTCTGGCTCATCCCGGTGACGAAGAATGCTGACTGAGCGAGTTGCTGAACGCCGGGGGAGCGCCGCTTTCGCACCTCGGCTGGCAAGCCCGCAGCAGCCCTCCCCTCCACAGGGCGGGCGAGGGCCGGAAAGATCACACGGGCGAGTTCTGGGCTCGTCTCAACGATCTTGCCAAGGGCCGTAGCAGCCTCGTCCCTGCGCATCTCGTTCGCGGCGGCGAACGCATAGTCAACAAGGCGATCCCACTTCTCCCGCGTCAGCGGGATCGCGGTCATGAACCTCGCGATGACCTCTCTGGCTGGCCCCGCCTCAAAGCGGAGCAAGAAGTCTGGTACGTCGCGGTCGAAGGTGATCGGCTTCGGGATGGTCTTCTTGACACCGATGCCCGCTTCGATAAGGCTTTGCCCGGCACCGATTGACCATGAAGCAAGCAGGATCGCAGCCGTGTCTTGTGCCCAACGATCCCACTCGGCAGCGCCACCCGATCCGCGTATCTGCGCTGCGACCGCCTTCCGATAGGCGTCCTTGCCATCAGACAGCAGGGAACGGAACAGGTCGTTGATGGATGGCCTAGCGGCCATGATCCTCAAGCAGCCATGCCCGGCGGGAGAACGATGATGGCTCCATCGGTGAGGGCTGTCCCTCCGGAGCGGCGGATTCGCCCAGCATCGCGGTCAGGGGATTCGCGCTTCCCTGCGACGAACCAAGGATAGGCTCGTCCTGCTTCGGCTCCGACAAACCGAGCAGATCGCGCACCTCCCTCTCGGCCACCTTGCCGCCCATCTCCACGAACAACCGGATCGCCTCCAGCCGCTCCTTCGGGTCAGGGCGCTCGGGCGCGAACTGAAACCGGAGCGCCGAGATCTCGTCTTCCGAGGCACCGAGCATCGCGGCCACGACTCGGACGAAGTCGTTGGTCAGGCTGTCGCCGAGGGCGTCAGCGTGGTACCGGATGATGCGTGACAGCGTGTCGGCGTGCAGAGAAGCAACGCCCGACCCCATCCCGGTTGCGCCTGATTCGCTTGACAGGTTCTGCCCGAGGATGGCTTCCTTGATCTTGCCGGAGAACCAGTTGACCAGTTCCATGAACACCTGAGCGCGACCAGCGTTCGGCTCCTTGATGTCGATGTCGTAGATCTTCTCCGTCCCGCTCTGCGGGATGAGAACGCTGTTGTCGTTGGTCAGGTTGGCAAGAACCTGCTCCATCATCTCCCGGCCGGCATCCTGACCGAGCGGGTAGTACCCGACCCGGATTCCCATGGCGTAGCGCTCTGCGTACGTGATGGCGTCCTGCAGGATTTCCTGCTTCGCTAGCCACATGAACCAGCAGACATCTCGCGCTCCGACTCCCCGGTAGACGGTTTCCGAGGTGTTGGGGTCATTGAAGTCCGGCGCAGCCACGAACACGCGGTGGAGCACAACTGCCTTGCGCTCCTGCTCGGTGAAGATGTGCACGCGGCTGTCAAAGCCGATGTTCTGCGCGTTCGGCCCATGGTTGCCGTAGTCCGCACCCACACGCATGGCGAGGTTGCCGCGCTGGTCGTACGCAAGCGTGTCCGGGTGGAACGGGTACCACTCCTTGACCGACACGCCAAGACGCGGGTCGCGCTGATACACCAAGTTGCACGCCGAGTTGCCGTACCAGACCGCCTCGTGCATGGCACGTACGAAATCGCTGCGCCGGGGCAGCGCTTCAAAGATCTTCCCGATTCGTTCCGCGAGCGCCTGCAGCCGGGGGTTCTCATCGTCATCGGCAACCACGGCCCATTCAAGCGAGGCCAGCGTGACCTGCAGAGAACGCAGGACGCCCTCAATGTCGGCGTCCGCACGCATCATCTGCTGATACTGCGGGTTCAGCCTGTACGCGAGGCTGCTGTTGCGCAGCATCTTGTCCGCGGTCGTGAAGAACGAACGCTGGACTTCAACCGTTGTCGCAAGCGGGCTGGTGATACCGCGCTGCGCGGGCGCAGGCAGAGGCTTGCGAGGACGCTGTTTCGGCGTCAGCCCGTTCGCCATGGGATTCGGGTCAGGGCTGTCGTTCATTAGAGTCCTGAGATGCAGGGGTGTCCTGTAGCGCGTCGCGCCCAGAACACCTCACCGGAAACAAATCGCTGCAGCGCTATCAACTGCACCATACACCATTGATTCTGGGTTGGCTCAACGAGCGGGATTACCTCCCCGTCATCACCAAGCCGCAAGCCCTTGCCTGCGTTCCAGAAGGAGTAGGCAGCGCCTTTGGTCCCTGCACGAACGAGAACATTCAGTCCCGTCTGAAGCGTGACCAATTCGCCTGCACGGGCGTGAAACTCCGTGTCAGTCCTTGATACCGAACCATCCGTCACGCCAATAATCGGAACGTCTTGGTATGAGGGGTCAGCGCCATCCCAGTATCCCGGGACTACCCCGAAGTTTGTTCCCGTCATTACGACGGTCGAATATGGCCTGATATCAGCCATAGCGATGAGAGGGGGACATGTGAATGAGTTCAGCATGATCGTTTATTACCTGATCGGCGCGATGTTTGGCGGGGTAATGATCTTGGGCCAGCCATAGACACGAGCGGCCCAGATGATCTGCCCTGCAGAGTTGGCACTTTCCATGGCGACGAAATGAACCACCTGCGAAGTGAGTGGCGCTGAGGGGATGTTCCCGACTCGGCCATCCGCTTGTGATTGCAGGTAGGCACTGGCGGCGACTGCTTCTGCGGTCTCTACCTGACAGTAATCCGAGGCCTGCAACGTCACCTGACCGTCGTAGGGCGCGTGCAGTGCCGATCCGTGTTCAAACACCGATCCGTCAGTGACCCCGACGATCGGGCTTGAGATGTTCTTGTCGTATGGCTCGGTTGCTGTTCCGACCAATGGGTAATCAAGCGCGAACGCCGTCTTGTCGGCGAAGTTGGCGGCGCGATACACGCTGACGCAGCGGAATGGATACAGGACATCCTCGCCGCGCCAAACCAACGGAGATGTGATGCGGTTATGACTCATAGGAAGCGTAATACGAGCGAACAAAGATGGCCGAGATGATGTCGCCGGATGAACCTGCCTCAAGCGCCTGCACTGCCGCATCAACCATCGTAAATCCGGCAGCGATCGTGCCTTGGAACGGCACGACCCATCCGAGGTTCTGGTCATATGCAGTGTTGAGCAGGTCGCCGGACTTCACGTTGTACTCATTCAACGCCTCTCCCGCCAGCGTCTGCCATCCGATTTGTACCTGCACGATCGCGCCGGGCTGAACTGGGATGACTTGACCCGGCATCACCGCGGTTGGACTTCGCTTCTGCGGAGGGGTAGTTGTGTGGTCATATAGCGGAACGGCTTGACCGAGCCAAACGTTATCTCCTGCTACACCCGAGCCATCGGCGAAGAACAACCGAGGAACGCTCGAATCGGAAGTGATAGTTCCCAGAAATCCCGGCTGCACAGCCCCAGTTGCGTTTCGAATGCTGAACGGCGAATAGACCGCAATGGACGTTTGGGCTACGAGAGGGACGCCGCCTGTGTCGCTACCGAAGAAGGCCGAGTCAACGCACATTTCAGATCTCTCCTCTGCGCTTCAGGTCTAGGGCGATGGCGACCGCCTGCTTCTGATCCTTGCCCTCGCCGATGAGCGTTCTGATCTTGTCGGCCACGGCCTGATCCTTGGCTGCGATCATCTTGAGGCCGGAACGAACCTCCTCAGACTCCTCCTGCTTCGCCATCGGGACGCAGTTGGGGACGGTCTTGCCGTCCTTCTGCTTGGTGCCGACCGCCTCGTAGCCCTCCCAGCAGGCGTCGGAGAGCGCGTTGGCGACCTTTGCGCCGGGGCGAGCGTTCCAGTCCTGCGGGTGCTTCTTCATGTCTGCCGCGTCACTGAACGCTTCTTCGCGAATCTTCTTCGCAAACCCGAGGAAGTCATGAGCGGCCTCTTTCAGAGAGATGTGGTCCGTGTCCTTGAATGCCCTCGTGATGTCGCCCATCAGTTCTTTCATGTATTGAAAGTTACGAGCGTAGTCATCAGGGAGACGGACAAACACCGCCTTCGCGCCGGGGCGGGAGAATCCGAGAGCGGCTCGCTCATTCTCAATCGCCGCCGCGACACGCATGTACTGGTTAGCGAGTTGCGAGTACTGGATGGAGAGCGACTGCGCGGTTCCGATGCAGTCTCGCCACTTCCCCTGCTTCTCCGTTTCGCGAAGCACTTCTCTCGTCGTCTGAATCTTCTTGGCGATCGGCATGAGCGCCTTCAGTTCTGCCGAAACACGCTGCGCTGCCTCTCGCGAAGTGTCAGCAGCCATCTTCGCCTTCGCGCCGGGGCGGGAGAAGGGCACGACATCTACCGCAACAGATCCGCCGATGCCCTCTTTCCGAATCTCGCGGTTCAAAGAGGAAATTGCATCCAATGCCTTCCCCACCTGCGACTTGGGAACCTTCACCTGCCCGATGCTCTTGATGATGTCGTAGTCCTTGACGCCATAAGCATCCAAGAATTCCTTTAGCTCATCTACCTCATGCGAGTGCAGAATTCTGCCCATCGCCGCCTTTGTGCCGGGTCGAGAGGAATAAGACTTCACTCGATCTTCCTGCTCGTCAGCAAGTTCATGAAGATTCGGCATCCGCTGACCTGCGGCAGTCACGCGAAAATCCGGCATCGACTTTGCGCGACGAACAAGAGCGCGAAGTTCTGCCTCGTGTTCAGTCGGATTCTTCTGTCGCTCGGGCGTCCAGAAGTTCCAGAGTTCGTAGTAGAACTTCTTCTGCTCGGGCGTCAGTTTCATTGCGAGAGCCATGCTCGCCTTCTCGCCGGGGCGTGCGGCACGGCTGCGCAGCGCAAGGATCTCGTGTCCCGTCTCCTCGGCGAGTTCCAGCAAATCGGCGTCGCCGACGCGCTTCGCGTGCGCGATCGCCGCGTCGACCACCTTCTCCATCTGCTTGTGGTTGGTGAGCGTGACCGGCTTCATGAGCATCTCGGCCAGTTGATCAGAGCGTTCCATTCGCGGATTCCCTTTCGCGTTCTTGTCTTTGTCG
>Ga0181352_1000304_pt1 | contig 21645 bp, 29 predicted proteins | sample Fa13VDMLBSN_FD_130103 | JGI IMG/M metagenome (GOLD analysis project Ga0181352, IMG submission 130103) | Freshwater viral communities from Lake Michigan, USA - Fa13.VD.MLB.S.N | ecosystem: Environmental > Aquatic > Freshwater > Lake | place: USA: Michigan | collected 2013-09-23 | reverse complement strand
GTAATCTCCCCAGTCGCAGTGTAAACAGTCGTGTCTGCACCGATATCGGCGGTAGGCAGATACAGCGCCATCTTGAAAGTATCCCCCGTGGAGGGGGTGAAATCATGCGTGGCTGTCAGTAGCTGCTGCTTGAAGGATGTGGTCAGGGTTTGAGCGATCACGTTATCGGTATCCTCAGTTGACCACTACGATAAGAGTCACGCCGATCAAGCCCGTCGCCAAGGCGCTTCAACTGCTGAATGGCCTCGTCATACCGCGCTTTGTAGAGGAGCAACACATCGCCCTCACCCTTCATGAAGGTATACGCCTCCAGAAGCGAACCATACAAAAGCGCGTCGGAGAAGTTATCACCAACCCACGTTTGCGTGGCAGTAACAATGCTCTCCGGGTAGTAGTAATAGTGGATTTCCGCTTTGTACGCAGCGTCGGGCGTGGGTCCTATAATGAACGTCGATGCATCCCACATGGCATAGTACGCAGGGACCCCGGTATCGGTGGGATTCGGAAACGCCTCCCGAATGAAGTCAACGTCCTTGTTGAGAAGGTACGTTTGCGAAGCAGAAGCATTAGTCGTGGAGTTGATAACTGCCAGACTGAAGGGGGCTAGGAAATCCGAAGGAGCCGCAAGATACTTGTTGTTCCCTGTAAACGCCCCGGTAGAATTCTTACGGGCCGCTGGTAACTGCACGGAATTGTAGATTCGCTGTTCCGCTTGCTGAATGAACGTATTGACTTGCTCCGTGCTTGTAAAATCAGCAGCAGAAGACGAAGACGATCCGTCCTTATCAGTAAAGGTAATATCGGGGAAATCGTTCTCGACATACCCCTTGATCGTTATGAGCAGCGTCGAATAATCCACAATAAATTACCCCATGGGTCCACGGCACTTGATGCCCTTGGTAGCAGCACCATAACCACGCATCACGATCCCGTCTTCCTTCACGTCCGTCTGCGGGTAGCCCGTGTCTTCCTGATTACCGGGTTTGGCCGTGTTGGGCTGCGGCTGCATGTACTTGTTGGTGGGATTCTTGGTATCCCAGCCGGGAAACTTGAACGTGTCGGACATTATCGCCCCCTTTGGTTGGCTGCACGGGCCATGTTGCGCCCTACGCGCTTCATATCCATCGAAGTCGGACCACCTTTCTTGAGGCCCTTCATGGACTGCTGCTTGTCATGCTTCACGTCCATCTTGGACTTTTCCCACTTGTCGAAGCTCATGCCGTGTTTCTTGGCGAGTTTCCTGTCTTGGGCCACGTCCTTGGCCGAACTTTCCCATGCTTTTTCCGACATCTTAGCCATCTTCATCTCCTAGTTAGCGACCCAGTACGTAATGTCCGTAGGGGTGTGGTTCACGTTCGCTTTGAGGGCGAGGTAGTACCCACCGCCGTACGAAACTGCATCGTTCTCAGCATAGTTCGTCGTTGCGTCCCATGCTGCTACTCCGATCATCACAGTACCTACTTCTCCTACAGAAGTCAGGTAGTTTGGCGTTAGCCCTTCGTCATTAGCTGCTGAGCCGCCAACGGGTGCCCAACCCCACTGAAAGATGCGACTGCCCCCTTCGGGGTACCCTGTGTCATTGGGTGTAAGCTGTAACCCACTGGTTCCGGATGAATTATAGCTGACATCCGGGCGAGGTTCCCGTACTGCTTGTGGGTCGTTCACGGGGTACATGCCCAGAAGCAGTTGTGGCTGATCGGGTTCCCAGCACGTAGGGCACACCTTGATAGACACATTCTTGGTCTTGATGACCAAGGTCTTCAGTTGCGTCAGTTTGTAGCGAAACCCGCAACGATCACACTCGGCTATCGCAAACTTGCCAGAGGCAAACTGGTTAGGCATTTCAGGAACCTATGAACATCTGCCGGGGGACAAAGCGAACAGGTGCCTTCTCCCGGTCTTCTTCCGCAGCCAGTTGGAACTGCTGCTCATAATCCATCTTCAGCTCTTGCCGCCGCGCAGGATCAACCCCGGGCAGCTTCATGGACAAGTAGTACGCCAGCCCCGCCACCATGCAGGTCAGGAAACGGAAAGGGATGTCCTGCCCGTTGATACCCGTCCCGGCGTCTTGAATCCGGCGCAGTCTCCAGTAGACGAACGTGTAGGTCTGGCTGTTATCTGGCTTGGGCCAGACGTGAATCTGGGGATACTGGATGACACTTGAGGAGTCCGTGGCCCCGGTCTTGCGCTGGAACCAGACTTGGATGGGTCGACCCGTGGCGTTCTTGTTCGGTATCGTGGCCCACGTACTCACGGAAATCCGCGAGATGTTGATATCGGTCTGGTTGGTGCCCGTACCCGTGCGGATCACATGATCGAGCAGGTCGATTGTGTCTACAGGTATGTCGTAATCAGCAACGTTGTACGTCAGGGTTTCGGTGCCCTGCTCGATAGTCCACAGGTTGATACCCCGATTGGCCCATTCAATCGTGAGCAGATTCAGACTTCTACGGGCCGTACGCACGTCGTAACCCGTCCGAAGCTCAAGACCACAGCGTTCAAACGCCTCCTCGATCAGGGTGTTCAGATCGAGGTTGAAGTCCGTCGTGTCTGTGGTTTTGTAGGCCATTATCTATTTCCTATACGCAGCAGTCTTTTTAGCGATTGCTTTAGGCTGCGAAACAAACTGCTTTCCGGAGGCTTTTCCGGCACGTTTTGCACGGGTTGTGGCCGCGTACTCGGAGGGGCTAAGGGCTTTGATGGCCGCTTCGGGGAGGTACCTTTCGCCCGTTGCCTTACGGCCCTGCGTAGATGGTTTACCACTTTTGGTGCGCCACTTTTGCGCGGTCCACGCTTTGAGACTGGCTTGCGGTTTTGCGAGCCCATTCACTTGTACCCTCCTCCCGACGCCTTGTACTTCGTGGCGAGCATCTGCGCCTTACGAGCTGACCATTGCCCCGGAGCACCACCTTTACCCCCCGCCTTGATGCGGTTGAACAACGACTTACGCATCCCGGGTTTGGTGTAATTCCCCGCTTCATTCACGCGACTTACCGCACCGCCCTTGGCGTACAAGGTGACCGGCTCATCGCCATCGCGTTTCTTGATGGTTCTGACCTTAGGAACTTTGGAGGGGGCGATAGCCCCCATGCCCCTAGAAGGTCTCATCAGCACATTTTCCCACGGGTCTTACCACGGGATTCGATACCCCCACCACGGGCCATCTTGATGATCTTGCCTTGGGTCTTACCCTTGGACTCGATACCGCCGCCACGGGCGTACTTGGCCATACCCCCTTTGTCATACGGAGCCATCGCCATTTGGTCTGCAGCGATATCTTTCTTGGAACGTCCCATCGTAGCTTTTTTCACGTTACCTCCTTTTGCGTATTTAGCCATACCGCCTTTTTTGAACCCCGCTTCCATATCGGCTGCCCTACGGGCATCGTAAGCCGCTTCTTTTGCCGCGTCTCTGGCAGCAACTTGTCGCGCCGTCCCTGCTGCCGCTTTATCCATTGCACCCGCAGTTCGAGCCGCCCTAGCCGCCCCGAGTGCTTTAACCCCTTTAGCCGCAGCAGAAACCATCCGACCCGCAGGGGCCATGGACGCGGCGGTCATCGTGGCATCACGGAATCGTTGGGTATTTTCTTCTTTCTGCTCACTGGAAGGACGGGATTTATCGTACATCGTACGCCCAGTCACAGCCCCTGCGTTAGAAGTATTTGCGGGTGTCTGCGAAGCAGAAGCTTTGGGGGCCGGTGCCCGGGCCAGCATACGCGCCGATTCGTCCCCGTAGTCTTTCTTGGGGGAGGCAAGCTCCGTGGTGTAGCTTTTACCGCGCCACGTGAAGGTTTTATCCCCCGCAGAACGCGCCGAACTGAACGCGTCTTTGAAATTACCTTCCGGGGCGGTCTTGCCAACGCCTTCAAGGTCTACATCCCCACCATCCTCATAGCGCCTGACCTTGCCTCCGGCCTTCATGCCAGTGAACCGTTTCAGGCTCTTGAACGGCATGTCCATCTTGCCGTGCTTGGTGTCTTGTTTATTGATGGATGCGGGCAAACCACCAATTCGAAATTTTTTACCTTTATCCGCCATAGCGTATTCTTTTCCTATGGATTGTGGGATTCCTACTTTCTTGGCAAATGCCGGGTTATGGGCCACCGCCGACATCAGACGGTGCTGCTTGGCGGTCTTGCTAGGCACGTTTCATCCCCTTGAGGGTCTGCGCGAGTCGCGCACGTTGGCCTAGCTTGCCGGGGGCCTTAGCAGCCTTTTCCAGCTTGCCAGCAGGGATGGGCTTGTCGCCCTTTACACCCAAAGACTTACGCAGGGCACCGGGTTTCTTGACGGCGCCAGCGATCCAGTTCTTGGCCATCAGACCATCCGTCCTTTCGTCTTGCCGCGTTGTTCACAGCCACCGCCACGAATGGAGCCGCCCTTCTTGAACGGCTCGCCCATCTCAGTTTTTGTCGTGGGCGCTTTAGCCGCTTTTGCTCTTTCAGCAGCTTCCATTTTTGTTCGCTCCAGTGCAGCACGTTCTGAAGGGGTAGGAATAGGAGACCGCATGGACGCAGCTTCTTTACGATACTGCGCAGCTTTCTTATCATCTTCTGCTGACATTACGTTCTCCTAACAATTCCAAGCCCGCAGGCTTTTGTTGATCCGGCTATTCGGGTCTTTCGCGGTCTTCGCGGAGGTCAACTTCTTCTTCATCCCGGTCATCCTCGCGCAAAAAGAATCGCGCCGGGAGCCTCCTTCGGGTTGGGGTCGCTTCAAACCGGGCTTTCCGGGGTTGGCCGCGTTGTAGGAAGCCCTCCCCTTCGCGTTCAAACCGCCCTTGGGATTCTTGCCTTCTGCTCTTTGCCATGCTGGTGTCTTAGCCATTATGCCGCCGTGCTGAGTGTCTGCTTCGCAGCTTCCATGGAAGGGTACAGGACATCGTTCCCAAAATCGCTTTGGTACTCGTGGATGCCCATGTGCCCCAGCTTGATCGTAGGATCAACCCAGATATCCGTGCCCACCTCACGCGCCCTGTCGCAGAAGAGGAAATCTTCCCCGATGTAGCCTTCGGGCGTTACCTTGAAGTCAAAGAAACTGTAGAGCTTGTCGTTACCTTCCAGCGAATCCTTGTGCTCCCACTCGGGGTGGGCATCGCGCAGTTTCTCAAACACCTGTCGCTGGATCATCATGAACCCGGTGGCCACGCGATAGGCCTTGACCAACCCCATACCATCCATAGAGATGGTGTTCTGGCTGCCGTACACGCCTTCACCGCCATCGAGCGACAGGATGTAAATCTTCCCCGGCTTACGCGACTCGTACGCGCCCGCGACGATGCCCTTGGTCTGATTCCACGCCAAGAGGCGCAACACATCATCGGGGTTGAATGTCATGTCCGCATCGATGAACAGCAAGCTATCGCAGTCGGATTTGAGGAAATTGTGTGCAATCACATTACGAGCGCGAGAAACTACCGAGCATCCACAGATGCTGCTCACTTGGATAGAGATGCCATGCTCCAACACCTGTTGACCCAAGCGCATCAATGACACGGCCATCTTCACACCAACTTTATGGTCGTAGGCCGGGAGGCCGATCATCAATTTTTTACCCGCGAGGTCATACCCCTTTTGGTTTTGCACAAAGTCTCCTGTTATCCGCAGATGATGGTTGCGAAAGTAATCGTGGTCAGCGTAACTACCGTGTAGTCCGTATTGGACCCACCTTGCGTCAAGATGCCGTCCTGCATGTACATATACTGCGCAGCCGCTACAGATGCGGGGGTATCGACTTGCAGTAAAAGCGTACCAGTTGAGCTATTCAGATTGAATTTAAGCGAGCCCGCTGAAGCAGCTCCCACGTAGTACACCCCCTTGACCCGGGTACGCGGCAACGCAACGCTAGTTCCCAGAACACCCACACCGATGTTGCCCGTCATGGTTGCGCTGGGCGTGATGCTGGTAATCTGATCATAGTAGTTCGTTGAATACACCGTTGTGGTGTTGGGCCCCGTGACTACTTCCGTGGTTACCGTACCGGGTGCCGTACCCATGGCATGCCCCACAATCGTGAACGTCTTGGCCGAGTCATTGGCGTCCGAAACAATAGACACCTTGTACCCAATGCCATTGGGGCCTGCGGAGGTTTTTAGCAGGGTATAGGCTGCCGTACCCGTGCTCGCAGCGGAAGCCCGGTAGTACCCAGCATTTGTGGTGGGCGTTACCGCCCAGTTGTTCCCAATTCCAAGCATAGCTAAGTCTCCTTAAAGGAACACAGGGGCCGAAGCCCCCGGAAGATTAGCCAGAGAACGGCGTTGCAAGAACACCAGAACCCTTGAGTTGCCCTTGTACCAACCAAGCATTGGCATACAGGGAAGTAATGGTCAGATAGGAGCCCACAATACCGCCTTGCGTCGTACCGTCCATCGTGATGATGTAGTTGCTCGACTGGTTGGGGAACCATGAAGCACCCGTGGCAGTCGTGGAAATATTGGTCTGGACCATCCCGTACATCAGGTCAGCAGAACTTGCAGACTGGATAACCAGTGCTGCTGCCGTCGTCTTTACGAAGAACGTGAAAGTCACGCCTTGATTGTTCAGGGTATTCGGATCAGCGCCGGGGCCGGAGGACGCCGGATACGCACTTGCGTTGACCGCAGGAAGGGTCAGGGTCATCGTGCCCGCATTGCAGGTGATGATGCGCCCACCGTGGGCAGCTACAGTAAGGCTTGTGCTGGCAGCAATGTTTACTACCGAGCCCGTACCCGCAGAATACACGCCATTGCGCGAAATAATCGGGCCGTCAAACGTGGTTTGAGCCATTTGAATCTCCGTGTGTTAGCACATCCCCGTATCGTCTCTAACAAGTCTGCTGGGGCAGTCGATACGAGTGAAAAATCCCAGACGTTCGAGTACTTTACGCTTGAGGTTGGGGGGTGTCAACCAGCTTATTGGACTTCAGCAGGTTCTCTTCCCGAATAATGACCCGCAAGTTCCAAGGCACATGTAACCCGTACACTCCTTCACCGCGTAGTGGAACGATATGGTCCACAACATATTGTTCACCCGTGGTCTTCGTCATGGTTATGGCTATTTGATAGAGCTGACGGATTTCGGATTTTTGCTTCCGGGTCAACCATGGAGGAGTGGCCTCCCTATGTTTCCTGCGACGGGCTTTCGTATCTGCGCGGACCCAAACCACATTGCGTTTTTTCCATGCTTTTTGGTACTCCCGCTTAACGGATTGAGGCCGCGTGTTCGCGCTGTCGATCACTTGCTGGCGATTCGCCAAATACCACTCATGTTTTTTGGCTTTTACTTCCTCATCGCGGTTGTAGCTTTCAAAATATTCGCGCCGTTTGGCATTGGAGGCTTGCCAATCCTCTCTGAGACAATCCACACAGTCTCCTTTGGTTTTTCTAAGCGCCGTGTGCCCCCGCGAACAGGGTTCCCCAGTGAAATAGTATTTAGCCCCTTGTGCTTTGGCTTCTTTACGGCTCTTCGGGTATTCCATGACATTCTCCAAAAAAGACTTAGTAACAGGGAATGTACCAGAAGAAGTTACATAACGCAACGAAAATAAAAAGGCCACCCGAAGGTGGCCTTAGTGGAGCTAATTACCTGATTCTTAGGTCGAACCAGACGATCCGAAGATGCCGAGCGGGTCACTCCAGCCGAAGCTGTAACGCTCGCGGCTCTTGTAACGTACGTTCCCGGTGTCGAAGTCTCCATCCATGGAATTCGCCAGAGGCGTACGGACGAAGTGCTTCAGACCATTGGGAACATCCGTCATCAGGAACCAGCCGTTCGTGTCGGTCAGGAAGTGGTTGACCCGATAACCCTGCGGGATGGAACCCATCGACTTGATGGCATTCACATCGTTGTTGTTCGTGCCCGTGCGCAGTTCCGTTTCCAGAAGACGCGTAGCCACAAACATCAGGTTCGGCGGGACAATCAGCTTCGTGGGTTTGGCGGCGATCAGCAGGCTACGCTCATCCGTCCAACCTGCGATCTGAATGACCGCGCTTTCCAGCGAAGTCTCGTTCAGGTCGGCTTGGGTGGAGAACGTGTTGCTGTTGGTGCCACCAGACACCAGCGGGTGGGCCGTGTCACACAGAACGCGACCATCGCCACCGGTATATCCGGCAGTGAAAGCGTTGTTCAGGATCGCAGCAGCCTTGACCTGCTTGGTGTAGGCCATCGCACGAGCCAGAGCCTTGGTGTACCGGGACGACAGGGAGTCGTACAGGTTGTCCTCAATCGCCTCTTCGGTGACCGAGAAACCCAGAGCAATGGTTTCGTGGTTGTAGCGGGCGGTCCATGCTTCCTGCGCGTTATCGTAGGCAATTGCGTTGCCTTCGTTCTTCACAGGGGCGGCACTGAAGCCCGACAGCTTGGTTTCTTCCTCGAAGGAACGCTCGGAGGTTTCGGTCTCGAAAATCTCCTTGTGCTCTTCGCCGTAACGTGCGTACTCCATGCCGAACAAAGCGTTCAGACCCGGGAGCAGCTCTTTCAGTAGTTGTGCGCGTGAAATAGCCATTATTTATCTCCTTAGACGCCAGTCCAGCTACGATACAGGTGGACGTTTTGGTTCCAGCTAACCAGAACCTCAACAAACGAACCCGCAGCAGGGGCCGTATCCGGAACCACATCAATGATCTTGAGCGGCACCGTGGAGGTGGTCACTGAAGAATTGATGACCGCTTGCTGCGAATCACCCGTGATGGTGCTACCGGTGTTTGCCACCCACGCAACGTTACCACCCACCAGCGAAGCACGAGCTGCCTGTGCAACCACCGTGGTGCCCGAGACGATGGCGACTTTCATCACCACATCCGGATCATCCGTGACGTAAGCCAGCGTCTGGTTTGCACCGTCCACCGTGTTACTCACCGTTGCCGGGTAGTACTGGGAGAACACCCGCTGCCCCGCCGTATTCACATAGGAACAGCCCATGAACACGCCAAGGAAGTCGTTGCCAGAGTTGGTCGATGTTGCGTTGTTGACCGTTCCGTTTGCGGACATGACCACGAGGTCACCAAAGAAGATATTGGTAGCGTGGCCTGACGCGATAGGAATCTGACGGGTTGACCCCGCAAACACCTGACCGCCCAGCAAATTGACCGGGCGAAAGCCATACGGCTTGTCGATAGTCGGATATGCCATTGTTAAACTCCTAAAAGTGTTGGATTACCGTTGACCCCGACCGAAAGTAGTCGTGGATTTACGCTCGTTGAAGAGCGGCATCCGGGGGTCGTTAGTCTTCATGAAGTTGTTGTCCACAGACTCCACCTGAGATTTGCTCTGCTGGCTAAACCAGTCAGCGCGTTGCTGCACCATCTCTTCGGGGGCCTTGCACAACATCAACCCGCCAACCTCAACATTGCCTTTGAATCGGCTGTTGGGATCAGCGTAGAGCATCATTTCCGGGTGGTCTTCAGCCTTGCAAGGCTCCCAACCTTCCCTAAGCTTTGCGGAAGTATTCGTAGGGTCAAATTGCCCCATGATTGCTGTCCGTATCCACCTGAACGCATAACCCGGAATGGGCTTGGGCTCGGGCAGGATTTGTGGGGGTGTCCACGCCTTTTTCCGTTGGGTAGATTCCCGACTTTCAAGTTCACGCGCCAGACGATTCTCAGCCATTGTTATTCTCCAGTTTCATCATCTCACGGGCATACGCCTCGGGCGACAGACCAAGCCGCTTGGCTATGGCAGTCTGGGACACACTTAGCCGTATCCGTTTTGGCGCAGTTGTCCGTGATACTGAAGCTACAACGTTGTTCGTCTTGGTACGGGGGTTCCCCTTATCCGGCGCATCCGTTTGGCGGGTGGGTTCCTCTTCAAACCGATCAGGAAATACTTGCTTCATCGCCGCGTTGACACGTTCGTAGTAGTCATCGCTGCGGGGGTCTACCCCAGACTCAACTAATTCCTGATGTAGTCCTAACGCAAACCCAGTCATTCGTTTATCGACACCGAACCACGTGTTGTTCGTACGCCACGCTTCAGCCTTCGTATCAACAACTGGGGCTTGTGTTACGACTTGCTGAGTAGGTTGTACATCATTACTTTCTTCTTGTAAAGAGGGTTTTAGCGCCTGAACCTCCCGCATCCGGAGTTTTGCGTCCGTAAGGGCTTCTTGCGCATCGGCAATGAGCTCGGAGTCCCCGGCTTCGTAGGCTTTCTTGAGTTGCTCTTTGGCAGCGGCAATGTCACTGGTAGCCGATTTGGTAGCCTCAGTAACAAACATCCGCTCGCCCTGCCCAAGCTTGGTACGCAAATCCCGCACTTCGCGGTCTTTTGCCTCGGCGTACCGAATAGCTTCTTCCCGTTCACGAGTGGCCCGCTCCTTCTCCCTACGCTCGTCATGCCAGACCTTTTTCATCTGGGCAAAACGGTTTTTTACCCTCTCGTCGTACTCGGAAAGGTCATCTTTCTCCAGCTCCTTGACGGCCTCCTGACGCAGAGGGGTCCGGTTCTGGTCTTCCGGCGGCGCATCATCAACAACTTCCACCTCAATATCCGGGTTATCTACAGCCTCCGTTTGTCGCGCTGCAACATTTTCAGCTTCATCTTTTACCTCATCAGGAAACTTGAATTGGGGATCAGCCATGATCTACTCCTATGCTCGTGCGATTCCGCGAGGGTCTTCAACAACGCCCTCGACAGTATCGTCATTGATGATGCGGAATTCCCGCCCGTGAATCTTCAACCGCGTACCGGCATTGGGGCGAACCAATACGAAGTCGCCCTCCTTGCACCAAGGTCCCGTGGGGAACCTCGCCGGGTCTTTGTAGCAATCCGGCCCCAACTTCATGACGAATAGCACCGTGCTCAGCCGCTCCTCGAAGTTGATGGTTGTTTCCGCTTTCACGATGCCACTGTCAAACTTGTCTTCGATCTCCGGCACCATGCACAGGATATGAAACCCGGATGGTTCCGGTATCTGCTTGGCTTTCTTTTCTGCCGTCTCCGGCAGGGGTGTTCCTTCTTCCCCAATTAACAGTTCACTCATCGTCTTCCGTCTCCAAACGTTTAACGTGGTCTATGAGTATTTGCTTTGCGAAATCCAGACCATGAATGACCCCGCAAAGCTTCTGGTAATCAGGGAAGTCTTTGGCTGACCCCTGCCCCAAAAATTGTTCTAGTTCTGTGCGTCGTTCATCGAGTTTGGAGGCGATGAACCCCAGCGTCTGGGTGACGATCATTGGCTGTTACCCTCTTTTGGTGGTTTTTTCATCTGAGTCTTGTGTTTGGCAATGTGCACGCCAAGACGAACCCCCTCTGTCTCTTGGCGATTATCAATCTCTTTCTCTCGCAGGCGAATCTCATCGGCTTTGGCGGCTGCGTCAACCGCATCTTTCTTTGCCTTGCGGTCCACTTCGGCTTTCTTGATCTGCAATTCTTCCTGCTGCATCTGGATAAGCGGGTCTTGCGCCTGTTGCTGGGCCTGTTGCATGGCTGCCTCGCCTTGGTTTTTCTGCAACAACTGTTGCGCAGCCTGCGCCACCAGTGCGGACAACTGCGCTTCCACTTGCGGCTCCAACGTAACATCCTCTTCGCCCTTGTCTTTATCCGGCATCGGGGGCAGTGCGGCTCCAAGCTGCTGCTCGATCTCGCGGCGATACTGGAAGGCAACGTGCTCCATGACATGCGCCTGCGCAGCGGCCATGATGGCTTGCGCTTGGGGGTTCTGTCCCATGATTGCAGCAAGCTTGGGGTCTCTCATCGCCGTCATATGAACGGTCAAATGAGCTTGGTGGTCCTGATACATGAACGCTTTGACCGGTTTGCCGTTCATGATGGCCATGTTCTCGGTCACGGGGTCCACCGGTTTCATGTCATCTTCCGAAGGCACGATCTTTTCGAAGTTCTTAATGCCCAACACCTCAAGCATCTGCCGATGCAGGTATGCAAGGTCGTACAACTGTGGTGCGTTCTGCGCCATCTGCATGGCGGCTTGGTACTGCACAACCTTCTGCGCCATCGTGGCAGCATTCGGGTCGGACACCGGGATGACGTTGACCTGATCGTAGTCGGACTGCTTGGCTTTGCGATCCCCGTACTCGGGGTCGTAGCTGTACTCATCAGGCATGTTGTCGCGGATGATGGCCTTGAGGAGCTTGAACTCCTGCTTCATGGCGTAGTGAATCCGCGCCTGAACCGCGCTCATCACCTTCAAGAGTCGCTCCAGCACCGCCAACGTGGTACCCACTGGGGCCTGTGCCGACATATCCGAGACGTTCAAGTCCGCCGTAGCTGCGAACTTCTGGCCGTCCAGAACAATCTTGTCCATCAGCATGGAGAGCGTCTGGCTTGGCTCCTTGTAGGGTAGCGGCAGGATGTTGTCGCGGATAGCACCACTGGGCACATCCACGTCCCGAAATTCACCCGGGGCAATCGGCGTGTCATCACCTTTGATACGCAAACCCCGGGACTTCAAACCGCCGGGAAGATTCGAAAGCGTACCGGCGTCGACAAGCTGCCTCAAGAGTGAGGTAGCCGCTTGCGTGTGGCCACCAATCAGGTGGATCAACCCGAAGTAGTAGAAACCAAACCCGGGGATGTATCCGTAGTGCACGAAGTGCTGACGACGTTTCTTCAGCTTGTCGTCTTCCAGCCAATTTCTCCGAATGGCGAGTACCGTCTGCGTACCCTTCTCGATGGTCACCACATAGGGCAACGCGATCCCCGTGGGCTCTCCGTCATCGTCCTTATCCTCATAACCCTCCAAGTCCAGATCAACGTGCATCTCCAGTATCTGGAAGCGGTCATCCGCCGTGGCGTTGAAACCTTGCTCGGTGGCTTTTTGTTTCTCCACATCATCCAACACCCGGATGGGCTCACCCAGATCAACGTCCCGGTAGAACCCCGCAACCTGCAACCGGCGAAGCTCGTTCTCGGTTTTTCGCATCTTGTGCGTGACCCGCTCGGCAGACTCAAGGCTGGTGGCACCGTAGGGCACCACGATATCTTCCGAAGGAATGAACGGCGCTGTGGGCCGGTCAAGCGAGGGGTCGAAGTAGATTTTCTTGAACGCGTTGCCCGACAGGCACATCGAAATCAGCATGCGCTCATGCTCGGGGCGGTACTCCTTCATGACCTCGGTCAGTTGGTAGTTCATGTCATCCTGAACCCTGACCGCAGCATCTTTCTTGTCCGGGGTCTCTTTACCGATGATCAGGGTTTTTACCGGCCCCATCGCAGGGAAGGTCTCCATGATCGTCTCAGACTGGAACTTGACGGCACTCTCCATCAGGAGCGGGTGAAACACCCCACAGGCCCCGGGCCACGGCTCCGTCCTGTCTTCGTACTTCAGGCCCAGTAACTTCAGGCCCTTCACATAAGTATCGAGCCAATCCTTTCGGGAGGAAACATCCGACTCGTAGTCACCCAACAAATCATTTGCCAGCATCCCCAGCCGCCGCTCATCCATTTCTTCGGCAAGATTGGCCCCGAAATCTTCACTGGCCTCATTACCCGGCTCCAGTTCAATCTCCACACCGTCCACCCCAATCTTTACTGACTCGGGGTCTTCAATCTCGATCTCAATGTCCGGTGCCTCTGCGGCAAGCGCTTCGAGTCCCTGCGGTGCGCCATAGAGCGCCTTATCCATATTTGTCGCCATGATCTATCCTTTAGTAGTACCCGGCATTACGCCGGGACTTGAACCTTTTCACCGGGTCTTTTTCATCACTTGCCAATCGCAAGAACCCACCCTGCCGGAATCGCATCAGTGCCAGCGTTGTCGCATCCACCAAGTCATCGTGATCCCCCGCTGGAAACTCCGCAACCTCATCGACCAACTCCTCGGCCCAACGGGTCTGCGGTGCCCACACAATACCTGAAGCGAAGAAATCCGATACGGAATGCAAACGCGCTATCTTATCCTGCCCTTTGCTGGGGGTGTACTCCTGCACGGGGATACCCATGGCCCGCAGTTCATAGATCAGGGGTGCGCCTGAGGCTTTTTTCTCGACGATGAGCGACACCGGAGTGCGCTCCGTATTCCACCGATGGTAGTGCTCCAAGGCCACTTTCTTGAGCTCGGGGAACTCCATGCGATCCTTGAAGCTGTCGAGCACGATGATGTTGGCCGCTCCAATCGGATTGTCGTGCGGGTCTTTCTCGGGCCACCACACCCCCCACGTCGTACAGGCACTGTAGTCCGCACGGTTGTGCTTCTCGAAGGCCGTGTCCCATGACTGGATGATGAAGTCGCAGTAGGGGGGAACCTCGTCTTGCCACACCCGCCACCACTCGCGTTTGACGATGGCTCCTTCTTCCGAGGTGGGGTTCTGCATGTACTGCGCCGACCATTGGTAGGACGGCATGGAGGCTTTGGTTTTGAGAAGCGCATCGAGTGGCCACTGCTCGGGCCACAGGGACTTTTGCACGATCTGGAGGGACTTCACCATCCGCCCGGGCTCCTCCGGGTCTTCCTCCTCAACCTCGACTTCCTTCTCCAGAACGGCCGGGAACTCCACCACCTCGTACTGGTCGGCCCCCTCGTTCATGATCATGTCCTTGACCACCCGCCCCGTCAGGTCGTTGGTGGCCCAGCGTGTTTGGACAATCGCAACTCGCCCTCCGGGCATCAACCGGGTCCGAGCGCCCGTGGTGAACCACTCATAGGCCTTGTCGAACACATCAAGGTTGCCGTTGATGATGTCTTGTTCGTTGTGCGGATCGTCAATCAGCAGCAAGTCGGCTCCGCGTCCCGCGATGGCACCACCCACACCCACGGCAAAATACTCCCCACCGTGGTTGGTGTGCCAGCGTCCGGCGCTCTTGCTGTCTTGGGAGAGCTCAACGCCGTCCTTGCCCCCGAAAATCTCCTGATAGCGCTCACTTGCGATGAGGTTTCTGACCTTGCGACCAAAATCCACGGCCAAATCCGCCGTGTGCGACACCATCATGACCTTCTGCTCGGGATGTATACCGAGAAACCAAGCCGGGAAATAGTATGAAACGAGGTGAGATTTACCAAAACGGGGGGCGATATTGACCGAAATGCGATCTTTTGTGCCATTTGCCAAACATTCCAGCAGCGCAGCCAACCGTTTATGGTGTGCACCGACCTTATAGTCGGGTTCTATGAACTTTATGAACGCCAAAAGCGACGTTCTGGCCTCTTTTACCACCTTTCGGCGCTCCAATTCCGCAATCAGGTCCAAAACTTCCGCTTTCTGGGCGGCGTTGAGCTTATGCAGGTTGTTTTTCAGCGCAGAAAGGGCGGCGGGGGACACGAGAGGCCCAGTCAGGGGGTCAATTTGTCGATCAGGTCTTCAAGATGCGCAACACCTGTGGGGCTCGCCGTATCTTCTTCCTCCTCCCCATCGACTTCCTGTGCATCCTCAACCACCAGCGCACTGCCCATGTACCGTTCGAGCTTCTTTTGCAGTTCGGCTTCCAGTTCTTCGTCCGATTTGGTCTTGTGCGTGACCTCGATGCGGTCTGTGAACAGCCCCACATCCTTCATCTTGCCCAGCAACTCCAGAGCGCGGATGCGAATCTTCCCGTCGGGGTTCTCCGCTTCCAGCAACAGCTTGTTCTTGGTGAACTCCCGGATGCGAACTGCGCTATTGACGAGCTCGTGGTCGTACTCCGAGAGCATGCGATCCAGATACGTGAGAGATGTGTTGGGGTACGTTGCAAGAACCGACATGGACGGAGCCTTCACCCCTTGGTTATCCGTGAAAGCGTGGAATGCTTCACGCGCACGGTTCTTGTCCTCTTCGCTCGCCTCCTCCGGATTGGTGTTGCCCCTCAACTCTTCAAGGACTTTGGCGGTATTGCAAGCAAGCCGCGCCCGCTCCAGCATCGGAATGCCAGACAGGTTGACGGCATCAACCACCGGAACGCGTTGTTCTGGAATGATTTGCACGGTGAACTTATACCATAAGGGGGTGGGGGTGGGGGTGTGGAAGTTAAAAATAAAATAGGGTGGGGGGTGTGGAAGTTAAAGTTTTTTGATGGGGGGGGTGTTGCTATGTTAGTGGTTGCTAACGTAGTGGAGAAAAATGGGCGTCGTGGGTGCAAAACACAGCATAAGGAGGCGGGCGGGACTCCTAACCAGCAGAGGGGGGATGGGGTGCGGTGGGGTCAGGCTGGGCGTGAATGGGTGTGACATGTCACGCGCTATCGTACATCATCCATTGACATTCTATAGGATAAGAGTAGAATGGGAACCGTCGATGAAGCAATCGACACATACATCAACCACTAATTGGAGAAACAGCATGACCACGATGAAACAGGTAGTTGAGGCCGCTCTGTCCTGCGCCGATGGAATGGGCAAGATGGCTGACACGCTGCGCGGATACATGGCCGGAGTGCCAGCGGCAAAGCGCGATGAGAAGGTGAAGGAAATCTACACCGCGCTGCGCACCATCAACGGCAAGCTTTCTGCAGTGAAAGACTTACCCGAACGTGAGAACAAGGCATACGATGCTTGCCGTCAGGCCTATCGCAGATTGTTCGGCACGAAAAAACGGGGCGCGACAAAGCGTAAGGCAGGCAATGCGACGGTCACGAAAGTTACCAGCGTAGCGAAGAAGCAAGTTCAGCAGATCGCCGAAAAGCCGAAAAAACTCAGCGACACGCTGAAGGTAATGGTGGCCACACTGCAGGCCCAAGAAAAACCGGCTTACAAGGACGTGCCGAAACTCATCGCTGCTCTACAGGTCGCAATCGACCTCGCGCAGTGACCCTCCCGCCCCGCTCGAAAGAGCGGGGCTTTTTTTCGTCCGCGATTTGGGCCGCGCTCCGGCGCGGCTTTGTCGCCAGTTCTTATGGGGTCGGTGGGTCGGTGGGTGAGCGGGTGAGCGGGTGAGCGGGTGAGCGGGTGAGCGGGTGAGCGGGCGCGTGAGCGAGTGAGACGGGTTCTGGTTCCTGTGTGACATGTCACACGGAGGCGCTCGCCGCGAGGCGGAACTGGCGACGTTGGGGTGATTCGGCGGCGTGTTTTTGGCGCATTTAGGGCAGCTCTGAACGTGATCACATCTGTGGGACATGTCACACGAGTGTATAAAATTGGAGATGAAGCAACGCCCCCCCATTTTTGTGATAGTACCCACTAACTTAACCCAATTCTGAACTTGATAACATTGATAACAATTTTTCGGTTTTAGCTAAGTGCTTGATTATCTAGCAATGTTCCAAATGTTCCGAAATGTTCCAGTGACTGGCAACAATCGACTCGGGGCAGCGTGTGTTGTAAGTTGTTGTTTCTATATATATATATATGTATAACTATTATCATAGAGTAGCAATGTTCCAATGTTCCAGTAAAAATGATATATACCTCCCAGCAGAATTTTGAATGTATAAATTTATACACATATTGGCGGGGAACCTGCGTTCGGGCGCTTTTGGCGCGGTTGGGAAATTACTCATTTTCTCAGGAACATTGCTACAACCCGACTTTCCCCAGCTACATCAAGCACTTGAACGTTCCTCTTAACTGGAACATTTCGGAACATTTGGAACATTCAGCCTTTTCAAGCACTTACAGCAACTGACCGAACATATAACTTTTGACAGACCCTGCCACACCCCAAAACACGTATAAATTTTGACAGAAACCCCCAAAAACCGAGCTGCCCTAACATATGTATAAAACTTGACATATCTAGGTCTTTGTAGTAGAATGTAATGGCGTGATAGAGCGTTCTTTAACAATTCGGCAGCAGTACCCATGCAACCCTGACCGATCAGGGAGGCGCGCCGTGTGACATGTCACACGGGACAAACTCTAGGGCACGGGGTGCCCTGCGCGTAGCGAAGGCAAGTACAAAAGCAAAGGCTAACTCAATCGTCGGGAACGGGTGACATGGGGCAGTAGGTTAGGAATAGTTCGGCGGCAGTGGTCGAGCGGCTGGGCGTCGGGGTGTGACAGACCCTTCGGGTGCTTTGGGCGGTGTTTCGTTCCCCCCTTGGTGCCCTCTTTCGCCTTCCTAACCCCTGCGTGGCTAACAAGATGCAAATAAGCATCCACTACGGGCTAGAACCCCGCTGGTACAAACGCCAGAGCCGAAACAAATTACCGACTACATTCCATAGGATTCTATGGATCATTCAACAACAGCTATTCAACAGCTATTCAACAGCTATACCGCGCCTTATGTGACATGTCACACCGTCCATAGGGCGCACCCAGCAGGGCACGGGACTGTTCCAACGGGAACGGGCAATGCGGCTCGTGCTCTGCTGGGTGTTACGTTGTTTAACTTTGAGGAGAAACAGCATGGACTGGACAAACACGAAAGCAGCATGGAACGGGGAAGACTGGATATTCACAGATGTGCCGCTGAAGGCTAGCCCTAACTGGGGTGGGCGGACTTGCTTCAGCAAGTCGGAGTTGAACTACACGGGCAGCGACCCGGCGGTTGCACTGGCTGCGCTCAAGTATTGGGTGGAGCACGGGGAGTCTTGGGGGTCAGACCCGGCAAAGAGTGACCCTGTTTTTAACAGTATGGACGACCTACGCGAAGTTACGTTGTGGTACGCCGTGGGGCTAGGCGGCACGTACTACGGTAGTAAAGGGCAGTGCGAGGCAGCAGTGCGTAAGGCATATCCAGACGAAGACCCCGACACGCGCTATGGCCGCGTGTTCTACAAAACATTCTACGAGGAAGTGTTGTAGTTCAACCCGTGTGACATGTCACACCATCCATAGGGCGCATCCATCAGGGCATGGGGCAAGAGTAAAGGCAGGTTCGTGCCTTGATGGGTGTTTCGTTGTTTAACTTCAACGGAGGTGCAAGATGAAATGCTGTGTGCTGTGCGGTGCTGACGTGCATCCCAAACGCTGGGCGCTGGGCTACAACCTGTGCCTGTTGTGCGGAGAAGAGATGGCGCGGCAGGACCGGGATGAGTGGTGCGTGGTGCAGGAGTACGGCAAGGGCAACTATGTGTATGTGACGCCCGAGGCAGCGCCAGTCACGCTGCGTGAGACCAACCAGAAAAACCCGAGGTAAAGAGCAGTAACCAATCAACCAACTAAACGTCTAACAGGAGAACCAACATGAAAACGCATCTGCAATATGTTGAACCAGTCAGGTCAGCGGCGGGGACTTGGAAGCACAGTATCTACGATGGGGTAAAAGAGTTCGCTGCGCATCGTCGAATCCTCAAAGAGGTGGGGCAAAGGATCGCCAAGGCGAAAGTGATGGACGCACCGCTTGACCCTATCAAGCTAGCCAAGTTCGTGATGCAGTTCATGAACGAGGTGGGTGATTCGAGGTGGGCGGATTGCGTGAAGCCGTGGGGTTTTAGTCAGCGGATCATGCTGGCTGACCTGATGGGGCCTGAGTGGAGGGCAGCGTCGTATGAAGCACAAGCGAAATTCGCATCGCACTGGCAGCCTGTGGTGTGGGCCGATGAATCGTGGTGGACAGATAGCCCCTATTCGCTGGTGCATTTCCTGCACCAGTCGGTCGAGAATCCGGCGAACGTGGCCTATGCGGACTCGCCTGAGAAGCTGAAAGCTGGCCGGTACACCAGCACCAAGGCAGGACGCTACCTGACGCGGTTCTTCGGCGGTGACGATGGAGTGTTGACCGAGACCCAGATCAAGTACTGGGCCGAGCGTCAAGCGGCACGGGCCTGCCCCGCAGAACTTGAATTCATAGCCTCTGACGACAAGGCGGGATGGGTCAAGGTGTACGAGGACGGGCCATCGTCCTGCATGCGGGGTGCGACAAGCGTCGAGGTCTATGCCCATGCGAAGTCTGTATTGCGGCTCGCCTACCTTGTGCAAGGCGATGAGATCAAGGCACGGTGCATCGTGCGGGAGGACAAGAAACAGTACATCCGGTGCTACCCCAATACCAGCAGCATGGAAGGGCAGCTCTGGCATACGGCCATGCAGAAGGCCATCGAAGATGCGGGGTACACACATGGTAACTTCTATGGTGTCCATCTGGACAAGGTGCCTTATCCGGGTGCAAGGGATTACGAGAACAAGTTCATCATGCCGTACTTGGATAGTGGCGTGGGTAACCGGTGCGATACGTGTGTCGAGGAGTCCGGTGACGGCAAGACCTTTATCGTGGGGTCAGATGGCATAGATGCCCAGCAGCAGGACGGGTACGTGGACCTTGACGGTCAGTTCGAGTGTGACGAGTGCGGCACCAACATGCAAGAGGATGACGGGTACTTCGTGGAGTCGGAAGAGATCACGGTCTGTGAGGCCTGCTTTTCGGACCGTTTCGTCACCGCTATTGGCCGTCGAGGGCACGAGACCACCATCCGCTGCGATAACGCCATCGAGGTGGGCGGTACGTGGTACGACTTGGACTACCTGTCCGATAACGACATCTACCAGTGTGACCATAGTGATGGGTACTACGAACTGGGTGATCTGTGCAGTACGTCCCGGGGGTATATACATGTGGATCATGTGACCGCGCTCGATGAACCAGACTCAGACGGGAATGATTACGCCTTTGATGGGGATGTCGTTACCACGCACGACGGGCGCACGATCCACGAGGATGACGCAGTAACCGAGACGATCAACGGCGTCGATGTGGTGTTCCATAAGGACGACGATATCGAAGCCTACAAAGCTGAACAGGCAGAAGGAGAAGTAGCATGAAAGGCATACAGAAACTCAGGAACATCCTGCGTCTGTGCAGGGCACATGACTCCGAAGGTGAAGCGGTATTCGTGAAGAAGTACCTGCGCGGTGCCGAGGTGTTCACCGACGAGAAGCAGATGGCACTGGCCTATGTGATCGAGGTGCCGCCATGTGACATGTCACACGACGCGGAGCACAGCGAGGGTAACAACAAAGGCAGGATACTGTGGTGCGCCCACGTGGACACCATGCACCCCAAGGATGCACCCGTGCGTCAGACCATCGTGCATGACCAAGTATCGGGGTTGATCTACAAGGACGAGCGCGACACACTGAAGATGCCACTGGGTGCGGACAACGGTGCGGGGTGCTGGCTGCTGCTTGAGATGATCAGGGCCAAGGTACCGGGTACGTACTTATTCCATCGCGGAGAAGAGCGAGGCGGCATCGGGTCCGTGGGCATGACCAAGCATCACGCCGGGTTCCTCCAGCAGTTCCAGTACGCCATTGCGTTCGATAGGCGCGGGACTGGAGATGTGATTACCGAGATGATGTGCGGCAGGACGTGCAGTGATCTGTTCGCGCAATCCCTCAGCGACACGTTGAATGGGGCTGATGGGATGTTTCAGTATATGCCGGACAATACCGGGTCATTCACCGACACCGCAAACTACCGACGCCTCATACCCGAATGCACCAATGTATCGGTAGGGTATGACCACGAGCATGGGCCGAACGAAGTGCTCGATGTGTTCCATCTGTTTGCGCTGCGTGACGCATTAGTGAAGGCGTTCAAAGAGGGAACGGGTGACTTGGCTGTTGCGCGGGGCGTGGATGATGTGGACGAGTACGACAGGTACGGATGGGGTAACTACAAGAACTACCTGACTGACCCCTACGATGCCGACGCGCAGTTCTGCCTAGACCCAAGGGACTCAAGTGATGTGTGCGGTATGGACTACAGGGACGTGGTGAAATGGGTACGGATGTCCTCACCTGAGGATGTGGCCGACTTGTTGATGTCGATGGCCGAGGAAGCAGTGTATCGGGATTATGCAATTAACCATGAGGAGATATAAGATGGAAAAGCAAAAGCGCAAGATCGTAATAGCGGTGTCAG
>Ga0181352_1000303_pt1 | contig 21659 bp, 22 predicted proteins | sample Fa13VDMLBSN_FD_130103 | JGI IMG/M metagenome (GOLD analysis project Ga0181352, IMG submission 130103) | Freshwater viral communities from Lake Michigan, USA - Fa13.VD.MLB.S.N | ecosystem: Environmental > Aquatic > Freshwater > Lake | place: USA: Michigan | collected 2013-09-23 | reverse complement strand
CGCATTTGAGATGGCGATCCTCTTGGGCAAGGGGGCTCGCGCTGGCAATGCCGTCAACCGCGGTGCCAAGTCCGTGGCTGACCACGGTGCCGATGCGACGGCGCGCATCACGAAGAACGCGCTTGATTCTCTGTCGAGCGAGGCGGGTTCCCGTGGAGCGATCGGAGCCCTGAAGTCCGTCGGTCAGGTTGCGAAGGTCGGCGGAGTCGAGGCTCTTGAGGAGGTCGCAAACGAAGTCGCGGTGTGGGAGTTCGTGGATGGAATGCAGGGAGAGCGCGAAATCTCAACCCTGTTCCGAAACGCGGCGGAGGCTGGAATCGTCGGATTTGCCGCTGGCGCTGGGACCGCGATCGGCGTGAAGGGAGCGCAGCGTGTCGCCCGAAGGTCCGAGGACAAGGCCATCGAGGCGGGCGCTGGGCCCGGCATGCTTACCCGAGTAATCGAAGGCATTTCGGACAGGTACGCATTGCAGCGTCTCAACGCCATGTCCGCTCCCGCGATCGGCAGCAGGATGGCGAATCAGCAGGTCGCGACTTTCACGGGAGGAGGTCGCACGGCTGTCATTGTGGATGCGCGACACCGTGATGTCACGCTCACGGACGATGTCAAGAACTCGATGACGGCGGCTGGCATTGACGTCGATGCCCCGATCCGTCAGGGAAACCTGCTCTACTACACGTCCTCGGCGCTTGCTCCGATGGTTCAGAATTCCATCAGGACAGGAGACACTGTCGGCATCACGGGCGTCCCTCGGATGGTCGGTCAAGACGACGTCGTCGTCGGCGCAGCGGTGATTCGCGATCAATCCGGACAGCCTGTCGAGGTCATTCCATACGGCGCTAACGTTGCGATGGAGCAGGTTCAGGCGTTCGCGGCTATGCAGGCGAGCGCGCAGCCGGGCTTGACTTTCGACATCGTCGAAGGATCTCAGGCGGCGCGCATTTCCGATCTGATCTCGTCGCAGGTCGACGCAGACCGTGCGACGATGGGCTTGAAGCAGCGCAAGAGCATGCGGGCTACGTCCGCCGACGTCAAGACGGCGGTGTCGAATCTGAAGATCGCCATTGCGCAGCGGTTGCACGAGAGCATGGGGTCTGACCCCAACGTCGACGTGAAGGTCGTGCTGCGCCCGGTGGCGCGCAAGTATTACAGCGAGGGCGAGAGGCAGATCGCCGATGCCGGAGTCCCTGCGACGATCCTCGACGGATACGTCGACGTCACCACGATCGGAGAGAACGGAAAGAAGTCTACGGAACGCATGCCGATTCCGATGGACGGTGCCTATCACCATCAGATGAGCGAGGACGGCGTCTTCCTGATCCGCGAGAACGGCGATGCAATGACGTTCCGCAGCGCCTTCGTGACTGCGGTCCACGAGGGCGGACACCGGATGGTGCAGCGCAGCCGCGGTGGCGCGCTTTGGATGAACATGCTCGTCAACCTCGACCCGGCGTTCGCGCTGCGGTCTGGTGCGGCGTACATGCGCAAGATCGACAACAGCGCGGCCGGGATGACCGATGCCGAGATCATCAACGACATGATCGCCCGGTACGAGGCGGCGCAGAGCGTTCTTGGCAGAGCCGAGTCGACCGCCGCGCAGCGGGATGAAGCGACCAAGCAGATGCAGGTGGTCGAGCGTTTCGCGGAGGAATCCGCAGCGGAAACGCTGACCGAGACATCCGGCCTTGCTCTTGGTCTTGCGTCTCAATACGACAGGACCTATCGCTACGCCGACAACATGTCGACGATGAAGTTTGCCACATGGCTGGCGAACGTCCTCGTGCGGAACGGATTCGCTGGCAAGCATGCCAGAGCCGTCCTCGACATGTTCTCGCAGCGGATCAACAACGTCCGCGAGGCGAGCGTGCGCATGGATGCCGCGTACCGGAAGAACGCGCGCAAGCGATATCAGCAGAACCTCGCTGCGGGAATGGAATCAGAGCAGAGGATCCGTCAGGGCGAGCAGGCGACTCCCGCTGCTCCAGTCGCAGGGACTCCTTCGGCGTCCATGCGAGCACCCGCGGCGAGCGGGCAAGCCGTCGCTGCGGCGACTCCTCCGGACGACGAGAAGCGTCAGGGCGCATCTCTCGCGGAGATGGCGACTGGAATGATTCCGTCCGTCAGCGCGGCCGTTCCCCTGCTCACGCAGGCTATGGCGCAGATCGCGCCAACGAGAGGCGCATCCGTTCGCGCTCCGCAGGCTACGCGGGAGCAAGTCGAGCAGCGCGCGGAGCCCGAACCAGCGCCGGGAACCGCCGCCGCTGCTGCGGCACCCGTCAGCGCTTCGAGGATCGTCGAGCCGGAACCAGAAACCGTCGAGCCGGAGGTTCCGGCAACTCAGGTTCCGGAAGTTCGCTTTTCCGGAAGACGAAGCCTTCGTGGCGAGTGGTGGCTCACTGAATCCGGTCCTCTGTTTGCAGACGGAGACGTCGGCAACGCCAATCATGAAATACTCGCGCAGGAACAGGCGGTCCGAGACTTCACGGCGGATCTTGTCCGCATGGCGAATGAATCGAACGATCAGGCATTCAAGGACCGCGTGTACAAGTTCGACGACGAGATCTCACGACTGACCGACGAAGAGGGCATGGATCTCGATTCGGCCCAGAGGCTTGTCCGAGAGTCGTTCAAGGACAACATCGAGGAGTTGTCTCAGTCCGTTCCGGAGACGGACAGGCCGATGTTCAAGGCCAGCGCCGACGCGGCGATGGGAAAGATCGACGCTCGCGACTACGGCTTGCAGAAGGGATGGGCGCGCGTTCAGGGCAACAACATCCAGATGCAGCGTGTGACCGATTCTTCGCTGCGCAGGGTGGCCGACAATCTGTCGGAAGCGGAGGATCCAGACGTACTCTCGGAGCAGACGTTCACCATTGAGGACATGACGGCGCGCCGGACATACGACGACGTCCCTTTCGCGGAACTCGACAAGGGTTCCCTGTCGGCTCTGATTCCGTTCCGCGGCGCGCGGTTCTCCATGCGTCGTCCTTCCGGAACCGTGATGAATCCCGGAGAGGCACTGGACCAGATCCTCAGCAGCCCGTTCGACACTGCGTTCTCCGCGCGGACACCAAAGAAGCGGAATCCGATCGCCCGCGGCAAGAAGGCGATGATCGCCCGGATCCAGCAGGAGTACAGCAGACGCGACATGCCGCTTGAAGACGTCAGGTTCGCCACCGATCTCCTCGACACGATCGGCGGCGTGGACACGACCGCGATCAGGTTCCTCGGACCTAAGATGATGAGAAGGGAGACAGGCGGGGACCGGGCCATCGCTGGCCTGTACTCGTTCGTTTCGGACATGGTCACTGTCGCTACGGACGCCGTGAAGAGCGGCGATTTCCGAAAGACCTTCGCCCACGAGTATTGGCACAGACTGACGCAGTACCTTGAGGATGCCGAAGTCGAGCAGGCGGACAACGACTTCATCAAGGCCCGCGACAAGTTCAAGCGAAGGCACGAGATCGACCCCGAGGACTACATGAGGGGCGGAAGCCGAAGGGCGGAGTTCCTGAAGGCGGTCGAGGAAAAGAACGTGGACAGGGACGAGTGGTACAGGCTCGTCAATCTGGACGAGTGGATCGCCGAGAACATGTCCGATCCGACGCTGGAGCGTGTGCAACTAGGCGAATCCAGCAAGAACATCATCGGGCTCGGCCGACTGATGCTGCGCAATGCCATGACGTCAATCAAGAACGTCTTCGGCAAGGGCCGATACGACGCGATCGCCCGGCAGTTCCTCGAAGGAACTCGCACGTCGTCCATGCCCGGCATGGAGCCCGACATTCAGGCGCGACGTCGCATCGGCGCGATCCGGATGGAAAGCAGGAACCGCGAGGGCATTCGTCGCGAGGAAATTCGCGGACAGGCTCAGGCCGGAGCACAGGCGCCAATCGAGGCAATGTTCTCTAGGCGCAGGAAAGATGCCGCAGAACCAAGATTCAGAAATAACCCGTACAAGTCGCAGATTCGCGCGCTGACGACGCGAATTGTCAATGACACTGCGAGCGGAACCACCATCCCGGGCGTGAAGGGCAAGGAGATGACCCGGGACAATTGGATTGCATGGGCCCAGCAGAATGGATTGCCGAAGTCTCAGTTGCGTTGGCTTCTTCCTTGGATGTTTGGGAACCCGCTTGGAATCCAGCGGATTACCTTGCCAACAAGTCACAAGGACAAGGACAAACTCACTCCGCTTCAGTTTGCCGCCGAACTTGAATCTGCAATCGGAATCACTCTGACTCCGATGGATTTAGGAGATGAATATTCGGATTGGAGAGCCGACGTATTCAAGGCTAATTCCGAGGATTACCGTGAAGTCGGCATGGTCGTCGATTTCGGAGACGAAATGTATCCGCGCGTCAATCTGGAACGCTGGTACGGACCGGAGATAGCAGACGCAATCCTGTCCCCGGAATCAATGGAAATGCGAAGTATCGCGAAAGAGCGGCTGAACCCGCAATACAGCGAACCTCATTTCTACGCTAAGTCCCCGAACGTTTTTGCGCATTATCGTGGAGCATTTCCGGTGTCTCCGGAGATGGGCGGCGACTTTATCGTCGAGGAGATCCAGAGCACATTTCACCGCGACGTGAATGAGGGAATCCTCTTTCCCGGAGACACCGAGACGGTGCGGGAAAGGCTAGAGAAGTTCAGCGTGTTCACGCCTGATTCCGAACTCCGCACAAAGATCGGAGCGGGGCAGTATGGCGTGAGAGCAGCCATCGAAGACGTGCACCGTCAAGTGCGCAACACCACGTTCATCGACGCGATTGAGGACATGAGCCCTGCACAAGCGCGTTTGGTGGAAAAAGCGCACATTGAGATCGGGGCCAAATGGGCTCCGAACTACTCAGGTTCCAATTTCACTGACAATCGGTCCGAAGCCGAGGTCTACCAGCGTATTTACGCCATTCAACAAAATCACGGGTACGACAGTGGTGATCTGGAAGAACTAAAAAACCCTGTTCGTCGCGCAGGTGTTCTCAATGCTGCGCTCGACACCGCTCGGAATACGGTTGATGAACTTGTATCCGTATTGCGCGACAATCCAGCCTTCGAGATATCCAGTGAACAGGACATCATCTCCACGATTGCCGAACGCATGCCGTATGGCGTGAATACCGCCAGTGCCGTGCGCCGTGGAAACACATACAGACTTGCCGACAAGGCCCGCGGAGTTTCGACTGTAGGAGACGAAAGAAGTTTGGTGGTGCAGACCTACGACAACGCGGATTTCGTGCGCGCCGTGGACGCAATCGGAGGACTTGTCACCCGCGCAGCCGGAACAAGCGGCCTAAGGAGCATCACCAATCGAGCCGGGTTGCAGCGAAAGGCCAGACTCAGGCAGTATGCGAATCATGAATATCTTTCGATGCGGAGGCGGGTCAACGGCTTGATTGAATCTATGGAAAAGAATGGCTTTCTCAAGAACATGAATGAGGACATGTTCTTCTCTGTACTGCTGGATCAGGGGGTCGATCCATTCATCTTTGAAGCCATTGATCGGGTCATGCGCGCCGAAGGGTTGATTCCCGTTGATGCTCCTCCGAACCGCACACTTGTAAAGGACTGGCTTGTTCGCAACCTTCACAACGACGCGCCGTTTGCGATATACGCAGATATCGTGTCTCAGGTGTTCGACCCGGCATTCAACAGGGTGGACCCGCACACTCAACTGACCGCAGATCAGGCCGCGGAACTAGACGAGTTTTCTGGATTGATGACGATTGCCTTGGGCGAACGTCTCATGGCCGGAATGATTTCCGATCTCCGGTTCGTGGTGATGGATGGAGCCATTGGCAACAAGTTCACGGCACTACAGTTTTCGCTTGACCGTACTAACGGAGGCGGGCAACCGATCCACGTTTCTGAAAAAAACCTAGCGCGGCAAATGCAAAGCGGTGACGAGGAATCACCGGACGCATTGCAATTTGGCCCTAACTTTCTGGATGCGATCACCAGCATTTCGCAAGTTGCAAGTCGAGTCCATGACCAGTATCCGGAAATAGATCAGGCCCACGAAGGTCAGACTACGGTGAATGGCGGAATTTGGAATAATACTACGCATAGCGTCAGTCTCGTCTTGAATAAATTCGGATACTCGAACTATAAAACTCCACCCGGTCCGCTCGTGACAGATCTCCGCGAAACGGACGCAAAGGTCGTGAATGACTGGATCGACCCTGTATTTCAGGCAATCGTGAACGAGGTGAAGGCGCGAGTGGGGACTCCGCAGGTCGGACACAAGATCGTGTTCACCCGTTCCTTCGAGACGCCGCAGAAGTCGCGCATGCCCGCGCACCTGTCTACAAAGAAGTATGGGTGGACGGTCGAGGACGACGTATCCGACATGGAGGCGCTTGACGTCGCTGAGGATGATTTGGACCGGAAGTTCATCAGCAACTTCTCGATCCAGATGCAAAAGGATCGTCGCGAAGGGAATCCGCGCAAGGAAACAAAGGGCGTATACCGCGAGCGTCTGGAGGCGTTCACGAAGAAGTTCGGCGGTCAACTGATCTACGAAACATACGGAAACCTTCCGCACAAGCGCATGCAACTGGTCTTCGACCAGAAACTCGTCGATTCCGTGAAGGCTCAGTTCCCGCTGTTCTCCATGCGCCGCGGAGCCGCCGGAGCATGGGATCGCTACATGGTGAACTTCATCGACAGGCATCAGGCGCTCAGGCTTTATGCCGACCAGCAGCGCCGCCGGAACGGGAACCTGCCGGACGCGAACAATCCGTATCTAGGTCTTCGTCTGCTTCCGGGTAGGCTGAGCGCGCGGATGCAGAGACTCAACCGCAGGTATCGCGGCATCCTGCGGCAGATGTTCGATGCTGGCGTCGACCTCGACATGATGGACCAGTTCCTCACCGCGCAGCATGCGCGGGAACGAAACGAGAACATCGCGGCCCGCAATCCGGCCATGCCGGACGGCGGATCCGGAATGACAACCGCCGACGCCGACATCCTGCTCAACGGACATAGGGCGAGCGGGACATTCGATCTACTCGACAACCTCGCCGGACAGTGGCGCGCGATGCTGAACTCCGCGCTGGCCGAGCGCTACATGTCCGGGATGATGACGACGGATGACTACCAGCGCCTTTCGGTCACGTACAGGAACTACGTTCCGCTTCGCGGTCGTCCGGCCGATCCGTTTGAGGAGGACTTCGAGGGAGGTCAGGCGTTTGGTGCGGGCATGTCCGCTTCCGGCGTCGGCATGCCGCGAGCATACGGGCGCGAGAGCCGGGCCGAGAACGTCACGAGTCAGGTGGCGTTCGTCGTGGAGGACACGATCCGCAGGGCCGAGCGCAACCGTGTGGCGAACCGATTCCTGCGCATGGTCCTCGACATCAACGATGTCGGGTTCGCCGAGGTGGTGTACCCGACGACGCGCCTAGACGTCAACGGTGTGACCCAGACAGTGTTTGATAGGAACTGGCCAAACGATCCACGTCACTTCGGACTGTACGCCGAGAACGACATGGTAATCAACGGGCGCAACTACGCGCGCGGCGAACTCGTGATCGTCCGGCTCAACAACGGCAATCTCCAGAAGAGCCTTGGCAGGGGTCTGGACATGTCGCTGCTCCGGTCGGTGATGAACACCCCGAACAACCTGCTCCGGGAGATGACTACAGGACTACTCGCGCCGTTCTGGATGCTGCGGAACCTCGCCCGCGACTTCTCCACGGGCATCAAGCGCAACTACGCGAACTACGGAGTTCGAGACGCCACGATGGCGATGGCGCGCTGGCCGCTCGCCTTCGGACGGGTCATGGCGGACGAGTGGATCAATCGCGAGCCCACGGGTTCCTACGCTCGCTATGTCGACAACGGCGGGAGCATGGCCCCGTACGGTCCGAACGATCTTGAGATGCAGGCGGAGGCGTTCGACCGCATGTACGAGGAGGTGCAGCGAGTCGATCCGAATGCCCAGATAAGCGCGCGGCGCGTGTTCTCGCGCGACTTCATCCTCGGAGCCTACCGGGCGGCATTCACGGCGAGCGAGACGGCGAGTCGTCTTGCGATCTTCAACCAGCGCCTATCCCGCGGAGACACCGTGGAGAACGCTGTCCTCGCTGGCAGAGACGTGACGGTCGACTTCGCGCGGGGAGGCTACTACAAGCCGTTCTTCAACACCGTGTGGCTGTACTGGAACGCGAGCATGCAGGGCAGCGCCAACACCCTGAGCGCAATCCGCAGGTCCCCGAGCCTCGGCATCTCGCTTGTCGGCATCGGGTTCATGACGGCTCTGATGAACCGCCTGAACGCCGGAGACGACGAGAAGACCGAGATGAACCGATGGGATCAGGTCAGCAAGATCGACAAGGCGAACAAACTCTACATGTTCAGTCCGGACAAGAGCGGAAAGGCGATCAGCGTCCCGCAGTCGTACGGCTTCAACATCTTCACGGCTCTCGGTCAGGACATCGCGGACATGGTCTACGGCGACCGGGTCAAGCCGCAGGACGTGATGACCAACCTCATCGACAACTCGCTCAACTACCTCAATGCGTTCGGCGGAAGCGGCGTCACGCAGGGCATGGCGAACATGGTTTCGTTCGCGTTCCCCACCGTGTTCAGGTTCATGCCGGAACTTGCGCTGAACGCCGACTACGCCGGACGTCCGATCTACCCGGAGAATCCGTATGCTCCCGACACCGCAGAGGCATACCAGTCGTTCGAGAACACGCCGGAGATCTACCGGATCGTCGCGCAGATGGCGAACAGGGCCGGAGGAGGCAACGAAGTCGACGAACCGATCGAGTTGCTGGACTGGTCGCCGGACAGCCTCGAATACATGATCGGCTTCATGTTCTCCGGGTTCGGACGCGAGTTGCAGCGGCTCTACACCACGGCGACCGCGGAGACGGCGCCATCGGAGGCGCCGGGCGTCCGCGACTTCACGTACGACGCGCAGAGCAACGAACGGTTCGTCGTCGGCGAGTTCCACGAGATCAAGAACAAGACGCAGTTTGAGAAGTTCCGCGTAGGCCAGATGAAGAAGGACGCGGAGTCCGGAACGGAGCGCAACCTTGGGACTATCGACTACGACGCGATGGATCCCGGGATCCGCGAGGGCATCGACCGCGTCGCCGAACTGAGCAAGCAGATCCGCCAAAGCAGGAAGTCGAACCTCAATGCCGATGATGTCGAGAACCTGAAGCAGATGCGCATGGACCTGATGCGCGAGGTGATTCGCAGGAGAAACGCCTTGACACGCCAATGACACGGGCTAGGATGGGTTCATCTTTTCCCCCATGCACGGACGCCGCCTCTCCGATCGGGCGGCGTTCGTGTTACAGGGAACAATCCGCAGCACATTCTCAATGCTCAGGGATTGGCCCGGCGGCGACGCCGGGTTTTTCACGACAGTTTGAAGTAGCGGTGCAGCGCTTCAAACGGGAGCCCAGTCTCGCAGTCCTCCCGGAAGCGCCGGACCGACTCCGCCAGATCCCGCTCCTGCTCGACTTCGCATGCCGCGACGACGATCATGTTGACCTTCCATTTCTTGCTGTAAACGGAAGGAACAAGGTGGTAGGAGGAGATCAGGCTGTCGTCCTTCCACCACCCGGCGTCTGTCAGGCCGTCCAAGGCGCTTTTTAGCCCCGCCAAGACATTGTCTAGGTCGCGACGTCTGTTGGTAGCCACCAGAGGGACGACGGCGCAGACGGGATTCTGGAGCCGTTTGCGGCCACTACCGATAACAGATGCCTTGTACCGAGCGTCGCTGGCCGCCTTGTGCTTGGCGCGCCAATGCGCCCGCGCGTTCGGCGATAGCGCCGCATGCGGCCACGGCAGCAGGACAGAGTTCACCGCTTGCTCCGGTAGGAGCGAATGAACGCGCGGTTGCGCTCGCCAGCCTCGACAGCCGGATCGACGATCTCGGCAAGCCGAGGCAAGCCCCCCCCTCCAGAGGGGGGCGCTGTCCGAGGCGCGGCCGACCCCTCGGTCGTGCAGATCACAGTTGATGTTTTCTTTTCTGGTATCTGGCTTGCCATCAAGGAGCCATTGGCTGAGCCTATGGCTGAGCCATGCCCATTTCCGCGTTTCCAGCGCGCCAAGGCACCTTTCCGTCCAGAATTCGCGCGCTCTTCTGCGCGGAAATTCCGCTCGAATTTCTCTCGCTCCAGACGCGGGTGCGATAACCCGTCGGAGCCGTCCGGCCGCTTACATGGCTCGAACCTCCTGCGGATGCGTCGCCATACCCGCAACTTCACTCCCGCGATCCGGCAGCAGACCGCGTCATCCATTTCCAGCGGCCCCCTGCTCCAGATGTGGAGGAGCAGACGGACATACGCGCCGAACTCCTCGGCGCTCATGTCAGTCGTCGAGCCGATCAGATCGTCCACGTAGACTGGCATCCACGGCAGTTTCATGCGCGACCCTCCGCAAGCATGAGCCATCCATGACGGTCCCGCCACGGCATCTCCCGCCAGCGCCTGATCCAGTCTAGAACGGTCGAATGACTGGTGCCGAAGTGCATCGCCAACTCTGGCGTCGACGGCTGAATCCGGGCAGTCTCAATGATGATCCCGGTCTGTACGACAAATGCGTGTCGGTTGAATGCCGTACGCAGACTGATCTCGTGGTCGATCGGACAGACACGCTCCGCCGATGCGATTGCTTGCCGAATGGTCATTTGTCCCTCCGCGCAAGGATGTCCTTCGCGAATTCCGCGCAGTAGGGTTCATCCTTCATCTCCGCGATCTGTTCGAGAGCCGCGCGCAGCCGGGCGATCTCGTCCGACGTCTCCGCAAGGATTCGCTGCTTGATTCTGTTCCGCGCGATCCGCCGCGTCGTCGGGGCGAGTTCGAGCATGAACGGGGTCTGGTCCCCTATCCACGCTCCGTTGATGTTGTGGTCGATCCACTCGACCGCGTCATCCATGTTCATCTGTTCCGACAGGCAGCGGATCACTGCCTCACGCTCGTATACCGCCACGGGATCGTGATGGCCGCACCTCGTAACAACACCGATCAGTGCGTCGTCGAGTCCTTCCCAGAGGGCGATGCTCTCGCATCGTTCGAGAACCCACGCGCGCTTCGTGTTCATTCGGATTCTTCCTCCTCTTCGATGCTCCAATTGGAAGCGCCGAGCCTGTGCGCCGACTCTACCAGATCACAGAGCATACGCATGCTCTGCACGGAGACGAACCAATACCGAGTCGCATGTCCGGGAGTCTCGTCTTGACCGTGGAACGCGATCGCAATCGTCGGTTCGTTCTGCTCGCCCGCGGTATTCATGTCGATCTCGGCGAACAAGACGGATCCGTCGGACACCTCACGGTCCAGAACGACGATCGCCTCGCCCTGCATTCGGTTTCCGTCAACCTTGGACATCATCGGATGCTCCCTTCAGCATTTCGATCTCTCGCTTCAGGTGCTCGACCTGCTGCGCCAGTTGCGAGCGCGTCGGCCGTTCGTCCTTGAGGGGCTTCGGCCGTTCGTTGGTCATCCAGACGATCGCGTTGCGACCCGAGCGGGTCCGGGTGCGGATTCCGGCGTCGTAGACCCAGCCCTCGCGCATGAGTTTGTTCACCGCGGCCGAGCATGTCGAGTGCGAGATGCGCAGGTCGACCATGAGTTCGTCCACGCTGCGGGGTCGCTCCCGCAGCGCGGACAGGCAGAGCGCCGCCGCACCCCCCGGAGCCGCCGTGAAGGCGGCGTCCGAGGTGTCGGTGCGGGTGGCGAGACGGTCAGTCATAGCCATGTGGCAGATCAGCGGAATGTACATGTCACTGAGCCTTTCCTTGTGCAGACAGGATGATGTTGCGATTGCTGCGGTGCACGACGTCGATATCCACCTCTCGGGCATCGCGCTTCGCGTCGCTGAGTTCCGATACGACGAGTGGGTCGGTGCATGCAAAGACGTTCTCCCCGGTGTCGGTGATCTTCCAGATGGAAGACCCGTCCGAACGCTTGTGCTCCTCGATGGACTGGACGAAGATCGACCAAGGTCCGTCCTCGGACTTGTCGACCTTCGCGATATCCACCGCGACGGGTTCGAGCGGCTTCAGACGGTCCATCAGCGATCCGGCGCGCTGCGGCGGCTCGCTCTCGGCCTGACTCATCTCCTCGGCGCTGTACAGGCCGCTGAGTTCCGCCGGGAACGCCTTGCGCAGCGCCAGCATCTCGGCGCACTTCGCGAGCATCACCGTCGCGAACTTCGCCCACATGCTGCTCGGCCCGCCGTCCTTGTTGGTCTGGCAGTATTCCGACCAGAGCGCCACCGCGTAGAGCGGTTGCGCGAAGTCCCGATGGAACACGCCGACCCGCGCCGCCATCGGCGGCTTCGCGGACAGCCAGACGTCGCGCCACTGCCCGTCCTCTCCGCAGTAGTACGGGCCATCCTGCCCGGCATACTTGCCGGAGCGCTGCGCCACAAGGCGGGCGCCGTCGATCGAGATCTGCGTCTGCATGATCTCCCGGTTTTCCTTGCGGTCCCAGCGCTTGACGGCGTAGATCTGCCGGGCGAACGGGTCGAGTCCCGTGCGCTCGCAGATCTGCCCGAACAGGCGCAGTTCGTCCGGGGTGCATCCCTTGGCGATCGTGCGGGAGATGAGCGCCATCTGCTCGCTCCCGAGCATCGGCTTTGCGATTGCGGTCGTGTCACTCATTTGTCGTTGTCCTTTCGTAAGCCCATGCGGGCAGGTCGAGGTCCTGAATCTGATCCGAGTATCCGGTGCGGTCGCCCTGCTGGACGGCATGCCAGCGAGCCATCACGTCGGGAAGGCGCGCCGCGGCGGCGTCGATCGCCTCTGTCGCGAGTCGATACGCGGCGACCAGATGCGGAGCGCTCTTCTCCACGGCGACGAACACGAAGTCTGCGGGCCGCAGGTCGAGCGACCGCAGAATCTCCCGGTAGAACGCGGCTTGGTGCGCGTAGCCGAACATCGCGGCCGACCTGCCGAAGTCCGAGCGACTGGCGCTTTGGGCGGTCTTTAGGTCGGTGATGATAGTGAAGCCGTCGTCGGCCATGTCGATCTTGGCCTTGGCCTTGTGCCCGGCGACGTGGCCGATGACGGTGATCTCCCGGTGCACGACGAAGCCGTGCAGCAGACGGAACGCCCGGTGCGCTCTCACGCTATCGGCCATCGCAGTGGCGAGCGCTACCTGTTCATCGGTGACGATGCGCGCACCGCTCCGGGACGCGCGCGCCTGAATCTGCGCCCACTGTTCCTTTCCGACGGTCGTCCGTCGGTCGATCTTGCCCGCCTGAATGAACGCCGTTTCGACCGTGTCGGGTTCGAGAACCAGCGCATGCGTGAGGGCGCCGATCGCGAAGGCGTCGTTCTCCTCCTGCGGATGCTCCCGCTCCCACGCGAGGTGTGCATTGGTGCCGGTAAGCAGGGGTTTGGTTGTGCTGCTGCTCGGCAGGTCCAAGTCGAAATATTCGCGGTCTGCGATCTTGTGAATCCCGATATCCATGCTATGCTCCTGTTGCTGAATCTCTGACGGACCACGGGAGCAATCCCGTGGTCCGTTTGTTTACGCTCGGCGGTTCTCCAGTTCCGTATCCACCAGCGTCCTGACGGACGGGTAGGAGGACAGGTAGGACTCCAGCAGGACCTCGACCGTCGCCGTGCGCGATCGACGCCCGACGCGGCAAAGCGCGTCCAGTTTCCGCTTGATTCGGACATTCAGCGAGACGCTTGTGCATGCGCTCGCCTCTCCTCGTTTCGTGGTTCTCGTTGCCATTGTGACTCCAGTATTCAGGCCCGCCGCAGGGGGCGGATGCTCCCCCCGCGGCGGGCCATCGGGTGATCGGTCAGACCAGTTCGAGCGCCTTGCGGAAGGCGGTGCGCTTGTGATCGTTGTAGGACCCGAACAGGTTGGCGCTCACGCGGCCGTCGCCCTTCAGGCGACCGCGTTCGTGCTCGATGTAGTTCGTGATGGCGTTCGCCGCGACCCAAGCGTTCGCGCCGAAGTCCGCGGACTCTCGGTCGAACACCTTGGACATGTACGCCAGTTCGCCGATGGCCTTCTCGCGGCGGCGCTGCTCGCTCTCGGTCTTCGGGTTGGTCGCGATCGGACCGTCCATCGCGATCAGGACATCGGTCCAGAGGCTCTGGATCTGCTGGCGGGTGAGCGGCTTCGCCGCCATCGCCTGCATCGCCGCCTCGTCATTGCGAGACTGCACCCAATACGCGGCGAGCGCCTGCTTCGCGTCCTCGACACGCAGACCGATGCCGGACGTGTGGCGGAAGCGGAAGAACGAACCGCCCTCGCGGAGCGCCCCGGTGTAGGTGTTGTTGCACACGACGCGCTTGTTGACGGCGTCGCCGCCGAGCGACGCGGTGCCGTCGTTCGTGTTGTGGATCATCACATACCGGGCGACCTGATCGCCGCGCTTGCCGACCTCGACCGTTCCGGCATCGAGCAGGAACCACACGCGCTTCCCGCCGAACAGACTGCCCGCAGTCTCGCAGCGGACCTGCCCGGTCGAGTTGAATGCGTTCGCGATCTCCGCGAGGGTGCTGTTCTGCACGGGGCTGTACCCCGCGCCGACGGTGCCGAGGATCGACTTGTCGTCCGACCTGCGGAGGGTCTTGTGCGTCTCCACGATGTTGCGCGTCGCCTCTCCGTTCGCCTCTGCGAACGTCGCGGTGAGGGCGGTGGACTCCTCAACCGACCAGTCGAGCCCGCCGATGCGGAGGGCGTCCGCCGGGGTGAATTGCTCGGGCAGGACGATGCCGAGCCCGTGCCATGCGCCCTGTCCCGCCATCACAACCCGATCGTTGCTGTAAATCTGATGTGCCATAGTGCTAATCTCCTGCGTTTGGTCGGCGTCATTGCCGACGGGGTGAATCTACTGCCGGTTGTCCACGGTGTCAACAGGAAGCCGTGGAAATATGTTGAGATTCCGAAAGTTCAGGATTCCAGAATTGCCGCCACGATCAGAGTCGCGGCGAGGATCGCGGCCATCGTGAATAGCCCGGCCACGCACTCGATCCATTCGCGCCACTCGTTGCGGTCCTGCATCATGGCGTGATCCTCCACCAGTAGCGGGCTTCCTCGCGGGCGTCCTCGCGGATGATTCGCCGCCAGTCCTCGGGATCGTTGATACGGAAGGCGACGATGCTGGTGCGCCTACCCTCCCATGGTTCGACGGCGGCGACAACGCGATCGTGCTTCCCGAGCCTGAACTTGGACGGGTGCGGTGCAGGGATAGTCCGCTCGCACCACCAGTTTGCCTCTCCGCGCTCGGGAGAATGGCGCAACCGATGACCGTCAAGCCGACCATAGGGGGCGATCCACTCCGCGAGCAGGGTGATGTGGCCGCACTTGACGAGGCGGGTGATGCGGTCTTGCGAGTAGCGATTCACTGTCCACTCTCCCATTGTTCCTTCAGCATCGCCTGAATGCGAGACAGACGATGCTCACATACCATCGCGATGATGAACATGCCGACGAACCAACCGACAAGCATTACGAGAATGATGCACTCTCCGATGGGAATATCGAGCACACTCATGCGGCACCCCCCTTCGCGGCGCGGTCGGACTTGTCCGATGCGATGTAGTTGCGGAGCATCTCGCAGCACTCGGGCGAGTACACGCCGTCGATGGCGCTCATGTTCGCGTCAAGGTACGAGTACCATGCGGACTGGCGCTCGATGAAGTCGGCCGGGAGGTCGATGTGGTTAGTCACCCGGTAGATGTACTGGTTCACGATGTCGAGCATCGGCTGCTTGATGGCGTGCGGACGCTTGTCCGTCGGCTTCTCGCCCTGCACAAAGTGTGCGCGCGCCGAGAGGTTCTGCCCGAGATCACGCGAGCAGGTGTCGAAGAGGTCGCGCAGCAGGCGCTGCGTGATGGCCTCCTTGACGGAGATGTTGATGAAGTAGTACGGGATGCCCGTGATCTCCTCGCACGAGTACATCAGGGCGTGAGTGTCTCGCTCCGTGTGCCACTTGTTCGGGGTGCGGGCGGCGGCTTCGATGGCGGCGTCGAACAGGGTGCTGGCGGTCGTGCTACGCATTTGCTGATCTCCAATTTGTGTCGGCGGGATTGCCGACGGGTTCAGTATGACAAGGATTCTGCGGCTGTCAACAGTTTGCAACGGAAATAAGTGAAGATTCTGAAATCAGTCGTTATCGGAATGCCCTCGGCTCGATGCGTCGGGCGAAGCCGCGCCGCCCCCGTCAAGGGGCAGGGCGGGATGGGGTCAGGCGCGGGGGGCGTTGGCATCCTTGGCGCGGCAGTCGTTGCAGAACGCGAAGCCCTCGCCCGCATCCTCGGCATCGTCCTCGCCGCAGCCGTCGCAGGTGCAGGTCTCCGGCTCGTCCTCGGTGTTCGCCTCGACCTCGTCGAGGTCGCAGCCGTCATCGCCGGAGGTCGCGTAGTCGAAGCCGTCCACGCCCGGATCCCAGTCGAGGTCGAGCAGGTTGCCCTCGGGGTCGGCGATGCTGATCGACCTGTTGCCCGCGTCCGCAGCGCGGTAGCCGAGGTCGCGGAGCGCCTGCACGGCGGCGAGCAGACCCGCGTCGTTGTCCTGAAGGCGGTCGGCCTCCTCGTGGAACGCGAAGGTCGCGGCATCGCGCGCCTCGATGCGTCCGGCCGGGGTCGCGAGGCTGGCCGTGACGGCGGGCTCGACCACGTCGGCCACGGACTCGACACGCTGCGTGCCACCCCACCCACGGATGTCCTGCGCCACGTCCATCGCGTCCTGAAACGAGTCGAAGCGCAGGGCGTCCGCCTTATCGGTCGTGGGGGTGGCCTTCACGACGGGCCACGGCTTGAGCACGCTCTCGGCGGGCACATCCCACGAGAGCAGGTAGGTGCAAGAGGACGGGTCGAGGACGATGATGTAGCGGGTCTTCGTGTTCATGCTGTGTTCCTGTGTTTGTGTGTGTGCGGTCAGTCGTTGGACTTGGCGTCGTTCAGGCAACGCTCGGCAAGGGTGTCGAGATTCTCGCGAGCAAGTTCCACGATCGCGTCGGAGAGGTAGCGGATGGCGCGGTATCTGGTCTCGTGGTCGACCTTATTCTTTCCCATCGCACGGTCGATAGCGCAGCGAATGGTGTAGTCGGAGATGATGGCGGCGTTGTCGTCGTCGCGAAGCATGCTGGTCCTTTCGTGAATGTGCGGTGGGCGACGGTTGCCCGCACCCCGTCCCCCGTCGCATGGGGGGCGGGTAGCGGGTGCCCGGCGATCAGTAGCGGGGCTCGCGAGTCTCGGAAACGATGCCGGAGAACGGGGTGCCGTCCACGGCGTCGGCAAGCGCCTCCCGAAGTGCGCGGATCTCGGAAATGCGGTCCGCGATGTCTGCGATAGCGTCGTCGGTAACGGCGTCGCACTCCGCGATGCGCTCGGCGAGGCGGGTAGGTCCGTCGGCGTAGGTGGTGCGCCAGTCCTCGTACGGGGCGCCGTGCCGCATGACATATACGGTCCCGTAATCGCTGGACCCATTCAGGCGGTAGCCGATCTCGCCGAAGCGGTTGCCGCCGGTGAACGGGCACTTGTTAGGCGTGTACCAAACCTGCACCCGGTCGCCGTAGGCGGCGGCAAGGGCCTCGCGCACCTTGTCTGCGATGCGCTTGTCGACGCGCTTCCCGGATGCGAGCACTGCGTCGACGGCGGTTGCGACCACAAGCCGGGCTCGCATGTCGTTGGCGTAGGCGACGATTTCCTTGCGAAGGTGCGAAGCGAGGTCGGAAGTACGGATGTTAAGCGTGTTCTGCATGGCTGAATCTCTCCGGGTTGTGCGGCTCGGCGTCGTTGCCGATGCGATCAGTCTAGGGGTGTTTCGGTCCGTGTCAACAGGTTGCAACAGAAATTGTGTGAGATTCCGAATTCGGCGGGAATCAGAATGGTTCGACCTTGCCATCGTCCGTAGTGCACAGGTGCACTTCGCCCATGTCGCGGGCAGCATCCTGCAACGCCTTGAATGCGGGGTATGCCGGGTGAGTGCCCGACACGCGGTCAAAGAAACCAGCACCATGTCGGTTGCGAGAAAGCCACAGGTCATGCCCGATATCCGACTCGCCGTACGAATCGTCGAGCACCTGCACAATGTGCGCCCAGTTGGCGCGAACGAACGCTTCGCATTCGTTGCGCATGTCGCGGCTCGCGTCGGCCGTGAAGTCGTACGGGGTGAATCCCGCGCCTTGGAGCGACCGATCGCTGTCCGCGTCGGCCATATCCGTGCTCGACCACAACGCGCACACTTGATAGCCGTTCAGCATCGTTTCAAGGTCGAACGAATCCGGAACGGCGTCAAGCGGCGCGGGCGCTGCGATCACTTCCCCGCATTCGTCGCAGGTATACCCGTCCGGGTATTCGTCCGTGCTGAACATCGGCCGAACGGGTTCCCCAACGGTGTTCGCGAGATCATCCGGGAGCCCGTGCTCGTCGTAGCGCACGGGCTTCCGGTCGCACCCCTTCTCCGGACGGGCACGAACCAATTCCCCCGTCTCGAAAGCGTTCGCGGTGCATCCGGCGCAGCACGCCGCAGCGTTGAATGTGTAGCCGATGATCCTGCACATGCTGAAATCTCCTATTGCCGGAGCGGAATTGCCACCGGGCTGCAACAGTTTGCCACAGGCTATTCGGCTTGTCAAGCGGCTTTGTTGAAATTTCTTCCCGGATTCGGTGGAAAGTCCGCCGCAAGTGGCGTAGAATCAAGCAAATGCGCAATTTGCAGAAAGTTGCAACCTCGCCAGCGATTGCGTTTGCGGTTGGGTTGAGCGAGGACGCAAACGCGGTTGAGCGTAGACGGGCGCGCCAAGATGCGTTCCTGCAAGCACTTCCGAGCGGCGGTTGGCGTCGTGCGACTGCGGAAGCGCGTATTGAGGATAACGATGTACTGCGGTGGATGCGCACGGACGCGGACTTCCGCGAACGGCTAGCGCAAGCGAACGCGGCTATCGCGGCGCACCTTGAAAGCATCATTGACGAAATCGCGCGGGGCGAGCGTCAGGCGGACAGTGTGCAGTTGAACGCACTAACCTTCCGCCTAAAGGCTTTGCGCCCAGAGGTTTACAGAGAGCGCAGCAGCGTTACGGTGGATCAGCGCACAACCGTAGCGCTTGAAGGCGACGCGGGACGCGCGCGCATGCTGCTTGCGGAGTGGAGTGCGTGAGCGCGCACAACGCGAGCGCAAGCGACCGGGTAGGGGTGGGGGCAGGGGTGGGGGTGGGGGCCCGCGCACACGCGGCTACGCGGCTTAGATTAGGATTCCTCGATTCCACCTCCCCCGCATCCGCCAATTATTTGCAGGCTCAGGCGGACTTCCGTGCTGCGTTTGCAGAAGACATCAGTTTGTGGTTGCGTCTGACGGGTTGGACGTACCGGGTGAAGGCGGCTGATCCTGTTACTGGACGTGAGTTGCCTGTGGAGAAGTCGAATTGTCCATTTGTGTTGTGGCCGTGTCAGGAGAGGGCTGTTCGTGAGATTGTGGATGGTGTGGAGGGTGGTCGCGACGTGGTGATTCGGAAGAGTCGCGACATGGGTGCGAGTTGGTTGTTGGCTGCGGTGGGGGTGTGGGGGTGGTTGTTCAAGGGCTGGCAGTCGTTGCTGGTGAGTCGTGTGGAGGATGGCGTGGACAAGCCGTCTGACCCTGACAGTCTGTTCTGGAAGGTGGACTATCTGGTGGGGAGTCAGCCTGAGTGGCTTCTTCCTGCGCCTGTTGACCGTCTGGTGAAGCGCGGCACGGACTGTCGTCAGCACATGATGCTGAGGAATCCGGAGAGTGGTGCGACGATCACGGGACAGGCGAGCACGGCGCACGTTGGTCGTGGTGGTCGCCGGACGTTCGTGATGTTCGACGAGTTTGCCGCGATGGACGAGGCGGAGGCGGCATGGCGTTCGGCTGCGGATGCGACGGCGTGTCGGATTGCGGTGAGTACGCCGCTTGGGGCTGGGACGCACTATGCGTTTCTGGTCCGTCAGGCCCGTGTGAGCGGGGATCCCCGTCTGGTGGAGTTGCTGTACACGGACCATCCTGAGAAGGGTGCTGGCGGTGAGGACCGGGTGGACGTGGACGGGAGGGTGACTGGGACGTCCGGCGCTGTGTACCGGTGGACGCCGTGGCTTGGTGAGCAGATGGCTCGCCGGGACACGGTGGACATGGCGCAGAACGTGTTTGCGACGGAGGTTGGAAGCGGCCAGAACTTCTTCACTCCGGGTCTTGTGACGGCGCACATGTCGGAGCATGCGGACATGCCGAGGCGTTGCGAGTTGGTCCGCGGTCGGTTTGTGGACGATTCGGCTGGTCGGTGGCGGGTGTGGCGCGACGGGGACCGGGACCGGGAGTACGTGATGTTCGCGGATCCGTCGTACGGGACGGGGTCGGCGAATGCGGCGGTCTGCGTCATGGATGCGGAGAGCCGGGAGGTGGTGGCGGAGTTCGTGGATCCGAACATTCCGCCGCACGATCTGGCGAACGACATGGTGGAGGCTGCGATGACGGTGTTCCGCGGCCGGAGGCACCCGATGGTGGGTTGGGAGGTGAACGGTCCGGGTTCGGCGATGCACCACGACTTCGAGCGGATCGGGTATGTGGAGGTGTATCGTCAGCGCTCGATCGGGACGATGTCGGAGGGGAGGACGAGCCGGGTGGGCTGGCACTCGACCCGGAGGTCGAAGAGGACGCTTCTTGCCGGGCTGAGCCGTGCGCTTGCTCAGGGCGAGGTGGTGATCCGGAGCATGGACGCGCTGAAGGAGATGCTGGACTACGTGATCCTTGAGGACGGTTCGATCGAGCCGGGCTCGGTGAGGGATCTTTCGACCGGAGCGCGGGAAAGTCACGGAGATCGCGTGATCGCGCTCGCGGGAGCGCTTATGCTGTGCGACGAAGGCATCGGTCCCGAGCGTCCGAAGGGCGGTTTCTCGCCAGACAGCCTTGGAGCGATACTCAAGCACGACGAGGTGTTCCGATGACCGCGGTCAAGCCGAAGAAGAACCATCCGTGGACGGCGAAGGCGGACAAGAAGAAGGTCCCGATGAAGAAGAAGGGGGGGTGCTGAATGGCCGAGATTCCACCGATGCTTTCCCGTCTCGACCCGAACGAGTCCCGTCCCGATGGATCCAAGAAGGGGATGGGGTGGCTCGGGCCGTACAAGAACGCCAATGGCGACGATGTCACGGAATACTCCATCGGAGTCGAGATCGACGGCAAGCAGATGGACATTCCCGTGCTGGTTCCGAATCTCAACAGGCGCGAGATCATGTCCGTGCTGAAGGCTTCGGAGTACGGAGAGTTCCCTCACGGAGACGTCATCGACAAGGCAGTCGAACACGCCCGCGAGATGCTCGCGCAGGGCAAGTCCCCGTTCAAGGACCAGCCGATGAACCTCGTGCAGAAGCCGAAGGAGTTCGGCGTCATGGAGATGGGACGATGACCGATGACATCGTGACGCGGCTGCGTCGTTTCACGGCCAACAACGCCGACTGGCCGACAATCGCGAACGCCGCCGACGAGATCGAGCGGCTCCGCGCCGAGCGCGACGAGGCGCGGCGGGAATTGCTGTCTGAACACATCGTCCCGTTTGCGGAGGCGAAGCGGCGCGGCTGGGACTGCTTCAAGGAGGACAAGCCATGACACTCGCACAGAAGTACGACCGCATCCTCGCGCAGACGCGAGGCTTGAGCGGAGCGACACCGAATGCCACGCAACTCATTGAAGAACTGCGGTCGGCGTTGGAGG
>Ga0181352_1000302_pt1 | contig 21698 bp, 38 predicted proteins | sample Fa13VDMLBSN_FD_130103 | JGI IMG/M metagenome (GOLD analysis project Ga0181352, IMG submission 130103) | Freshwater viral communities from Lake Michigan, USA - Fa13.VD.MLB.S.N | ecosystem: Environmental > Aquatic > Freshwater > Lake | place: USA: Michigan | collected 2013-09-23 | reverse complement strand
GAGAGCGACTGGTCACCGACTCCTTGCTGCTGGAGCGAGGAGTGCGGCTGCGCGTCGGGGAACTGCCGCTCGTACTCTTCTTTGGTGATGTCTTCGCAGATGAAGCACCAGTTCGCATCCGCACCGCAGGGGTCTTGGATGGTTGGGTCCATGTAAACAGAGAACGAATTGCGGACCCGACCGATCTTAATATCTTGGTTAAAGCTGTCATCGTCGCAGTACTCCGTCAGCAGTCGGATGTAGCCTTCGCCATAAGCGACTTGGTTTTCACACGCGGTGTCGTACGCTACATCAGCGTCTGACAGGTATTCGATATGGCGCACCATACCGTTGAAAATCTCAGCTACTTCAACATCCGCCTTGTCGTCCACTGGGATGACCTTACCGCTTGGGCGGTTCTGACGCTGATCGTTGGTAATTTCACGGACGTGCTGTGGCAGCTTGTTGATTGTCAGACAAGGACGTGCGTTAATCGTCTGCCCTTGAACCGCGCTGCGCGTCTGCAACACGTCGGCTGGCCACTGATATTGGTTATCCGGACTTGCGGCAAAAAATCGTAGGTCGTCTAGCTCGTCTTCTCTAGACTCACTAAATGCCGCGATAGCCATCTTTAGGCGGCTGCGGGCGGTCGAGAGAAGATCGTCGTTTTTCATACTAGCCCTATGACATCTTTGTCTTTCATAACTACGCAGTCTTCGTAAGTCTGATCAATCGTGCCACTATACATGACATGGTCGCCCACCGACACCATAAGCGGTCGGTTTGAGCCTTTCTTGCCTGGGCCCACCGCCACAACGGTGCCGGTACGCACGTCTTCTTCAGGCAAAATCAGTAACCCGCTCTGGACGAACGGATCGGGCAAGACTGCGATATTATCGTTTAGTGGTCTGATCATTTCTTTTTAGCGGTTTTGGCTGACTGTTTGAAATCTTTAGCGGTTGGCGCACCAGCAGCGCCTGGTTTTCGCATCTTTTCGCCCGAACCCGCGGCGATACGCTCGCGTTTGGCGTGAATGTTAGCGTACAAACCCTGTTTCATTTGCAGTTCCACCTCTTTAATGCTGCTTTTGCTCGTGGGGCGTCGCCCTTAGCGTTTGCAACTACCCCGCCCATTCTCGCACAAAATGACGCTTTGCGCCCTGCATCTGCTTTAGACTTTGGATTTGGAGCCGGTGCCTTGAGATTACTGCCCGTAGCAGCGTTGTATTTCTCACGACCTTTGGCGGTCAGTCCAGCGCCCTGCTTAACAGATAGCTTTTCGCCCCGCCCAACAGATAATGACACAGATTTCTTTGTCATCACGCGCCCATCCACGAAGTTAGTACTCCGCTTGCAGAATACCCCCTGCGTGGGGTCTTGTCAACAGTTTCACGATGCGCCATCGGGAAGGCAAAGGTCACACATATTGCGTCTGCCGCATCAGGTGACGCAAGCCCACGCGATCTCATGTCTTTTTTGCTTTCTAAAAAGATCGTACCCTTAGAATCAGGCTTCATCATGGGCGAAATCAGGTCGCTTTTGAGCATGCGATCGGACGGAATTGACGCGGACTTTAGCCATTCACGCATTGCGCCCCACATTTCAGCGCGTTTGTTGCCGTACATCAATGGGTTTTTGGATTTATTGCCAAAATTCACGCCCCGAATCTTGTAGCGCTGCTCTTTTAGGCGGTCCACCACCCCTCCACCCACGCCGCCCTCGTCAATCACGACCATGGCAGGGCTGTATTCTTCAATCGCCTCGATAATGTGGCCGACAACGGTCATCGTATCGTCGCCCCGATAGCGTTTGATGTCAATAATGTCCCGCCCCTGCCTGACTGCGATCACTGTCGCATCCGCCCCGAACCGTGCGGGGTCAACACCCAGCACAATAGGAGCTGACTGATCCTTATAGCGGGGGCGTTTCATGGCGTCGTCCACCGTCTGCGCCGAGATGAACTGATCATCGCTCGCATTTGGGAACTCGCCATATACTTCTACGTGCGCTTGACTTGAGTCCGGCCCATATTCGTCAATAATCTGCTGGTAGACCTGTTTGTCGGTGCCCTCAACCGTGCGGGCGTCGACCACTTGCGTACCCCAGAACTCCCGCTTGGCGTGAAAGCACTCATAGAAATAGCCAGAATTGCGCCGAGGGTTTGAGAACGCCAACCAGAAGCGGTTTGGTGTGTTCTCGGTAAAGAACCCAGAGGTCACCGCCCAGATGGCGTCATCAATACCGGAGGCTTCGTCAAAGATCACCATCACGCCGTCGTAGTTGTGCACACCGGCGTACGCATCAGGATTCTCGCTTGACCACAAACGACCCTCGACCGACCAATAGCGTGTGCCTTTCTTTAAGTCGCGCTCGACCAGTTCCGTTAGCCACTTAGCCGGCATGAGCCTGGTGGCGCTCACCTCAAACCAGTGGCTATTGATCGCCATCGCCAACCACTTAGTAATCTCCGCCCAAGTGACTGACCTAAGCTGTGACTCTGAGTTCGCCGATATGATGGTGGTCGAGCCAATCCGTGTAGACAGCATCCAGATCGTGATCCAACTCACAAGTGCTGACTTGCCAATACCACGCCCCGAGCTCACCGCTTGGCGTAGCGTGTCAAAGTCTACCTTGCCCTGATTGCTCTTAATATGTGCGCCGATGCTAATCAGCACCTCACGCTGCCACTTGCGTGGCCCCTTAAAGTGCTCCAAGGGCGTACCCTTGACACCCCACGGGAAGGCATACAACACAAAAGCCAGTGGATTGTCCTTGATCTCCGAAGACCAGAGGCGACTCATTAGAGTCATTTCTTCTTGGGGACTGTAGATGGTGTTTTGCATGAGGGGATTGTATCGTCTTGGAGAGATTGTTGAAATAATAATAAAAAAAAATAAAAATTGTTTGTGGAGCCTGCGTAGACTATGACCGGTAGGCCAGGGTCCTACCCCCCCCTCTCAGTTTTTTTTAGCCTTTCCCTGTCGCACGCACACCTAAGCTTTGCTTGCGCTATGCTGCACTGCACAACACTACTAAGTATAAGTTAGCTGTGTTGCAGCGCAACATTGTGCATTGCAACATTGTGCGATGCAACATTGCATTGTGCAACGCAACAATACTGTTTCACGTGGAACAATGCAAGGTTTCAATTGTTTCACGTGGAACAATTTAGCAATAGGTTTTTACTATTGATTATGCAATACCGATAAATATATTTATTGTATATTAGTGTTGCATTGTGTTTTTTTGTGTTAATATTATTACTCCTAAACTGTAAACGCAAACAAGGAATATCATGTCACCAAGCATTAGCAAAATACGCGCTGGCAGATATACAGCAAAACATCATGGTTATATATTCACTATTGAAAATAATAGTGCCAACGTGTGGACAATAAATAATCATTCTGATGTCGAGTTATATAGAGACTCAAGCAAAAAAGCATTAATCAATATGCTTTCAAATTGCAGTTTTGATTACACTACAAAATTACATCAACAGCAATATTGCGAATACGCGTAGTAAACTCTACCGGCCGCGCGAGCGGCCATTACTTCCCGCCCTGATCTAATCAACCCGAGGAAATACATTATGTTGTCAATATCTAGCGATGCTAAAACAGTCAAAGGCCTTAAGCTTGGTTTTCTTACTGGCATACTTTATTTAACACCCAGTGATTTATCAGGCCACCAGGTTTGCGCAATGGCCAAGCTGGCAGAATGCGAAACACCATGCTTATTCAGCGCTGGTCGTGGTGCGTTTACTAGCGTGCAGATTGCCAGGCTATCAAAAACTGACTGGTTTTTTAACGATCGTGAATCATTCATGGCCGAATTGATTGACAGCGTATTTGCTCTCATTCGTCAGGCCATGCGCCAAGATTTAACACCAGTGGTTAGATTGAATGGCACCAGTGATATTCGGTGGGAGAATATACCTGTAACTTATAAGGGAATTACCTATACCAGTATTTTCGCCCTTTTCCCTGACGTTCAATTTTACGATTACACCAAGCTGGCAAACCGTAAAAACGTACCGTCTAACTATGATCTGACGTTTTCTTATTCTGGTGCTCTTGGTTACCAAAAATACGTACAACAGGCCATCGCTAATAAGATGCGCATCGCTGTGGTTTTTCGCACAATAGCAGATATCCCAAAAACCTTTTTAGGTTTGCAAGTTATCCCTGGCGACAACAGCGATATTCGGCACGTAGAGCCCAAAAATAGAATCGTGGCCTTGTATGCCAAAGGCCAAGCAAAAAAGGATACCGGCCCCTTTGTGGTTGATACCTTGCGTCGCATTATCCCCATTAAATTAGCAGCATAAACCCTCTCGGCCCGGAAGGGCCATTATTTGGAGCTATACCATGATAGAAAAAATACTCATAGGCTGCGCGTACTGTGGCGGGCTAATAATTGTCATTGCTGAAATTGTGAGATCGATTCCATGACAAACCTAGAGATAGTAGAAATGGCAGCGCTGCGCGTAGGATGCGAGCGCGCCCTAGATTTACTCACAAACCCTGATGCATCAGAATTTGATGCAGATAAGGTTATTCACTTTCTTAAAATCATACTGGATCAAAAATGAATAAACCACAAAACTATAGAATCACAGGCTTTGTTAGGGTTACGATTGAAATTATCGCTGCCGACGACGAATCGGCAGAAAAGCAATTTTATGATGCTCAACTGTCTGACTTTGACCTGAAAGAAATTGAACTAACCGAACTTGAACACTTAGGGGAACATTATGCAGATTAAATACACCAACGGCAAACCCGTAGAACATGGCGACGTCGTGCACGTTAAAAACCAGCCATACACCATAGACTCATGCGACGCCAAGTCTGGCTATGTTTACGTGCGCAGTATGAATGAATCCAGAACCCTACGCCCTTTTTACCCGAGGGACATAGGCGCACAATGGGATAACGTCAATCCAATTTTTGCAGAGGTGCTCGAACAATGGCAGCCTTGATAATTAGCGCAATAGTCCTCTTAATGATCCTTACCTTCGACTTATAAACCAAAGGCCCAAAAGGGCCTTTTTTTATGTTCCAATATAATTACTTTACATAACGTGTAATTGGATAATGATATGAGCCAAGTAATTGAAAAGAAAAGGAAAGGTCTTTACAACCCGAAATACACTGAGCGCGAGGTGTGGCCGGTCATTTTAGAGCGCATTTCAGGGGGCCAAAGCCTAATGGGTGCGGTCAAAGCAATGAAGATACCCTACGCTACAGTTAAGCATCAATTGCGCCATAACGAAGAGCTAAAGAAAAAGTATTACGAAGCCATAGAAGAGCGTGGGGACTATCTGGCCGACGAGTTAGTTGACCTATCGGACGAAATGCCACCGGCCGACCTAGACCCTCAATTAATCAACGCCTGGGTGAATCGTCAGCGCCTACGCATTGACGCTCGGAAGTGGACTGCTAGTAAGCTGCGCCCCAAGCAATGGGGCGATAGGGTCGACGTATCGGTTACCCATACTCAGATATCAATCACCCAGGCTTTGGAAAGTGCAGAGTCCAGATTGATCGATAACGACAACGTGTCCGACATCGAAATCAATCCCCCAAAAAATACTTAACTAATCCCCCAAAAAACGACCGTATAAGCTAACCCCCTTTCCCCCTCCCCTATAGGGGGTAGGGGGTGGGCGGGGGTTGGGCGCCCTACTTTACCTGCAAATCCCCTGACACCCCCAGGGGGTCACAGGGGGCAAAAGGGGGTTATTCTTTCGCATTCGACAGCATCAACATTGCATTAGTTTGCTGCGGGTTTACAAAAATCCAACCATGCTCAAAGGGTCGCATTACCCCCGCATTGAGCATTGGCATGATCAACCCGTCCTTGCGCCCTGGTGCAACTTTGTTCTCGGCAGTGCGCTGCGAGTTACCGTCGGCCACGATTACATCAATCAAAGCACTTCGGCTCAGGTATGGGCAATTGTTGCGCATTTCGGCCCCCGAGGCATGCCAGGCACGTTCTAGGAGTTGTACGTTTTGGTCATGCTTGGTCAGTGGTTTATGGGGGGTTTGCTCTTGTGACTCTTCGTCGGGGATAGCCACGCAAGTGGTGGCCGGTTTGCCAAACTTGGTGCGCCCCATTTCGATGACTTGCAATTTAAAATAAATCGCCTCGCCCTTGGAGGGTAATTCTCGCTGCTTGGTGACGGTCACCGAGCGCACCCCGTCCTTTTCTGTCACTTCGATCTCAGTATCAATATGGGCTCGGATACCGGACCAGCCGCGGGACCCCTTGGCCGCATCTTTACCATTGTGATGAATAATCATGATGCAAGCCCTTGTTGCGGCCGCCACGACGTCAAAACGGGACATGACGGGTCCCATGTCCTCCCCACTGTTTTCGTTCGCCCCTGCGCTGATTCTTGCCAGGGTGTCGGGAATGATCAAACGAACGGACTGGCCCTTCATTTCCTCGACCTTGCGCACCAACTCGATAACGTCGTTTGCATCGCCATCGCCCTGATAAAAATTAACGGGTGCTTGGACAATGACTAAATTTTCTAAATTGTCGCTGTAGTGCTTTTTAATGGCCTGAACGCGGGACCGGATGCTGGTGGGGGATTCACTTGCCAAATAAACGACCAAGCCTGGGTCCGTCTTTCGACCGTAACAAGTGGTGCCCATGGCAATCGATGCCGCAACGGACAAAGCCCAGAAGGTCTTGCCTGAGTTACTGTCCCCATATACCACCACCGTACTGCCAATCGTAATCAACCCCTCAACAAGCTCGTTAGGTGCTTCGTAATCGCTCCCGAGCTCATCGCCAAAAATAGCGTTTAACTTTTCTATGACATCTGCGTCTTTTCCAATCAAGCTCTCGGCCGCGGCGTCGCCCAAGGCGGTGGACGCCCCCACGTCATGCTCGGGCTCGTAGCGCGATATGCTTTCGGCGATGCGCTTAACATCGGACAAGGGGAGCGGGATATCGCAGCGCTCGGTGTTGGCCGTCATGATGGCCGCATATATCTCGCTCGCTGAAAAACCACTTCGACGCATTGACCCGGCCATGGACGCAAGCCCTGCGTTACGGTTACCGGTGATCAACTCCCCGTCGGTTGCAGACACAATCACTTTGCGCACTGCCATGGCTGCAAGCCAGGATTCTGGAATGACAAAGGGGCAGATGCCGTCGATCGGGTCGCTCGACTCCTCCCAAGTGTACTCACGATCATTCACGCTTGACGGTGCGACCACAAAATACCGACCATTGGCCAGAAAATCAACGCCTGGTCGGAGTTCACAGCTTTTTAACCCCTCGCGCCATTCGGCAATGTGGTGCTGACCACCACCGGCAGTAAGCTGGCATATGCCGTCGGGCACTCCGCCATGCTCGCTCGTGAAATCGTCCCAAGAATCACTCCCGCCATTGCGAGGGTCAATGTCAAACACAACAATGCCGGACTTTTCGCCGGCCGCAATCCCAATGTTGTAATTCGGGTTTTGTGCCCACCACGCACGTATTTTGTCTAGATCAGTGGTCGCATCATGCACACCATGGGCCGAGGCCGGTCGCTTATCGTTTGGGACTAATGGCAAGACGTGCCAACCCCATGAGGCATAGGTAAGGGCTGCCTCTAACTTCGTCGTTATTGTCATAGGGGTGCTCATGATTGGGGGTCAAAATACTCGGACAATTTCTTAATCACTTCATAGGAAGGATTCTTATTTGTTCCGTTTTTGATGTTCAACAGAGTGTTGTAATGCACTCCGGCAAGTTCCGCAACAATAGGCACCGACCTATCGTGCATCAACTCCCGTATCTGCTCGATCGTTAACATTTTTTTGCCCTTTTGATAAATAATTAAACTTTCTTGTTGACATCATACATTTAATTATGCAATAATTCAATCAATCGCTAAACGGATGTTCCAACAAGCGATCAACCAAGGAGAGCCAAATGGCTATTAATCTTAGAAGTACCGCAGGACTTGCCGCCGATGGTGTCAAGCTTTTAGTGTACGGTCAGGCCGGTGCAGGGAAAACTAGTTTAATCCCAACGCTACCCCATCCGGTTGTTCTTTCGGCTGAAGGTGGCTTGCTGTCCATCGTGGACGCTGATGTGCCATTTATTGAGATCAGCACAATGGCTGACTTGTGGGAGGCTTATGAGTGGCTGATGACCGGTGGTGGCGCTGAGTACAAGTCAGTTGCATTGGACTCGATCAGCGAGATTGCCGAAGTGTGCTTGAACCACGAAAAGAAAGTGGCAAAAGACCCACGTCAAGCGTACGGTGCCATGCAAGAACAGATGGCTGACATCATTCGCGCCTTCCGTGACCTGCCTGGCCGCCATGTCCTGATGACCGCAAAGTGCGAAAAGACCGCCGACGAAGCCGGACGCATCTTGTATGCACCAAGTATGCCAGGGAACAAAACTGGGCAGTCGCTGCCGTACTTTTTTGACGAAGTGCTGGCACTCCGTGTCGAGAAAGATGCCGAAGGCGTCGCGCAACGTGCGTTGATGTGCGATTCAGACGGTATCTGGCAGGCCAAGGATCGCTCTGGCAAGCTTGATACTTGGGAAGCACCGGACTTGGGTGCCATCATTGCTAAGATTGGGGGTTGATGATGGATGCTAAAGACATTTGTAATGATTATGTTAAATGGCTTGATTCTTTTAAGCATTACAAAGCGCAAGCAAAAGAATGGGATAGGCATATAGCGGCGTTGAATTTATTGACAGACGAATTTGAAGAGGGGCGGGCGGGTTACAAAGCTCTAATGACACTTCATAGAATTGCTATTCAGCGTAAAAATTCAATTAACCGGTCGTTAGTAATCGTAAAAAAAGAATCAGATAAAGCAACAAAAGCATACAAACAATATTGCGCTAACAAGGAGCAATCATGAACCTCTACCAACAATGGATCGACGCCAAGGAAGCTGAGAAGGCCGCTATTGATCTGCGTCGCACGCTTGAAGACGAATTGGTTATGGAGCTTGGTATTGCCAAGACCTTAGACGGCACTCAGAACATCGAGGCCGACGGCTACAAGATCAAGGTCGTGGGGCGCTTAGACCGTAAGGTCAACAGTGACAAGCTTCAAGACTTGGCAGCAGAGCACGGCTTGACGCAGCACTTGTCTAGCCTATTCCGGTGGAAGCCTGAGATCAATGTTTCGGCATGGAAATCAGCAGACCCACTTATTACCGCACCACTGCAAGACGCTATTACGACCACTAACGGTCGCCCATCTTTCACAATCACTAAGGAATAAACATCATGGCACAACTTCTTGAAACCTTCAGCGTGGATGCGCTGCCCCAGTCAACCAACAATTACGAACCATTGCCCCCAGGTTGGTACACCGCAATTGTAAACGGTGCGGAGATCAAAAACACCAAGGCCGGCACAGGGCAATACATTGCCGTGCGCTATGACATCACAGGTCCCACGCACCAAGGGCGTGTGGTGTTTGGCAACTTGAACATCAAGAACCCCAACCCCAAAGCCGAGGAAATCGGTCGTCAGCAGTTGGGTGAGCTTATGCGAGCTATTGGCTTGACAACAGTACAGGATACTGATCAATTGATCGGTGGACAGTTAAGCATTAAGCTTGATGTGCGTGAGTCTGAGCAGTATGGCGCATCAAATGATGTGAAGGGCTATAAGTCCAATGGTGCGGTAGCGCCAAAGGTTGCAGCACCAGTGGCGAGCACCAAGGCTGCGCCTCCGTGGGTTAAGAAATAAAAAGCAGGGGTGGTCAGCCAAGCGTTCAAGGATGTCGTAAGTGTGTAATTTTCTTGGCTTCTCGCACACAGCTAATAACGACCAAATTGACACCCCGCCCAAAAAAAAATGCCCCTGAACATAAGTTTGGGGGCAAAAAAACTAAGGAGAGGTACCATGAAGATACCGGAATCAGAATACACCATTAGCGCATTAATTGACAAGCACCATGAGTCAATTCAAAGCGAGCCACGCCCCCATATGGGTGCGTCAATACTTGGGCATCCCTGCGACCGCTGGTTGTGGCTGTCGTTTAGGATGGCCGTGGTAGAGAAGTTCCCAGGGCGTATCCTGCGTTTGTTTAGGCGTGGTCAGAATGAAGAGGCACAGGTCGTGTCAGACTTACGCGCCATTGGGATGAACGTGCAAAAGACAGGCACAAATCAGGCACGGGTAGACTTTGGGTGCCATGTGTCTGGCAGCATTGACGGCATCGTTGAGTCAGGGGTGCCTGAAGCGCTTAAGACGCCCCATGTGCTGGAAATCAAAACACACGGGAAGAAATCATTTGATGACTTAGAAAAGAACGGCGTTGAGAAATCTAAGCCTATGCACTATGTGCAGATGCAGATGTATATGGCTGGAATTAAAGCAGACAGGGCATTGTACGTTGCAGTGTGCAAGGATGATGACCGCATCCACACTGAGCGGGTAAAGCTAGACAAAGCTGTGGCGCAAAAGGCGATTGACCGCGGGCACAGGCTAGTCAAGTCCGAGCGTATGCCACCACCATTGTCTACCGATCCAACATGGTTTGAGTGCCGGTTTTGTGCGGCGCACGAGTTCTGTCACAAAACGCAGCTAACAAAGGAAGTGAATTGCCGCACTTGCGCCAATAGCACAGCGCGTGAGGACGGCACTTGGCATTGTGAACAATACGATGTGGCGTTGGACTTTGAGAACCAAAAGGCAGGGTGCGAGGCGCACGTCCTACACCCAGACTTGGTGCCGTGGCCACATAAGGTCAAGGACGATGTAATCACATGGATTACACCCCAAGGCGACATTAAGAACGGGCAAAGCGATTGGGAAACCTTTACAAGCCGTGAGATTGTGGCCAATCCTAAAGTTTGTGCTAGTGGCGACCGGTTTGTGGAAGATATGCGTGATAACTTTGGTGCGAAGGTGGTGGGCTAATGCTTCGTGACTACCAACAACGCGCCATTGACCAGCTATATGCGTGGTTTCACAAGACCCCAACTGGCCATCCGTGCCTGGTGCTCCCCACTGGGTCTGGGAAGAGCCACATCGTGGCGGCGCTGTGCAAGGACGCGCTGCAATCTTGGCCAAAAACAAAAATTTTGATGTTGACGCATGTTAAAGAATTAATTGTTCAGAATGCAGAGAAAATGCGACTCCATTGGAAGGGAGCACCTTTGGGTATTTATAGCGCAGGGATTGGTAAGCGTCAACTTGGTGAGCCGATTACCTTTGCCGGCATTCAGTCGGTTAGGACCAAGGCAAAACTATTGGGCCATATTGATTTGGTTATTGTGGACGAGTGTCACTTAGTGAGCCACAAAGACGAGGGCGGGTACCGGACGCTTTTAAACGACCTACAAGCGATTAATCCCGATCTTAGGGTGGTAGGGCTGACCGCCACGCCTTATCGCCTTGGACACGGTTTAATAACCGATAAGCCGGCACTGTTTGATGCATTGATTGAACCGGTCAGCATTGAAGAGTTGGTACAAAAAAAATATTTGGCGACATTGCGCAGCAAATTGACCGCTGAACGGTTTGATGTGAGTGGTGTGCACAAACGTGGTGGCGAGTACATTGAATCTGAGTTGCAGGCCGCGGTGGATACCATCGCTAAAAACTTAGTAGTAGTGCGTGAAGTCATTAAATTAGCGCAGGATAGAAAAGCCTGGTTGTTCTTTTGCGCTGGTGTTAAACACGCGCAGCACGTCTGCCAAGAGTTAATCACTCAAGGTGTAACGGCAGCGTGCGTGACAGGCGATACACCCAAGGCCGAGCGCGATCGGATTTTGACCGAGTTTAAGGCTGGGCGGATCCGAGCGTTAACCAATGCGAACGTGCTGACCACAGGGTTTGATTACCCTGACATTGATCTGATTGCCATGCTACGCCCGACCATGAGCGCCTCGCTTTACGTGCAGATGGCTGGACGTGGGATGCGCCCCAAGTCACACACCGACCATTGCCTGGTGCTAGACTTTGCCGGTGTGGTCGAGACGCATGGCCCGATCACCAATGTGCAGCCACCCAAAAAGGGTGGGTCTGGCGAGGGCGAAGCACCGATCAAGGTGTGCGATGAGTGCCATGAAATTGTGCATATCTCTGCCAAGGTCTGCCCGAACTGCGGGCATGAGTTCCCACCACCTGCGGAAAAGAAGTTAGTGCTGCGCCATGACGACATCATGGGGCTAGAGGGCATGGACATGCTGGTGACCGATTGGCATTGGCGCAAGCACGTTAGCCGAGCCAGTGGGAATGAAATGATTGCTTTGACTTACTATGGTGGGCTAACCGATCCGCCCATTACAGAGTACCTGCCGGTGCTTAATCAGGGCTTTGCGGGCAATAAAGCCATGCAGTTGCTCCATGACATAGCTCGGCAGTCAAACGCCACGCTATCGGGCATTAATCAAGCCACAGAGCCATTGACGTATCTAGTGCAGCAAATGAACGCATCCAACCCGCCCAAGCTTATTTCCTACAAACGTGATGGCAAATTTTATAAGGTGGTGAAAAGATTATGGTAGACATTTCCTTAAAGCCCATTTCAGAACACCTAGAGCAAGCGCACCTTGTCATGTGGTTTCGCAGGACATATCCGGATACATTGATCTTTGCTATTCCAAACGGCGGGATGCGATCCAAGTCTCAGGCAATGAAGCTAAAAGTTGAGGGTGTGGTGCCCGGCATCCCAGATTTGTTTGTGCCAGAGTGGAAACTTTGGATTGAGATGAAGAAAGTCAAGGGTGGCAAGATATCGCCCGAACAACAAAGCATGATAGATTATTTACAAAGTGCTGGTTATTCTGTTATTGTGGGTCTTGGTGCTGAGAATGCCAAAGCACAAATACTGGAGAACCGCAATGCTAGAGCCTAAAGACCGATTCGTAACAATCAGAATGCCAATTGAGTTGTTCAAAATAATTAAAGAACAAGCCGACAGCCAGACCCGCTCGATAAGCCGGCAAGTTATTCACTTAGTTAAAGCTGCGTTGGAGAAGAAATGATACTTACACGACAACAAATGGTTGACTCTGTATTGAAAGCGCTTGAGGACTCTGTAGCAAAGCATTATCCGGAAGAAGAGCGAGAAGAAGCTAAAGCTCGAATACTGGGGGCGTGGGCTGGTCAGATGTTTGATATGCCTGTGCGTAAGGGAGATGACGAATGACCGACCGCATAGAAGAAATATTCCAACAAGTAATGGATGAGGATTGCCCCAACCCGTTGTATCGCTTTGCCGAACTGGTGATCGCCGATGAGAGAAATAAATTTTGCACGTTTTTAATGCAATTGCATAAGCAATACAAACATCAGCACAACCATTTTCATGTTGCTGCGGTCAACATGTGGGAGGAGGATAAATGAACGAACTTAAAGACAAAATAATTAAAGGTTTGACTGAGCGTGTCAACGAGCTAGAAGCGCAGTTGCATGATGCCGTACTTGCCGAGCGTGAGGCGTGTGCGAAGTTGTGCGAACAAGAGCATGACAATTATTTGCGAGACGAAGAACCAGATAGAGCAGATGGGGCAATGTGGTGTGCCGCAGCAATCCGTCAAAGGGGTGAGAAATGACAGACCGTGAACTGTTAGAGCAAGCATTGGATGCGTTGACTTTTAGGGTTTCTCCAGACAAAGAACTGGAAGCTATCACAGCCCTGCGCCAAGCCATTGAGGAGGCAGAGAAGCAAGAGCCTGTTGCTTGGGTTACTTTTGTGGAATCTTTTGGCGGGTACCCAAAACTTAAAGCAAGTGAAACACAAAAAGAAGGATATGTGTCTGTCTTTACCGCACCACCCAAGCGGGAATGGGTCGGGCTGACGTTTGAAGAAGCAATGTTAATCGCTGCTGACTTTGGTGAGATGGATTCACACAAAGAACAGTACCTGTTTGTTCAGGCCATCGAAGCCAAACTCAAGGAGCGCAACACATGAGCCGTGAACTATTACAGCAAGCGTTAGATGCTTTGAGACTTGAAGGCTTGATTAAAAAGACGCAAGCTATTGCAGCCCTTGAGGCTGAGTTAGCCAAGCCTGAGCAAGAATTGAAAGCTATGCACACAGCGTGTATTGAAGCCAGTATGCGAAATGCCAAGCCTGAGCAAGCAGAGAAGCAAGAGCCTGTGGCGTGGATGTATAAAGGAAACTTTCATGATTTTGACCCAAGCGAGTGGGCGTCACCGGAGTTTGTTGTAACACCACTTTTCACCGCACCACCACAGCGGGAATGGGTCGGGCTGCATTTGGATGATATTCCTGATGTTTTTGTTGGTGACATTTCTTTTATGGAAGGTGCAAAATGGGCGCTTGCCAAACTCAAGGAGAAAAACACATGAGCATCGAAGCAATGAAGGAAGCGTTGGAAGCGTTGGAAACAAAAGGGGAACATCATGAACGTGTATATGCAGCAATGAAAGCCCTACGTCAAGCCATCGAGCAAGCAGAGAAGCAGGAATACAGTAAGCGACATAGTTGCCCACATTGCGAACGAGAGTTTGCTTGCAATCATCATCAATGGGTCGGACTGACGGAGCTTGAAATCAATCATTACAACAGTCGTTTGAGCGGCAGCGGTGTAGCGGAAGAAATCCAAGCCAAGTTACGGGAGCGCAACACATGAACAAACCAATGACACAAGCAGATATTGACAAAGCCATTGAGGAAATAGACGAAATAGTGTCTAAAAAATTATTGGCAATTGAGCAAGAACCCGTCGCTTGGCGCAAGAAAGTCAACGGCGTCTGGCATTACTTTGACGAATCAACCCCTTTCCCTTTTGATGATTGTGAGCCCTTATATGAAAAGAACTGATCTGTACAAAGCCAAGCTCAAAGCAGCAAAGGTTGAGCTAACCATCCGGCAGCGCCAGGCCAACGCCGTTCAGCGCGCATTATTTAACGTCACCTCACGCATTGCAGACTTGGAGCAAAAAATTGAAAACCTGGCGCAGTCTAAATAACGAATTGCATAGCCTAAGCGAGCAAACCGTTTTAGAGCTATTGAACGAAGAACGCGCAACAGCACGGCGTTCATCTATACTAAAGCGGTTGCACCAGCGCTACACGGCGCTACGCGCAGACCGCGAACGTATCGAGATTATGAATGAGGCACGACAGCCATGAAGAACATTGAAACGCTTGCCGACATCGTACGCGAACAACAAGCGCGTGATTACGCTCAAGGCTACGCGTACCCGATTAAAGGCGTAGAAGCCATACTAGAGGAGCGCGGGCGCCGCTATGGTCTGTTTAAGGACCTAGCCAATATGTCGCAAACAATAAAAGACATGATGAAACAAGAAGAAGGCTGGGCAAGACTTGCCCCCGATCAGAAAGAAGCGCTTGAAGTGATTGCTCAGAAGATTGCACGCATCCTGAACGGCGATCCCGACTACGCCGATTCGTGGGTTGACATCGCCGGCTATGCTAAATTAGTTGCAGACCGGCTAGATGGGAAGGTGCGATGACAAGCAAATATTTAATTAAAGAGAAGTTGGCGGCACGCTACGGCATGGCAAGATTTAAGTTGGTGCAGATGGGCTACGCCAAAATGCAAAGCCGCAACAAAGTCCTGATGGCTATCGAGGCAATCGTAGGCAAGGGCACCGAGCAGCAGTTGCTAGACGAGTTCCTGCGCCCTGCGGAAATCGAGCCCGTGAACCGCGCAACCCGTAAAGAGTACCGTTCGCCTATGGGTATGCAACAAGCAGCGCAGAAGGCGCGTGCTGCGCAACCAGAGCTAATCTCTATTAACGGGAGAGTCCGACATGAATATATTTAAGTTTTTTGTCCAAAAGTCTAACAAGCCGGAGGACAAAATTTGTAGGTGCGAACACATTGTATGGTGTGACATTAACGACAAATGCATGAAGGAGAAAAAAGATGAACGAACAGAAACTACCTTGCCCACTGATCGACGATCCTAAGTGGGTGTACGTTCCAGCCGCGTCTACCGACGTGGCCAGAACATGGGCTAAGTTTGGTTGGAGTCCACCATCCCAAGCGCGGCAGTCCTGACGTGCTTGACACGGTTAAGCCATCCGGCCTCATAGGTCGGGTTGTTTAGACCCAAGTAGAAGTCCACTTTGGCAGCCGAGAACTTGTCGATCAATTCGTTTACGTCTTGCTTGGCAACGGCAGCCAAAGTAATAGGACCGATACCACCATCGACCGGCACGCCAACACACTCTTGCAATAGCTTACCGGCACGCCCTGGACCACCATTGACCGCAATGTCAAACACTAAGTAGTCTATAGGCGATGGCAGCTCGTCGCAGCGGCACACATCCCAGAATTTTCGTTTGTAGAATGGTCTAACGTCTTCGGGCGTGAGCTTCTTCATCTGCTCATGCGTGACCTGATGGCCTGTCCACGCTTCCCAGTTGTATTGCGTCACACCCAACATGGTTGAGCCTGGGCGACCGTCGGGCAGTTTGTTGCCGCTATCGCGTGGGTCGTCGCTAAAGCCACCCTCGCTCTTGATCATTAAATCAAACGACTTGTTCCAGTTACTTTGCATTATCTTTTCCTATCTTGATGCCAGCAATCGTACCCACGAACGCACCAACGATGGTGTTGAACGCGGGCGTGATCATTTTAAATATTTCGGCATTGTCTACTAGCGGATCAAACAAACCGACCAACACCACCGCTACGGTCGCAATCATAACCATAGACAGAGTCAGACAACAGACTAGCGTAATTCGGTCAGCGATACTCATTTCTTTTCTGTTCGCATATCAACAATCTTTTCAAGCGTCCTGCCACCGAAGTAGAAAGACATAATTAGCATACCCCACTGGCCAAGCAGCTCGACGTACGCTTTGTTTGTTTCCATATCGAACGCGCTCATCATGGCAAACGTAAAGTAGCCAGCAAGGATAGCAATCAACGTCATCGGGCGGATGTTCTTGCTCAACCATGAGTCGGACTTCATGTCGTTCTCTTGGCGCTTGGTTAGCTCGCCTTGCTCCTGCATGTCGGCTTGCATCTTGGCAAGTTCGCCAGACTGTTGTAGCTCTAGCAGTTTAAGTTTCGCAGCTTCGGCAGCGTTAGCGTCTGGGAAAATCTTGTCGATTATCTTTGAGCCAATGTTCAGAATGTCGAGAATCATTTGTCCACCTTAGCATCGAGCTTGTCGAAAATCTTACCGAGCATGGTCTTGATCTCGACCATGTCACGATGATACTCATCTTTGCTGATGTACTGGTGCGGCATGTTACGCACGTCGGCGTCTAACCTATCCACGGCTTTGGTGATGTTGTTCAACACCCAGCCGCCAAAGAATGAAGCTAAACCAATTGCAATGTTGAACAACATTTGTGAATCCATTTACGGCCTCAAAGCGTTACGGTTTTCAGGGGCAAGGTTGTTTTGCCGGTCAATTGAAATTTGCGTGGGTGCAGTTATTGCTTCAGGATTCCATTGCCGGCTATTCATAAGTGTACGTAAAACAGGCCCGCGTTCTTTTGACGGCAAAGTTTGAATGATGTCCGCCGCCGAACGACCGTTTAACATAGACTTCTCAATGACGTTGTATGTGTCTTGGTTTATTTTACCGCGCAATAACTTTAACGCCATGTTAATGGTTGTAGTCGTGGTGCTAAAGAATGCAGGAATACCGTTGATTTGGTTTTCAGACATACCTATGATGCGCGCTAAACCTCTAGCGCCAGCAGCGGCTTCTTTTTCTACGCCAATGTCACGCTCAAGTTGCGTAGCAATACGCTCCAAATCGCCAGACTTGCGCCCCATTTCTTTAAAAATGTTAAAGCTACCAGGCCCAAAAATCTTTTCCACTGCTTCAGGATTATCACCGCGCACAAGCTTAAGGAAATCTTCTTTATTTCCTTTAAACTTTTCTAACGCAAGCGCGGCCAATTTTTGTTGGTCAATGCCGTGCATGCCTGTTTCAAAAGTTTGCAAGTAACGATTCCAACCCGTGCCGCCAGCTTCTGTAATTGCTTTATCAATTGGGTTTTTGATTGACGACAATACATCGGCGGTTAAGCGCTGTTTAGCTGCGGGGTCCATTGAACCAAACATCTCATCAATTTTTTGATTGATGCCGGCTTTGCGGATGCTATACAACGCGCGCGCGTCCGCAACACCGCCGTTAGCAGCAACGGCTCCGGTAAAGTCGTCCTTTAGCCCTTGCAACACACGCAAAAGTTGCGTTTGGCCAAACAGGTTAGGGTCAGCAAGTTTGCTGTCAATGGTGTTAATGATGGGTGTAACATCTAGCGGTTTTAACCCATGCGACTCAAGGCTGCCGATTTGGTTCTGAATAAAATCACGTTCAGCTTGGCGTTGCGCTTTAATTGCGCCCATTTCGCCCGCCAAAACTCCTGACTCTGCCGCACGGGTACCTTGCGTAAGGAACCCTGGCGCCCCTGTTTCAGCCCGAACACCGGCTTGTGCGGCATCCGTGGCTGCCCGTCCTTGCCCTTGCAAAGCGCTGACCATTGACGCTTCTTTTTGCGCGGCGCGAGGGCCTAACTGAGATAGCGTTTGGTTGGCTTGGTTAGCGGCTTGCAATTCTATATCTTTCATAGGCATAGTTTGCGCGGTAAGCGCGTTCTTAGCCCCAACTTGCGCCTCTCTTGCGCCAGTTTGCGTTGCGCCCCCTACCATAGCGGCAAGTTCGTTTTGCATACCGCCCTCTTGGGCTTCACGCAACAAACGATACGCCGACTTAGTGTCAATGTTCTCGGCCATTTTGCCAAGCGCCATAAACGGGTCAGACGTAATGCCGGCTTCTTTCAACGCTTGAACAGCAGTGATGCCTGGGCGCGCACGCGCGAGTGCTTCGGTTGCGGGAATAAGTTTGTCACCTAGCGCTTCGCGCATAATCTCGCCCACGCGTACATCAGCCGCGCGGCCGGTAACAACATCTTTACCCCAACCTAAAAATTTAGCCGCACCTTTAGCTACGGGTGCCGCAACAACAGGAACTGCCGCACCAACAACGGCACCCGTTTCAATATCTTCAGGGTTGACCAAACCAGCAGAAGCCGCACCCGTAACGGCGCCGCCCCCTGCGCGCAATCCAAGATCAATACCGCGCTGCGCGCCAGTTAAAGAAGCGCGGCCGGCTGCCGGCGCAATACCAGTACGAAATCCACTAGACGCAATTGTTTCCGCAACAGGGGCTAACGCGGGTGCTGCCCTTAACGGCGCGGCGATAACAGCACCAACAGGCGCGGTTGCTACGACGTTGCCTAGTATGCGACCGCCTTGCGCAAGGGTGCTGTCACCGTATGTTTTTTGATATTCAGCGTTAGCGCGCGCTGCAGCTTCATCGACCGTTGCGCGTGTGTTTGTGCCAGCAAGATAATCAAGAGCACTTGCGCTACCTTTAAACATTGTGTCGGTGACGTCTTTAAAACCTTTGTAAATGCCTGTTGGCACTTGCATAAACGCTTCGCCCATCGACATTTTGCGTTCGTTTGGCATACCCTCGGAAGAGGTTCGCATTTGTCGAATTGCGTCGGCAAGCGCTTTTGCGTCTTCTGCGTTACCTGCGGCGTCCGCTTTAACTAGCGCGGCTGAAAGCTGTTCTAGTGTGGCCATAGCTATTTGTACTTATCAAGTAACGCGTCTATTGATGAGGGAGTGCTAGGGCTAGGCGGCGGTGTACCGCCTGAACGCTGTATGCGAGAACGGGCGTTTTCTATACCTCTTTTTAGCACGCCTTGGTATTCCCGTGCGGCGTCCATGTATTCCCTTTCGCTTGTGGCCAAATTCATGCGAGTACGCGCAGCAGTAGCTTTTTGACCTTCTACTTCAGTAATTGCGCCACCACCTTTAAGTGCTTCAAACGCATCCAAGAAAGCTTGCCCAAGCACTTCTTCGTGTCTGGCTTTAAAACCTCTCGCTTCAGTTCCTGGGACATATTGCATGCCAAGCCCTGCGCCTACAGCGCCCGTAAACCCAGGATGCGGTTTACCTTTTGCACCAGGCAAAGGATTACCTTTAGAGTCAACGCCGCCAATCATTTCGTCAATCTTACGAATGGCGTCGTTGTTCATGGCGATGGCTTCAGGAAGCCGCTCAGCAGCTTGACGTTCTTTTACTACCGCAGCCGTAGGCGCTGGGCGCGCTACTGTAGGACTAATGCCCGTGCCACCAGTTGCTGACGCATCAGTGCTTAATGGGAGTGGAGCAGTCTCGACAGGGACGTTTACGCCGTATCTATTTGGGCGCATCATTACGGTAATTGGTCTTCCATCGGGGCCTGTTGTTTCAACCGGAATTTGATTACCGCCAAACTCTTGTTTAGCAGACTGCAACAGTTGAGTACGTTGCGAATTAAGCACTTGTGCAATAGCTGTTGCTTTAGGATTGCCAGTTCTCATTAACTGCGCAATTTGCCCGTCTATGGCGTTTATTTGATCGTACACGTCGCCTGTTAACGCAGCGTTAGGCGCAAGTGCGTTAACTGAAGGTGTAGCCGTTGATGCGGGCGCAAGGGCGTTTGTAGGTGCGGAAACACCAGTCGGGACGCCGCCGGCGCCTACTGGCGCAGCCATTGCAGGGGCAGCAGCGGGTGCTTCACCGCGCATAAGTGCGGCCACTTCGGCACGGTCTTGCTCTTCAATAGACAAACGGCGACCGGCAATGTCAGCTTGACGATGGCCAGGCGCGGCGCTAATGTTAGCGGCTTGAATTCTAGTGCGCGCGGTTAACCTGTCGGCTTCTTTAAGCGCGTCAGACGCAGCTCGTTCAGCGTACGATTTAATTTTAGACGGGTCATCGCCGGCGTCAGCTAAAACGCGGTCGGCTTGAGCGCGGGTCAGCACACCGTTTTGCACCATAGTGCCGACAGCGTTCACAAAATTTTCTGGCGTAGGATTGTCGCGCACGTAACCGGCAATTTGCCCCGCCATAGTCAATCGCTTTTCAGCGGACTCTAGCTGTTCTTTTTTGCCTTTAAGCAACGATTCGTACGCTGCGCGGCCTTGCTTACCATAGCGCAACAATTGTGTAGGGTCTTCAGGCGCACCGCGCGCAAATGCGTTACGCACATCTTCGCTGCCTTCCAGTTCTTGTTGCGCGGCCTTAATCGCCATCATCTGGCCAAGTTGGCCAAGCATGTTGGGTTGTTGTTGAGGTTGAGCGCCTAACGCAATGTTTGGGTTAATTGGCATAATTAAATCCTTATGGCTCGGCGCCAAGATATGAGTCATTACTACGGCGGCCCAACATGTTTAGCAATTGATTCTGGTAATACATGTTGCTTAGGTTGCTAATTCCACCAGAGATTGCATTAGCTTGCCCAATATAGCCAGAAGCGCGCGCGTTAGCACCGCCTAGCATCGCCTCACTTGCGCCTGCGCCGTAGCCGCCAAGGGCGTTGTAAGTACCGGTGCCTAGCGCGCCGTACGCGCCCGTAGCGCCTTGCGAGGCTGCGCCAAACGCGTTTGTTGCGCCCGCTCCCGCCGCGCCTAACGCTTGGCTACCTGCGCTGCCGTAATTGGCGCCCGCATTGCCTGTCATGTTGGCTGCGCTCAAGCCCACGCCTTGCAAGTTTTGATAAGGGCTTAGTGTGTTGCCGCGCACAGTCTGGTAACGATTAAACGCGTTGCCATATTCTTGCGAGGCCATCTCTTGACCAAAGCGTTGGGACGCCTTAAGAGCGGCGCCGGAGATCAAACCGCCACGCGCGGCTGCTTGACGATCAACGGCTTTCAAGCCTTCTTGCATACGGAAACCGTAACCTGGGTCTTTACCGGCCAAAAACGCTTC
>Ga0181352_1000298_pt1 | contig 21763 bp, 41 predicted proteins | sample Fa13VDMLBSN_FD_130103 | JGI IMG/M metagenome (GOLD analysis project Ga0181352, IMG submission 130103) | Freshwater viral communities from Lake Michigan, USA - Fa13.VD.MLB.S.N | ecosystem: Environmental > Aquatic > Freshwater > Lake | place: USA: Michigan | collected 2013-09-23 | reverse complement strand
TTCCGCATCACATGGGTGACGCGTTCAGCGACTTCCAAGCTGGACGCGCCATAAGGCACAACTACGTCTTCCGCAGTTACATACATAGCGACCTGACGAGCGAGTGACGGGTCGAAATACACCTTCTTGAACGCGTTACCTGCGAGGCCCAACCCCCACAACATGCGCTCATGCTCAGGGCGATACTCGACCATCACATCGGTCAACTGGTAATTCATGTCTTCTTGGACGCGCTGTGCGGCGTCCTTCTTGTCGTTAGTCTCTTTACCGATAATCTGCGTACGCACCGGCCCTTGGGCTGGGAATGTCTCGCTCATAGTCTCGGCTTGGAACTTAACTACAGCTTCAGCCAGCAGTGGGTGATGCACACCACAGGCTCCGGGCCAAGGTTCTGTGCGGTCTTCGACCTTCATACCCAGCAACTCAAGTCCGTCTACATAAGTCTGTATCCAGTCCTTGCGGCTGCTGATGTCTTCTTCAAACTCACCGATTAGGTCGCCAGCAAGCTCTGCGAGCACGTCCTCGTCCATGTCTTCGGCCAAGTTGTCGTTAAAGTCGCCCTCGTCCTCGCTTGGGTCGATCTCGATCTCAAGCCCATCCATGCCAATACGGACACTCTCAGGGTCTTCAATCTCAATCTCAAGGTCAGGACCAGTGTCCATCTCCGACATCATCGGAGACATCCCCAGCGGGGCTTGATTGAGCGACTTGTCGATGTCCATTTATTTAACCTTTTTAACCAAAGTCTTAGCCACTACGAGTGCTGGAGAGACAGATGACGCCACTTCGCCCACGCGAACTGCAGTTTCCGCTACGTCTCCGATGAGGTCGAACACGTTCTTTTTCTTTTTAGTCTGCGTCTGGTTTGCACCTGCTACAGCGTCGCCATATTCTACGCCTGCTGCGCGTGCTTCGTTGAAGGCCGTACGCTGGTCATCCGACCATTTCGACCACTGTGTCTTACCGATAGGAAAAAGTGCCTTAACGTCTGCCATTAGTAATATCCTTGATTGCGGTTCGACCTGAAATACTGGATTTCGTCCGGTTCGTCTAGCGTAGTAGTGATATAACCTCCACGCCTGAACCTGTGCAGTGCCATAGACACCGTATCGACATAGTCATCGTGGGTACCTGCGGGAAATTCTGCAACTTCATCAATGACTTCCTCGGCCCAGCGCGTTGCCGGTGCCCATACTCTACCAGACGCAAAGATATCTGCGATTCCGTTGAGGCGGGAAATCTTGTCGTTACCACGCGTCGGGGTGAACTCCTGCACCGGTATGCCCATGGCTCGCATCTCGTAGATGAGCGGCGCACCCGACGCCTTTTTCTCGATGATGACCCCGTCTGGTTGCCACTCTTTATACTCGTCGATGGCCACGCGCTTAAGCTCCGGGAACTCCATGCGGTCTCTAAACGCGTTCAGCAGGATAATATTAGCCTGCGTTATGCCAGCGTCGTCAGGATGGTAAAACACACCCCATGTTGTGCACGCTGAATAGTCGGCACGGCTAGTTTTCTCGAACGCCGTATCCCACACTTGTAGGATAAAGTCACAGCTTGGCGGGTTGTCGTCTTCCCACTCCTGCCACCACTCACGCTTAACAATAGCCGCAGACTCGGAGATGGGGTTCTGCTGATACTGCGCCATCCACTTACTGTTAGGGACGTCGCGTTTAACCTTCTCAAGCTCGCTTAGCTCCCAGAACTCAGGCCACAGCGGCTTGTCCGAAGGTAAAATTGCTGGAAATTCAATGACTTCCCACTCACCGATGCTCTCGTTAGCTACTGCATCCTTGAGGATTTGACCTGTCAAATCCCTCTTACTCCATCTGGTCATCACGACCACAATGGCCCCACCCGGCTGGAGACGCTGACGTGGCCCTGAGGTATACCACTCGTAGGTCTTGTCGTAGATATCTGGGTTAACTTCCGCGATAGCAGCTTCCTGCTCTGAGTGCGGGTCGTCGATGATGAGCACGTCAGCACCCTTACCGGTCACAGCACCGCCGATACCGATAGCGAAGTAATCCCCGCCCTTACTTGTGTTCCATCGTCCAGCTGCCTTGGAGTCCGAGGCCAGAACAAGGTCGGGGAAAATGTTGCGGTAGACCTCCGTGTCCACCAAATTTCGCACCTTACGACCGAAGCCTACCGCTAGCTCAGCCGTATGGGACGCCTGAATGACCTTTTTATGGGGATACTTCCCGAGGAACCACGCAGGGAGCAGGTAGGAGGCAAACTCACTTTTAGTGTGACGCGGGGGCATGTTAATGATGAGGCGTTTGCACTCACCCCTTGCAACGCGCTCGAACGCATCAGCCATTTTCGCATGGTGCCTACCCCCTATGAATGTCGGCCAAACCTGCTCCACGAACTTCAGAAACTTGTCCTGCGCCAGCTTCTTGGTCTTAAGCTCCTGAAGCTTCTCAAGCTGAGCTAGCAATAGCTCCTGCTCTGCTAGGGACAAAGACGGTAAGATACCCGGGATATCTTGTAAGGAGATATCAGCTAGCATCGTCTTCGTCCTGCGTCAGTTCTTCGAACTGTGCGTCTTCCATCTCGTCTAGCTCGCCGTACTCTAACTGGGCGACACCAAGCTCCTCGTCTAAGTCGCGGCCCAACGGCGTAACGTCGATAATGTCCGCGTTCAGCAGGCGCTTCACGCGCTCCTTGATGGCATTCTCAAGCTCTTCGGGGTTCTTATAGTTGATCGTGATTTCTGACTTGTTCGTGAACAGGCCGATATCGCTGTGCTTGCCCAGCAGTTCGAGCGCCTTAAGCTCGAACTTAGTCTCGCCGCAGTTGGCAATCTCCATGAGCTTATGGGTAATGGCAGCACGCGCTTGGTTCGCATCTATCCCCATCGTCTGCCCGTAGGTGCGCAGGAAGGCAGCAGCAGCGTAAGCGGTATTGATTTTTTGAAGGGGTTCTTTGTCTTGGTCTTTGACGACCTTTTCGAGCAGCTTCTTCTCGCGCTCGAAATCCTCAGGAGCTACTTCGATAGGGGCACCGAGGTGCGCCATAAGCTCTGCGGTGTTACCCGCTACTGCCATTTCTTCAGCGAAGTTCGCGGTTCCTTCATCAGCCCAGTCGTATGGGACTGGGAACTCATCGGTGGCTTCAACTTTTAAAATAGGCATGTGGCGCAGCGTCCGGTTTGAGGGAGCAGGCGCACTGTGTAGCAGGGTAGGTAGAGCAGGTAAAGAGGAAAAGGGGTGGCGCAAACTGAGGGAAACACCACCCCTCCCGAAAAGGTCGTACAATGTCCGACGCAAAAAATAATACCCCGGGTGCTTTGGATGTCAAGGTACCATCGACGGGGGGTCTGGATATATCAGGTGCCGGTCAAACGGTGGCTAGAAAAATAGGGGGTGGGGGGTCTAATTTTGAAAACGCGGTGATATTTTGAGCATATTATTATGTATAGGGGAGCCGCTACATTTCCTCTGTGGTTTGGGGGGTCGGGGGACGGTGGGTTTGTTCCGTTTATGTTCTGTTATACCCTGCCCCATATAAGAACAAATCATGAACCTAACATTGTTAGGCCAAAAACCTGCGATTTTTCTTGCATAACACCGAAAAATATGGTCAAACAAATCATCGACAGCGACTAGCCGCTTTCGAATAACCCAAGTCCCCGCTGTATATAGCGCGGCACATAGAAGGCTTATATTACTTATGACTAACAAAGCATCGCTTATGGCTTCAACATATGTTGAGGGCGTTGACATTAACGTGGCAGAGATTGCGCTTAGCACGATATACAAAGAGATGGTTGACGCCACAAAGACAGCGTATGGCTCTCACATCCGGATTGCTGCCAAGTTTAATAACCTTATGCCGTTCGCATGGTATGAGATGTCTGCGACGGAAAAGAGCGAAAACGCTAAGATTCTCAAAGCGCACAAATCCGAACTATACGCAGCCTTCAAAGAGGCTGGACATTCTAACCCTAGCGTGCCCTTCAAGCGTATCTGCGACTATGGTCGAAACCTAGCTAATGGCTTGGCTCCTAGTGGCAAGATGACTATTGACGGGGTTCCCGTTGAACAGTCGGACGAGTCGGACGGTGCTGGCAATGCGCCACGGTCAATCATGCTGCGCTATGTGGAAGAGCTGACAACATTGTGGAAGGCTGCCGACAAGCTGGACAATCTGCCCGCTAAGGTCGCCGCTGCACAAAAAGACGTTGAAGCGGCGCTTAAGAAGCTCGGCTTAGATGTTGCCAATATCGCTAAGTAAGTAACAGGGGAGAATCTAACACAGTTAGATTCTCCACCTAACAGGGAAGGTGTAAGGTAATGACCGACAATCAATTTAACCTAGTAATCCGTTTGGGCATATTCGCCGCAATAGTAATCTATGCCAACGTAGCAGCAATGGGAGCCTAAGATATGTTCATGGTTATCATCAACGAAGCAAACGAGTCCACCCTATATTGGGGGCCGCTTCCAACGCACGACGCAGCTCTCAAGTTTATGACTGATGCCGTAAAGAGCGACTACCTTCTGGAAGTTCCGAACACCACCTACCAGATTGTCCGACTATACGACCCTGCGACTGGTGACTGACAGACCCGAACCGTCCGCCTCAACCCTCATGCACAAAGTGCATGAGGTTTTTTTGTGCCTAAGTCAAGTGACTTTATGATAGTTCCTAGAGCGAGCGAGCGAGCGAGCGAACGAGCGAGCTAACAATGTTAGAAAGTTAAAAAGGCAGAGCGGTCTTTGTAAATATTACAATGTCGCATTTCTGCGGGTTGTAAGCAATGTTATATTGTAAGGGCTTTTTTAGACAACGATGGGATTTTCGAGAGCCTTTGTCCCTCTCCGCACATGCAGTATGTAGCAATCCCGCAGAACCGGTTATACTTTTATTTTATACTTACATTATAACAATACAATACAACAACACAAAAAACCGCAGAAACCCTAAGCTCTCCGACCCTTCCTATTGTAAACTAAAATCTTAACATCCTTCTTACAAAACCCCATATTCTCTTACATCCTTCCGGTCACCGCCTCGACCAGTATATCTTGACATGGACGCTTCCATGCTATACAAGGTTAATCAGGCAGAGAAAAACCTCTTTGCTCACACCCAAGCCCACGCCGGATGGCATGGCAAACAGAAAGACCTAACAATGTTAGATAATCAAATCGACCTCGAAGAATACATCGCCTACCTCGATGACCAAGCAGCCCGTCATGTTTACGAGCGCAACCTCGAAGCTCTCGCTTCCATGCCATACCAAATCATTGGTTATAGCTACTCATTGGGGCGCACCATCATCGACACCTTCCCCAACTATGCAGCAGCCAAGCACGCAGCAGAGCAACGCTTCCCCATATCCTACTATGAGCAAGACACTGACGTTGATTATGTAGCTGCCGACTTCATCACCGAGCATGGTGCTATCTATAGCATCGAGCCAGCCAAGGCTGACGGGACAACTAACAATGTTAGCAAGGGAGACGCAGCATGAGCGCAGCAGCCGAAGTATTATGCCGAGAGTGCTATGACCCATATCCCGTTGCACGGTTCCGGTTAGGCTATGATGTGTGTTTGGATTGCGGCGACATCGCTGCCCACGCAGTCACCTACTGCACCGCGCCAATCAACAAGAGCAACTACATGCTCATAACCAACTATGCAGAACTCGCACAACTCAACCCGAAGAGGACATCATAATGACGAAGAAAGAACAAGCAGAACAAATGATGCGTTGGATGGAAGCCCAAGGCTACAGCGCAGCTACAATGGTAGCTTGCCTTGAGTTCTCGTTAGAGCTGTTTCGGTTAGTGGAAGAAACGAAAACCCTAGCTAACAATGTTAGAAACAACAAGGAGAACAACTAATGAATACGTTACTACACGCAGCAGCCGAGATATTCTTCGTATCCGTAGGCATCTTCGCCATCTGGGCAATCCACGCAACACTCAAGGGGAAGTGAGATGGGCTATCGTTCAGATGCGTTCGATGTTGTGGTGGCCAAGCTAAGGATTGACGGGGTGGACGTTGTTAATTGGTTCAAGGCCGATGAGGCGTTTGTGTCTAATGCGCTCACCATACACACACTGGAAGGCGCAGATACAGAGATACTTGGCTACTACCCCAACATGACATCCGCACAGGCGGGCATGGCGTTAGGAAGATACAAACAAGCAGAGGAGCAAGCATAATGGGCTATCGTTCAGACATTCAGATTGCGTTCTATCTAACCAAAGGGACAATCGACCCCTACACCCCTGTCAATCTTGTCCTCACCAAGGACAGACCTACCCTCCCGTTCGCTGCGCTCAAGCTGTGGTTCGAGGAGACTTACCCTATCAAGGAAGCCAAGGATGATTGGGGCGTCGAGATTAAGTATGGCGAGGACTACATCCTGCTCACCTACCACGACGTGAAGTGGTATGACGGGTATGAGCATCCTAACAATGTTAGGACTGCCTTCGAGGCGTTCAGCAATGCGTTCCGCAGTGACGAGCGTGACCATCGTGCACAGTATGAGTTCGTGCGTGTCGGAGAGGACGCCGATGACATCGAGACGGACCGTAGCAGCTACGCAGACCACCGACTGGGCGTCGAGCGCAACATAATTTTTGAGTAACCAGTAAACCAAGGACCAAGGACCAATACCAATGAACCAAGACGACAAAGCGGACCTCCGCGACCTACGTGACAATACCGCAGACACCGAGGACAAGAAGCTACTACGCAAGACCCTCAACTACATCCATGCACTCGAAGCTAAGCTCTTCGCGGTGCGTGTCCATGCCAAGTCAATCATCACCGAGGCATCAAGCAAGAACCAGAGCGAGGAAGACTAACAATGTTAGACAAGCACGCAGACAGAGAGGCTATCCGCCTACTCAAGAAGGTGGAGCGGCTACGCCGAGAGCTACGCATACTTGAGCCACAACTCAACAAGGCTTGCCTCGAATATGGCAAGCGGCGCGGGATGTCCCTGTTCCGTGAGTTTCACCTACGCAACGAGCTAGATAGAAAGGCAGAATCATGAAGAAGGACCGCAGCTATTACCGTGCGCTATCGCACAACGCACTGCGCGAAGAAGCAGACTACGGCATCAATATCGACTGGAAGGAACTGGCTATCGCACTGACCGAGCGCCTCGATACCATCCGTGCCGAGATATATAACGAGATTGGAGAAGTATAATGTCTTTTGGAGCAAACCCTAATGACGTTCGCAGGATGGCAACCTACGCAGACGCAGTCCGCTGGGAAAGCCTAGTCAAGCCCATCCGTGGCCGCAAAGAAGAGTGCAAGCCACTTGGTGCAAGGAACAAGAGCTATGCGAACATCCGTAAGGATGGCGACGACATCGTCGTGCGCCTCTACCGGACCGACATCGTGCGCTACAAGCCAGATGGAACTATCATCGTAAGGCAGGGTGGCCATGAGAGCCAGACTACGCGCAAGTATCTGAACGCTATCCTGCCCATGTGGTTCGGTTCGTTCCAAGGCAAGACGCACACGTATCGCGGGACAGAGGACATTGGCTACCACATCCTGCACTCAACCGAGGACAACATCTTCAAGCAAACACCTAACAATGTTAACTCCACGCTCTACCACTTCGTCAACCCGCAGCCATGCGTCATCCATACCAAGAACCGTGCCAAGGCTAAGGCAGTGCGCCAACGCTACGCGCCGTTCATCCGGTATGTGAAGAACATCAAGAAGCTGATGGGTGGACGGATTGTGATTACGGAGAGGCCAGCCCTCAACTACCACGCTGTCTCCGATGTGTTAGCCTTCGCCCTAAGCAAAGAGCCAGAGGACCAATACAAGGCGCTCGCATACTTCGCTTGGGTTGGATGCTGGCGTGTTGGAACCGCCGATGTGCTTGGGCAATTAGAGAACGCCCTCGTGCGCCATCATCGTGACGAGATGCTCGACACCCACATACTACCTCGTGGTGAGTTAAAGCTCGATAGGTTCGCGGGGATTTTCTAGGGGGGCTTACGCCCCCACCCCATTCGGTCAGACCATCGACCAGAATGTATTGACATTAACATAACAATGCTATACAAGAATAATTGTAAATGCAAGTCGGTGCAATGGCTTAGCATTTAACACGTCACCTGATTCATAACTAACAGTGTTAGCTGGTATTACGCTAACCATAAGAAGGAGCAACTATTATGTCCGTTATTAACTTTGGCTCGACCGTGAGCCTCAAGCAAGCCGCTACTCTTATCATGACCAACCCCAAGGTTCGGTTCCTCGTTCGCGGTGAGCCGGGGATTGGTAAGTCCACCATGCTATCCATGATTGCCAAGAAGCTAGCCTCTACTCACGTAGCTGCATATATGGATGTGCCTAACATGGACCTTGGCGACATCGCCATGCCAGTGATTGACCACGAGACGCGCACCACCCGCTACTATCCCAATGCACGGTTCCGGCTGCACGAGGGCAAGCCTGTCATCATCATGCTCGATGAGTTCACCAAGGGTGCAGAGCCTATCAAGAACATGTTGCATCCGCTGCTCGAAGTGACCGCGCCGCGCCTTGGCGACTTGTTCATCGACGAGGATGTCGAGGAGGACAAAGACCGTTCCATCATCTTCATGACGGGTAACCTGTTGACTGACGGTGTAGGCGACAACATGAAGGCGCACACCCGCAACCGCATCGTCGAGATTGTGGTGGCCAAGCCTGATGATACGCAGTGGCTTGAGTGGGCAGTCAACAGTGACATCGACCCCGTCATCATGGCATGGGTGCGTCAGTTCCCTCACGCCCTAGCTAGCTATACCGATGATAGCCAAGGCGACAACCCATACATCTACAACCCACGCAAGCAACAGACTGCCTACGTATCGCCGCGCTCACTCGCCATCGCATCTAACATTGTTAGGAGCCGTGGGACTAACGGAGCAGAGGCAACCATCGCTGCGCTCAAGGGTGCCATCGGTGAGGCTGCTGCCCGTGATATGCAAGCGTTCATCGACTACCAAGACCAGCTACCTTCATGGGACAGCATCATCGCTGGGCCTAAGTCGGCGCAGGTTCCTATGTCTGCTGGCGCATCCGCAGTGCTTGTGTTCGGTGCCGTTCAGAAGGTGGATAAGCAGACGCTACCCGCGTTCATGCAATACATGGAGCGGTTCGACAGCGAGTGGCAAGCATGCTTCGCCATCAACCTGTGCGCCAATGCAGCTAAGCAGCAAATGGCATTCAGCACCCAAGCGTTCGCTGACTGGCTGGAGCAGAACGAAGACCTGCTGTGAGCAGAGACATCATGAACCGGAACAGGCGGCGCAATCTGACGCCGCCTCCCGTCCTGACAGGTAAGAAGGTCGAGCTAGGCGAGATGAAGCGGACACCCCGTGACCCATTGGTCTGGGTGGTGACACTGTGGATTAACGGTTGGCCCCACGACATCAAGATGTGGGCCAAGGACGAGCTAGACGTATTCAAGCAGGTCAAAGAACTTCAACGAGGAGCACCTAACAATGTTAGCTGAACAAAAAGATAAGGTCGAGCGCAAGCTCAAGAAGGTCAAGATTGACCTCATGCGTAACCCCAAGTTCGCGCTGTGGTCTGGCATCATGATGGTCGGCAAGACGGAACTATCAGATGATATTCCTACCGCATGCACCAACGGACGCGACGAGCTTTACGGACGCGAGTTCGTCAAAGGTCTAACCGACAAGGAGCTAGCCTTCGTCATCCTGCATGAGAACATGCACAAGGCGCTGCGTCACCTGACTATCTGGCGCAAGCTGTGGGACGAGGACCGCCGTCTGGCTAACATGGCTTGTGACTACGTCATTAACCTGATGATTGTCGAGTCCGACCCGACAGAGCAATGGGCTGCGTTCCCACGCGATGACAAGGGTGAGCGCATCGGCTGCTTCGACACACGCTTCAAAGGTCTCAACGCCAAGCAGGTGTTCGACATACTCAAGCAGGAGCAGAAGGACCAAGGTTCTGAAGGTGGCGGCGAGGGTGGCGAAGGCGCTGGTGGCGAAGGCTTCGATGACCACGACTGGGATGGTGCCAAGGGACTCAACGCCGAGGAGAAGAAGGAGCTTGAGCGCGAGATTGACCAAGCTATCCGTCAAGGCATGATGGCCGAGCAGAAGGCTATCGGTAACAAGTCCGGCAATCGCTCCCGTGAGCTAGGCGACTTGCTTGAGCCGCAGATTGATTGGCGTGAGGTGTTGCGCGAGTTCGTCAAGTCCATCTGCAATGCCCGTGATACGTCATCATGGCGCAGGGTTAACCGTAGGTTCCTTGGCTCCGACATCTACATGCCCACCATGATTGGTGAGCGTGTTGGCTCACTGGCTATTGGCATAGACACATCGGGTTCAATCAGCGGTTCGGAAATCAATCGGTTCCTGTCCGAGGTCAAGTCTATCGCAGAGGACGTTCGCCCAGAGAAGATTGACCTTATCTATTGGGACGCCAGCGTTGCAGGGCATGAGGTCTACGACGAGAACGACATGGCTAACATTGTTAGCTCGACCAAGCCCAGAGGTGGCGGCGGCACGGACCCACGCGCCATGATGCACTACCTCAAGAAAGAGAAGATTGAACCAGAGTGCATCATCATGCTGACTGACGGAGAGATATATGACTGGGGTTCGGATTGGGATGCACCCATCATGTGGGTGGTTTGCAACTCATATCGTGGCAGCACAATCACTGCCCCTGTGGGCAAGACGGTTCACATCAAAGATAATTGAGAGGGACATTACAATGAGCAAAGCAATCATCCGTGTAGGTTACAACGACTACGTAATGGACATCAGCGATGCCGTTACGATGATGGAAATCATGGGTAAGGCCGAGAACTATAAGGTCAAGCATGACTACAACGCCAAACCTACCGCCACCGCTTACTATATCTGGGAGCAAGAGCCTCAAAGCAGGGATAGCGTCACCATCAGCCTGATGCCTGACGCAGTGTATCGGGTGGCCAAGCTGGCTGGCAAGCCACAAGACTAAGGAGCAAATCAATGAGTATCACATCATCCGCCGTGCTGGTGGAAATGAACATCAGCGTATGGACCGCTAACAAGCTGGACAAGGGAGCTACCGAAGGTGTGCTTACATCTAACGGAGCAACGTCAGGCGATGCAGCGCAGGTCCGCAAGAACCTAATGGCTGGCACATCGGCGCGTAAGGAGATTGCCGACTACGCCGCTGGCTGCCGCTTGTGGCATAACACACGCACACTACCGTGGGCTGACAAGGGTGCGAGGCTGCTGCCTACTAGCTTGTTCCTTGACTACAAGGCAGAGGCTAACATCCGGCGCGACACGTTCAACCAGATGGTCGATAAGTTCATCGACAACTACCCTGCACTGGTGCAGACCGCCAGCAACTACATGGGCACCCTGTTCAATCAGGATGACTACCCAAGCCCCGATACGGTGCGTGAGAAGTTCGGCTACCGCCTTGTGTTCTCACCTGTGCCAGAGAGCGGTGACTTCCGTCTGGACCTACCAGCGCAGGACATACGTGAGATGGAGCAGAGCTATCAGTCTGCGTTCAATGACCGTCTGGCCGAGGCTATGCGCACCCCGTGGGAGCAGCTTCACAAGATGCTTGGCACCATGTCCGCCAAGCTGACAGAGGGTGACGAGGACACCAAGAAGCGGTGGCACGACACGTTCGTTACCAATGCGCAGGAGATGTGCGCGATGCTGACCCACCTCAACGTGGCCAAAGACCCCAAGCTTGAGGATGCACGTAGGCAGCTAGAGGTAGCGATGATTGGCGTGGACATCGAGGACATCAAGGATGATGAGCTTACCCGTGCCACACTTAAGGGCAAGCTCGACAACATCCTAAAGGAGTATGAGTGGTGACTCTATGGGTAATCACCAAGGAGTATGACGTAGCCAACCTCAAAACTAACATTGTTAGCGTTGAACCTTACGAGGAGTTCATCGCCAAGCATGGGCGAGGCTACGCCATCCGAAACTCTACCGATATGATTGAAGCTATCGACGCAATCGGTGCTTGGAAAAAAGCAAAGGAAATGCACAATGAATGAGATTGAGAACGACTACATACCGCTGGGTATGCCCAACATCCTGTTCGAGCAGAGGAAGCACATTACCGCTAACCACGTAAGTGAAGTCACTGCAGACAACACGCAAATACATCCGTTCATGCTACCGCTGATGAAGCGACTGGCACAGGCACGGCCCCAATGGAAGTTTGTGACGTATAGACGCAGTCTAGCTCACATGAACGACACGTCGATGTTCAACGTAACTACGTTCGATGTCTACGAAGGCAGTGCCAAGCTGGGTCGGATATGGAAGACCTACGAGAACCGTGGTGATGTTGTCTGTATCGACAATGACCGCATGTCTAACAGTAGGCAGCGTGGTAGCTCTACCAATACGCAGGACTTGAACAAGGCGTTCAAGCTGGTGACCAAGAACTTCCACGGCCCGACCATTGCCGAACTGGTGCAGGAAACGCTCCAACTAACAAACAACACCGTAGTGGGGTTGCAGGTCAAACACCGTAGGGAGTTCGACAACAAGTATAACAACCTCTCCAACTTCTTGGAGGAATACACCATGAACAACTGGGAGCATATCAAACAACTGGCTATCGACGCAGGAGTAAGCCCAATGACACTAGATGGTATGGCAGAGGCACATCAGGCGAAGCTGGCTACACGTGAGATGGGTAATGCCTTAGTTAACAACTCCGGTGCCACCGTGATGCTGCGCGGCGACGAGTATATTGTGGTTATTAACGGAGTCACAAGCATCTTTGACACGGATCATCTACCGTCACATATCAAGCGGTCCTTGGGCATCCTTAAGATGGTCGAGAACCACACATATATCGAGGGCCACGGCGCTCGTGTGGACAAGGATAAGTTTTTCATATCATCCAAAGAAGGAACAGCATCGTGACATTGGAAGAGCGCGTTAAAGAACTGGAGGCAGCACTGCGCGATGTGTTGGTATACTGCCCAGAGTATATGCACGGGATGCCCAAGAAGCATTACGACAAAATCGCCTACAGAGGACAGGGGAAATACAAATGACCGAAGAACCTAAACGCTATCGGGGGCAGCGTGGCCCCAACAAGGTGAAGAAGGAGCGCATGAAGCTGGTAGGCGTCCGTCTACCGCAACATGTGGTGGACTATTACAAGGGCTGCACACCCTTGATGCGTTCTGTGCTGATTGAGTTCATGGACAACAATCCAAACTAACATTGTTAGGCAGACGCATTTTATATTTGACACTGTATAATGTAATGATATGGTAACCGACGAGGAGCAAACTCATGGCAGCAACACCCGAAAAGAAAGTGAAGGATAAGATAGTCGCCATCCTTAAGGATGAGGGTGTCTATTACTTCTTCCCCGCAACGCACGGCTACGGACGTAGTGGTGTGCCCGACATCATATGCTGTGTTAACGGTAAGTTCGTTGCCATTGAGTGCAAGGCAGGTGGTGGCAAGCTGACTGCTTTGCAGGTGCGCGAGATTGAACACATCCGGCGCAGTGGTGGTGTGGCTGTCGTGGCCAACGAAGAGAACTGGGACATGGTCCGCCCCCTGTTGCGGGAACTATCATCGGGGAAGCCGACTGATGGCGAAAAATAAGGAGCGAAAACCAACACGCGAAGAGCTAAGCGAGTGGTATGCGTTAAGATACCCCAATAACGAAGACCGTATCGCCATGGTGCAGCCGACTGCGAAACGAGCCGAGTTCATCCTGCGTATGCAAGAGACAAAGAATGGCTGGCTCTACAATGAACCCCTCGTAAGCACGATACACGACCGTTGCGGTTACTGTAATAAGGTGATTGTTCGGAGGCACAATGGCATAGTCCCATGGGATGCGTGTATCGAGACCCAGTATGACGTTAAGTATTGGCATATGGGGGTGTCTATTAAGCGTTTCGATGTGTGCCTTGGGTGCTTCAATAAGAAGCGAAGCGTATATCGGGCTTTGAAAGAATGGGACGAAACCCGACGACGAATTAACCACGTCCACAATAAAGTGCGACAATTTAAGAAGGAGCAAGAGAATGAGCAAAATCAAAACAACGGGTGACCTACGTGAGTTTCTGACTGACGTTATGGAGGAAGTGCGCGGCGCTAAGCTGACGGTTGAACGGGCCTCTACGGTTATTAAAGCTGCCGCCCAAGTCAACGAGAGTTTCTATTCCGAGATTAAAACCAAGGCATTGGAACGCACGATGGGTAACGCAGTCAAAGACATCGGCCAGTTGTCCATAAAATAAGCGTGTGTGGGGCTTCGGCCCCCACAACATCAAAGGAGTGGCATGATGGCCAGTGACCCAGAAATACTTAAGACAATCGGATACATAACGGACGATAGGTATATTGCATCCTATCACGGTGTGGATGTGAAGCGCGTCATCGCCCTACGCAAGCAGGCAAACGAACACAAAGAGCGGGTGGCGAAGGCGATATACGTCAGTGAAAAGACCGCACCTTCGGGAATGAACAGCGACTCCGAGCGTAGGTGGAACGCCAACGCAAGGGAAGGTTCGTCTGCACTGCGCGATGCACTGCTTGAGTTCTTTGAGAAGCGCCAACGAGGAGAAAGCAAATGAGCGAGACTGAACTAAAGGCGATGAAACTGGCTAATTCAGCAGGCACATACAAAAAAGCCCTTTTCCGCGCCATTGAACAGCACGAAGCCTTTAGGCAAGAGGTGAGCGATGTGATGCTTTTTATTGCGACGACCTACCCCATGCCAGCAGTAGACTTTTCCCGCTTCATCATCCCCAAGCCTGACCCGCTGGTGGATGTGATGAAAGAATTGGATTTGACGCATGGATATGCCGAAGAAATCCGCGCCGCACTGGAAGCGCGTGGGCTAGAGATACGGGAGAAGGGGCAATGACTGACGTATACGAAGTGACCATAACCGCACCTATATGGATTTACACAACGGGCACCCTTTGCCTCGTCATGTCTGTGGCGCTGGTATATCGGCGGCGCAAATGACCCTGCGCAAATTCCTGTTCGATAATTTCGGCTGGGATATTTATGATTGGGGCGACGACGAGATTAGATTTTAAGGAGCGAAGCAAATGATTATCACGAATGAACCACGTTGGACGGTCAAGCTGACCTATTACCATGGAGATGGACCACGCAGCACTACGATTAACGTCGAGGAGCTTTTCGAGCTTCAAGACATCGTGGAGTGCGGACCTAGCTTCTACTCCATCGAGAGTATCGAGATTAAGCCAAGTGACCGTCACCCTAAGGTGACCGTGGAAGAGGCTGCGAAGCAGTGAAACCCGCGTGTTTCTAGAAGGATTAAACGATGGCGGTACGCCTAACCAATATACGCAAAGCACTCGCGCAGAGCCTAGACGATATTTTTAGTGAAGCTTTTACCGCTACGTTCTTCCATGGGTGGGCGGTCTACTACGACTGTGACGTGGGCAACAGAGCCTACAAAATCAGTAAGGTCGAACCGTGGGATAAGCTCCATCATGGGCGCATTGGCGTCCCCTTCGCCGCACCGGGACTATTATGGGTTGAAGAAGCACCAGACGAACTAGGTGCCTACGTAGCAGCAATGCGCATATTAGAGGGATTAGATAAGTGAACATCATCACAATCGACTTCGAGACCTACTACGACCCTGCGTATAGCCTCTCCAAGATTACGACCGAAGAGTATATCCGTGACCCTCGCTTTGAGGTTATCGGCGTAGCTGTAAAGGTAGGTAACGGCGACGCGCAGTGGTTCAGTGGGACCAAGGCGGCGACCAAGAAGTGGCTCGACCAGTTCGACTGGGATGACGCTATCGCGCTGGCGCACAACGCTGTGTTCGATATGGCTATCCTCAACTGGCACTTCGACATCCGCCCCAAGCGCATCGCTGACACGCTGTCTATGGCTCGTGCACTACATGGCAACGAGACGGGGGTTAGCTTGAAGGCGCTGGCCGAGTTCTACGATATTGGCGAGAAGGGCACAGAGGTGCTTAACGCGCTGGGCAAACGCCGCATCGACTTCACGCCTTACGACCTAGCACGGTATGGGGAGTATTGCAGCAACGACTGCGACCTGACGCTTAAGCTGTTTGAGTGCATGGCACCCAAGTTCCCCGCGCTTGAGCAACGGCTGGTGGACCTAACCATCCGGATGTTCACAGAGCCAGTGCTGACCCTCGACAAGAACATTCTTGAGAGCCACATCATCCGCGTACAGGCTACGAAGGCGGAGCTTATGAGCAAGCTCAACTATGACAAGGCCGACCTGATGAGCAACCCCAAGCTGGCTTCGCTGCTTGAGTTCCACGGGGTTGAGGTGCCGATGAAGCTTAGCCCCGCAACGGGCAAGGAGACCTACGCCTTCGCCAAGTCGGACGAAGCGTTCAAGGCGCTCTTGGAGCATGAGAACCCACAGGTGCAAGCCATCGTGGCAGCACGGCTAGGAGTGAAGAGCACCCTTGAGGAGACGCGCACCGAACGGTTCATCAACATCGCAGAGCGAGGCACACTGCCAATCCCCTTGCGCTACTACGCTGCTCACACTGGGCGCTGGGGCGGCGATGACAAGGTGAACATGCAGAACCTACCGCGCAAATCACCACTCAAGAAGGCTATGCTAGCACCGGAAGGCTATACGTTTATCGACTGCGACAGTAGCCAGATTGAAGCACGGACTTTGGCATGGCTGGCTGGGCAGGATGACCTCGTGGATGCCTTCACTCGCGGCGAAGACGTTTATAAAATCATGGCGTCCCGCATCTACAACAAACCGATGGAGGATATTACCGACCCCGAACGCTTCGTGGGCAAGACAACAATCCTCGGTGCAGGTTACGGCATGGGGGCACCCAAGTTCAAGGCGCAGCTAAAGACATTCGGTGTCGATACGTCACTAAGCCAATGTGAACGCACCATCAGCGTCTACCGCGAGACGTATTCGAGAATCCCTGCGCTTTGGCGTGAGGGGCAAGATGCCATCCAAGCCATGCTTGACGGTAAATCCGCACCGCTGGGTAAGGATGGGGTAGTCTTGGTTAACGCCCTTGGTATCCGTCTACCTAACGGACTATACCTAAAGTACCCTAATTTACGTAGGGTTATGGGCGACAAGGGTAAGCCGGAGTTCGTCTACGACCAGAAGCGGGGCCGCGCTATCATCCCGAACCGCCTATACGGTGGGAAGCTCATTGAGAACGTGTGCCAAGCCTTGGCCCGTATCATCATCGGTGAGCAGATGCTGATGATTTCTCGTCGCCAGAAAGTCGCCATGACCGTGCACGATGCCGTTGGGTCTATCGTACCAGACGCAGATGCTGATGAGGGCCGCGCCTTCGTCGAGCAATGTATGCGCGTACAACCGAAGTGGGCCACTGGCCTACCACTGAACTGTGAAAGCAAGATGGGGAAAAGTTATGGCGGATGATGCACCGTGGTGGCGTGAGAACTTTACGCCAGAAGCTATAGCGGCGAAAACGGACTACTATATGAACCTACGTAGCCAGCGGGAGATAGAGCAGGAACGCTTGGAAGCGGAGCGACAAGTAAACCAAGCTGCATGGCGTGAAGCGCATAAAGGTAAGACCCCCGCAGAGGTGGATGCCTATGTCTACGACCTACGTAAGCAGGGTGTATTAGCAAAGGACATTGCGACCAAAGCTGGTGTTACCGTGGCTACAATACACAACCGTATCAAACGGCACCGCGAGGTGCTTGGGATACCAAAAGGCGGACATTGGAGTTAAAAATGGCAGAAGATAATGAGCCACATGCAGTCGTACGACTGCTTCTTAAGCGGATGGAGAGCCATCCGGAGGAGTTTAGGGTCGCAGACGAACCGTTCCACGACCGCTGGTATGACCACGTAAATGCGATACAGGCTTTTGGGAGTGAGGCTGACAAGGCTGCAATGGCCGAAGGTTTACGGGAAATCCGACTGGCCGAAGTACACGAACGGGTGATGGACGAGCTAGTCAACGGCCCCGAACGCCGCCGCAAGGAACGGGAAGAGCGCGAGTACGAGCGGCAAATGCTACGGCAGGGTGGGCTGGTGCAACAGCAAAAAGCTTATGTTAGCCAGCTACAGGGGATGGTAGGTCAAGTTTATGGCGGCGGTGGTGGCGCTGGCATAGTGGGTAAGTCTTATAGCAGCGTACTAATGGACAATTACGACTCTGACCTTGATAAGTACCGGAACGCAGCACCTCCGACGTTATATGGCGACTACGGCAGCATAACCAACGCGGCTGTACCCGAACCAACCCTTACATCATCAACCATCAACGCAATCAAGAAAGCACTAGGGAAAGGAAAGTAAAGATGGACCAGTTAGTAGCAGTAATAACAGCAGTAGCCATATTCGTGTTGGTTTATGCCAGTTATCAGCTTGGTAAAGGCAGCGCGGATGGGAAGGTCCTTTCGCTCAAGCGTGAGAACGAACTGCTTAACCAGAAACTCCATAGGCACAACGTCCGCGACTCCAAGGGTCGCTTCACAGGGGGTAAGTAGTGCCCAAAAAAGTATGGACGCCGGAGAAAGACGCGAAGCTGTTGGGCCTATTCAACTATGGCCTAAGAGCAAAAGATATAGCGGAAGAAATGGGCCTCACGATATGTGCCGTGGAGTCACGGTATACGAAGCTTAAACAAGCACAAAAAACGAAGGGACAAGAAGATGGATGATGCAGATTGGTTCCAGCGCGAACCGAATGATGAATTTACGATTGGTATGTTGTGCGATTATCAGCCCAGCACAACGGAGGAACTGGCTGAATGGCTGATGGTGTGTGCGAGGAGCGTTGTGGATAAGGATGGTCTACGCCTAGTCTACAACCTTCCCCCATATGTCGCGTGGCAGATGGCCCGTATGATGCAAATAACAAAGCTAGAGGTGCCAAATGACTGAAGAAAAACGTCCAAGCATTATGATTGCCACCCCCATGTACGGGGGCATGTGCACGGGACACTATGTGCAAGGCTTGTTGATGACCATGGCCAAGATGCGCGACCTAGGTATCAACATAGCATGGTGTCAGATTATGAACGAGAGCCTCATCACCCGTGCGCGTAACGACTTAGCACGAGTGTTCCTTGAGAGCGACCATGACTACCTGATGTTCATCGACGCTGACATCGGCTTTGACGCAGAGGCTATCGCGCACCTGCTGCTGGCCGACAAGGACATCGCATGCGGTATCTACCCTAAGAAGGAAGTGAACTGGGATAGCGTCAACCGCGCTGCCGTTGCAGGAAAGACGGACCTTGCGGACCATGCCGGAGCCTTTGTGTTTAACATGGTAGGCACAGGTGACGTGCACACAGACGAGACAGGCTGCATCGAAGTCCGCCATGGCGGTACAGGCTTCATGCTCATCAAGCGTAGTGTTTTTGAGCAGTTAATACCGCACGTGCCGACCTACCGCACGTCGTCGTTCAAAGACCCAGAGACTGGCGAGTATGCCAAGCCTTTGACCCACGAGTTTTTCGCCACCAGCATCGACGATACCGGTGCATTGTTGAGCGAAGATTACCATTTTTGTGAACTGTGGCGCAACCACGGTGGCAAAATACACGCCCACCCGTTCATCAAGCTGCACCATGTAGGCACGTATGTGTTTGGTGGTGACATCCTAAAGAGCGGCGGCAATCTTAAATAAGGAGCAAATGAAATGAAAATGAGGAAGAACAGCAAAGCGATGGGGATTAGGAAGCTACTCAAAAAGGGCTACACACCTGCGCAAATCAAAGAGCATATGGACGTTAGCGACAGCTACATCCACGCAATAAAGACTAGGCTAGCAGCAGAGGAAGCGGCACCCAAGGAAGTCGAGGCGGCGGCTACAACTATACGGCCAAGCTACGACCCCGAAGCTGGTGAGTATGTCGTAGTCGAGGGGGCCAAGTCTATCCAAGAGATAGATGCAATCCTTAACGAGCGCGGTTCCCGCTACGGGAACTTCCTCGACCATGCCACCATCACATACCAACTTAAAGAAGTGGCCCGTGACTTCGCTGCGCGGCGCGGCAAGAACTTCGCCTACGACCAATGCGAAGCACTCGATATGATTTTCCATAAGCTAGGGCGCATCCTCAACGGTGACCCGAACTACGCTGATAGCTGGATTGATATTGCCGGATACGCGCAGCTTGTAGCTGACCGTTTGCAAGGTAAAGTCCGGTGATTGACGCACAACGGGCGATGGAGCAAGCGGAGGCAACAGCCGAGTATTACGCAAGCCGTGGGGTGGAAACCTACCAGCGTATTTTTGGTATGAGTATAGACAATAACCCCGTTGCAGCAGCTACGTTCTTGGCTGGCTTTATGCAAGCTGCGGCGATAGATTACCACGCTTGGTCCACCCAACAACCTAAGGAATAACCCAACATGACAGCTTGGTCCTACAGCAGCATTAAAACTTTTGAGCAGTGTCCGAAGAAGTACTTTCACCTCAAGGTAGTGAAGGACGTTAAGGACGAGGCTGGACCCGCTGCGCAATATGGGACCGATTTCCACGAAGCTGCCGAGTTATTCATTAAGGATGGAACACCGATCCCGCCTAAGTTCAAACAGTATGCTAGCGTAGTGGAAGCGCTAGCAAACTTCCCCGGTGAGAAGCATACCGAGCTTAAGCTGGGTGTCCGCAAGACGGATACTGGCTACGAACCATGCGGTTTCTTCGACAAGGACGTGTGGTGGCGTGGCATCGTGGACTTGCTGATTATCAACGGGTGGAACGCCCATATGATTGATTACAAGACCGGAAAGAACGCCAAGTATGCCGATATGAAGCAGCTTGACCTTATGGCGGGTGCCATCTTCGCGCACTTCCCACAGGTGAAGCGCATCAAGTCAGGCTTGGCCTACGTGGTTAGCAACGAGTTCCCCACGAAGACCCACCTGATAACAGAGAAATCACAGTACATGTCCGTGTTCGACAAGCAGCTAGACCAACTTGATGCTGCGATGGACAACGGCGTCTGGAACCCGAAGTCTGGGCCTTTATGTGGGTGGTGTCCTGTGGTAAAGTGCGAACATCATCGCCCACGGAGGTAATCATGCCCTACAAGAACAAAGCGGACCGCAAGTACGAGAACGCTACCAAGTACCAAGCTAGTCCAGAGCAGAAGAAGAACCGCGCTGCGCGCAACGCTGCTCGTGCCAAGCTCATGAAGGAAGGCAAGGTCCATAAGGGTGACGGTAAGGATGTCTCCCACAAGGTGGCTTTCGATAAGGGCGGCAGCAATAAGCAGGGTGTGCGCGTTGAGAGCGCATCGACCAACCGCTCATTCAAGCGGGACAGCAAACGCAATCTGGTGTCAGAAATCAGCAAACGAGAACGGAAAAAGAAGTAATGCAAAGCGTTGACGATAAGGTGCTACTCGTCAAGACTACCGACCCCCAGACCATTACCGACAATATCAAGAAGAGCGCGGTATATAGGCAGGATGGGGATACGTACGAAGTAGCAGTGAAGTGGGGCCTCAAGGAAACCAAGGCCCTCATGAAGCTCGGCGTGGACAACCCACCCTCCCCAATCCAGAAGCAGTACCAGTGGACAGGCAAGCACAAACCATTCGACCACCAGAAAGAGACTGCTTCCTTCCTCACCCTCAACGACAAGGCATTCTGCTTCAACGAGCAGGGTACGGGTAAGACCGCGTCGGTTATCTGGGCTGCGGACTATCTGCTCAAGCTGGGCGAGATTAAGCGCATCCTCGTGCTGTGTCCGCTATCCATCATGAAGGCTGCGTGGCAGCAGGAC
>Ga0181352_1000297_pt1 | contig 21782 bp, 39 predicted proteins | sample Fa13VDMLBSN_FD_130103 | JGI IMG/M metagenome (GOLD analysis project Ga0181352, IMG submission 130103) | Freshwater viral communities from Lake Michigan, USA - Fa13.VD.MLB.S.N | ecosystem: Environmental > Aquatic > Freshwater > Lake | place: USA: Michigan | collected 2013-09-23 | reverse complement strand
GGCGGCAAAGCCAAAGATGCGGGTTGGATTCTGACCGGCGGTTTCCTATAAAGGGTAGGTCATGCCAGATTTTGGTTTTGTCGGCCCTAGTTATGAAGCACCTTCGATCTACCAAGATGCGCAGGAATGTATCAACTTTCGCCCTGAAATTGACGCACTAAAACAGCCAGGTCAACGTGGTGTTGTGTCTTTATACCCAACGCCAGGACTTACTCTTAAAGCTCTATTAACGGCTCAAGCTGAAGTTCGTGGTTTGCGTACAGTATCAGGCGGCGATTACATGGTGGCCGTTTGTGGCGCGTCTGTGTACGTTATAACGTCTAATCTAACAGCTTCTATTATTGGCCAGCTAAATACTTCAACCGGTATTGTTGGGATCACAGACAATGGACAATCTGTTTATATCGTTGACGGTGCTTATCGGTACACATGGCGCATTAGCACTCCAGCTACGGCTATTTTCACAGGTTCTACTAGTGGAACTACCTTAACAGTCACAAACGTCTCTAGCGGCACTATAGGAGTCGGGCAGTCGCTGTTTGGTTTAGGTGTTGCAAACGAAACAATCATTACTGCATTAGGTACAGGTTCAGGCGGTGTTGGTACTTATACAATCAACATTTCGCAAACGCTAACAAGTAGGGAAATGAACTCAGCGGCAGTTGCTGCAACGTTTACCGGTTCTATTAGCAGCGGCGTTAATTCAGTAACCATAACAAACCAAGGTAGTAACTATTTAAACCCTGTAGTTAGCTTTGGCACGCTTTGGACTGCAACCACAGTTGTTACTTTAGGCCAGCAGATTTACTTTGGCGCTAATCTTTACACAGTATCAACGGCAGGAACTACAGGTTCAACGGCTCCAACGCATACAAGCGGTTCTGCGGCTAATGGTTCGGCAACTTTAGATTATGCCGGTGTGGTGGCAACCGCTACATTCACGCAAGAAGGCGGCAAGATTACAGCGGTAACTATGGCCAATAGGGGTTCAGGTTATACGTCTGCGCCAACGGTAACGTTTGCTGATAGCTTGGGCGGTACTGGCTCAAGTGCCACAGGCACAGCGGTTTTGGTTGCCAACTCTTTACAAGTGACGGCCATTACAGGCACTTTATTTTTAGGCCAAACCATTCAAGGTGCTGGTGTTACTGCAAACACAATTATTACTGAGTTTGGTACTGGTACAGGTGGCGTTGGAACGTACAATTTAAACTTTACACAGTCAGTTGCAAGTCAAACAATGTATGCGCTGAACTTTACGGTTCTGCCATCTACAGACGGCGCATTTAGTGGTGGCAATTCTGTTGGTACATACGACAATTACTTTGTTTATAACAACCCAAACACGCAGCAATATGGTGCGTCTGACCTGCTTTCACCTATATCAAACAACTTAAGCTTTGGTTCCAAAGACGGATCGCCTGATGATCTAGTGGCTTTGATTGTTGACCATCGAGAAATATATTTGTTGGGCGAGGCAAGCAGCGAAGTATGGGTTGACGTTGGAACTGTGCCGTTTCCGTTTCAGCGGATACCAGGCACAAGCACACAACATGGTTGCGCGGCTAAGTTCTCGCTTTCAAGGCTAGGTAATTCGTTTGCGTATGTAAGTCGCAATTCGCGTGGTCAAGGCCAGATTATGCAAATGGAAGGTTACAAACCGACCCGCATATCAACTCACGCAGTAGAGCAGACCTTGGTCAACCAATACATTGATGACGCTATTAGCTGGACGTATCAATTAGAAGGACATGAATGCTACGTTGTGACGTTCCCAACATTGCAATTAACTTGGGTTTATGACGCTACAACTCAAATGTGGCACAAATGGCTATATTTGAATGATTTAGGTGAATATGAGCGGCATCGAGGCCAATGTTGCGCAGTATTTCAGGGCATGGTTTTGTGTGGCGATTATGAGAATGGCTCAATATATGAGCTTGATCCTGAGAACTATACTGACAACGGTCAGAACATTAGAAGGCTACGTCGTGCGCCGCACTTGGTTGCAGACTTTCAACGTCAATACTTTGATGAGCTACAGATACAATTCCAGCCTGGCGTTGGTTTTACTGGCCTTTCAACTAGCAACCCTGCGATTCCAGGCGGGGTTTATCTTGGTGACACTTACGCTATAGCACCGACCCAAACTTTGACTATTCCTTTTGATGGTATTTACATTTTGGGAATGGCTGAGTTGACAGCAGATACAACCACCAACAACCCGCAAGCTATGCTGCGTTGGTCAAATGACGGTGGTTCTACGTGGTCAAAGGAATATTGGGTAAGTATTGGTGCTATTGGTCGCTATAAAAATCGTGCTATTTGGCGGCGTTTAGGTATGGCCAGAGATAGAATCTTTGAAGTTTCTATTACTGATCCTGTTAAGGCGGTGATTGTGTCGGCAAACCTTAAGGCGTCAAGCGGGGATAATTAATGTCTATTACGCAAAACACTTCGTCAACGCAACCTTATCCACAAACAGAATTTTTGGATACGGTAACAAACAGACCGACTAGAGCTTGGCAACAGTTCTTTTTGAACCTGCTGAATTTCTCTAGTGCGACGACGGCAACAACAGGTAGCGCAATCCTTCCGACTGCGCCTGTTGGCTTTATAAATATTACTGTAGGCGGCAAACCGTACAAGGTTCCGTATTACAATCCTTAGAATATTTTGGGGAAATAAATGGCTTCTTCTGCTGACATACAAGCGCAAATTGATTCTTTAAATGACAAGATAAGCAACCTTTCTAGTGGCATGGGTGGCGCTGGTGTGCGCACAACTTATCAAAACCAAATTAGGAATTTGCAAACGCAACTAAATGCGGCTAGACAGGCTGAAGAACGCCAACAGCAAGAACAGCAGCCACAACAGCAAGAGCAACCACAGCAGCAAGAACAACCACAACAGCAAACAACGCCTATTTCGCAAGTTGCTCCGCAAGCTGCTGGCAATCAATTGCCTACGCTCAAGCAATCCATTATTGACGAACAATTTAAGAACAAGCGCACCAACGAATTAACTTCTTTTAATTCTGACATTAGAGACAAAATTGTTGACGCAGGTTGGAATGAAAAATCTGATGCGGTCAGAATATTAAACGGTGCGGGTGTTTATGGAATTGTGGCTGCCCCTGCAAGTATGGGTAGCATAGGTTATAAAAAATTAAACGGTGGAGCTGCTGGCGAAGAAGATTTTATTGACGCTGCCAAAGCTGCGGGGATTGACCCAAATCAATACATGAATAGTGAAACTATTTATGGCAAAACCAGTAAAACTTTAGATCAGACCAAACTTTACAACGCGCTTCAAGAAAAAGGAAAAGATTTATATTCGGTAACTAATTCTTTGTCTGGTGCGGGTGGTAGAGGAGATGCAACACCTCACGCAACGGTTTTATATAAAGCAGACGGCAGCGGCAATCTTGTTGTTCAAAACAACCCAACAACCGGTCAACCAGACGTTAAGTATTTTGAAGCGGTTAGATACGCTAATCCTGAAAGTTTCATGGATACGTATGGGCCGTTTATGGCTTTGTTACCTGCTGTAACTGGCGTTTTGCAATATGCTAAGGTTTTGCCTTCTTTTGGTACTGCGGCGGGAACGGCTGGCAGTTCTGTCGGTGGTGGCGCGTTTCCTGTTGGTGCTGGTGGCTATGGAAGCGTTGGGCCTTCTGGATTTATTGGGGCTAATGCTGCAGGTACTAGTCTTGCAAATGTAGCTGGCGCATTACCTTTAGATCAAGTTGGCGCATTAACTTCTACAATGACTCCTGCGCAGGTTGCAGCGTTAAAAACCACAGGCGATGTTGTTGCTGGTGGTGCGCTTGTAAATGGTATTGGTATGGGTGTTGGGGGTGCTGCTGCCGGTAGTCAATTAGCTAATGCTTTAAATACAGGATCACTTGTTTCTGGTGTTGGTGCGGCACTTGGTGCTGGTGCTTCGTATGCTGGCTCACAAATGCAAGCTGATGCGGCAAAACAAGCGGCGGCTAATCAATTGTCAATGTTTAACACCATTAACAAACAATTTGCTCCGCAACGTGGTGCTGGTTATCAGTCGTTAAATCAAATTAGATCAATGTTGCCTGGTCAATCTGTAACTTATAACGAGCTTGGTCAACCAGTAGGCACACAAGAAGGTACTGACTATTTAACTCGACAATTTACGCCACAGGATTTGCAAGCAGGTCTTGCGCCTAATTACAACTTCATGTTGCAACAAGGTCAGAACTTAAACCAACGACAAGCCAATTTGTCTGGTGGTGCTATTGGCGGAAATGCTTTGCGTGGCCTTCAGCAATTTACGCAGGATTATGCTGGCAATGCTTATCAAAATGCGTTTAATAATTTTCAAAGCCAACGCACAGGCATTTACAATACCTTGGCGGGTATAGCAGGTCTTGGTCAAAAAGCGCAAGAATCAACCTCACAAGCTGGTCAAAACGCTACAACAGCAGCGGCACAATTAGGTGTAGGTTCGGCTGCGGCTCAAGCGGCAGGTCTAACAGGTGCTTCTAATGCTTTGGCTGGTGGTTTGCAGAACTATCAACAGAATCAAATTTTACAGGCTGTTTTGGGGCAAAACCAGAACGTAGCGCAGCAAACACCTGGTTACTTTGGGTAAGGGATAATTATGGCTGACTATGGTTTTAATTTAAATTTAGGCCCACAAACTAAGCCTTCAAGTCTTAGCGATATGCTGAATTTAGCTTCAGGAGCGCAACAACTTCAGCAGAATATGCAGATGAATCCTTTGCAACTTCAAGAAGCGCAGCAAAGACTTGAACAATCACGCCAAATGAATCCTTTGCTACTAAAACAACAAGAACAAGTTGTTGGTAAAGGTGGTATTGAACTTGAGCAAGCAGAAAGAACAAATCAAGAAATAAAAGCTATGCAAACTTTTTTATCTAATCCAGATAATTACCAAACCAATGGTGTTATTGATATTAATAAATTAAACGCAGCTGTTCCTAAAATTGCTCCTTTAAATGGATCAAAATATATTTCTGAATTAACTACTCTTGGTAAAGCTCAATCAGAAAATCAAGAGGCCATAAACAAACTTAGCCAAAACGAAAAATTTGTAGTTGCCAACCGTTTAGCCCTACGCGGAAGAATGGGCGAACAAAATCCGGCGGTTTACATTGAAGATTTACAACGCATAAAAGAAGAAAACCCAAACAGTAAAGGAATTAACAACTTTGTTGATTTGCAAATTAAACAATTGCAAAAAACAAAGCCAGGTAAGCATGTTGCTGAATCAGCAATTATGGGTAGTGAAGCTTTATTGGGCGCATCAGAACAAATTGAAAAATTTGCTCCTAAAGCTAATCTGACTGACGTTGGTGGTCAATTGGTTGAAACAATTACTAGACCAGCTACTGCCGGTAATTTGCCGTCTATTTCTGTTACTGGCGCAGGTATTAATAAAACCTTGCCGCCTGGCACACAAGTTATTGCTGGCAAAAATGATCCTTACAATTTGCCTGAAGGCACAAAATATATTTTACCAACCAATCAACCGCAATCAAAAAAACCTGCTGTTACGGCTTTAGACCCTACTGCTGCGGCAGAGTTAGAAGCTAAAGGCGGCGCAATTAAAAGTTCGGCTGAAGTTGGAACCCAAGATTGGTCGCAAACATATAAAGAATCAAAAGACGCAAGCAACACTATTGCTTCATTGCAAACTATTAAAAAGCTTGTGCCTGATACGTTTACAGGCGTTGGCGGTGAGCGCAAGAAATTTATTGCTGGTTTAGCGCAAGCTGTTGGTATTCCTGCGTATGAACTAGAAACAACGTCAACTGATGAGTTGATGAAAAACACCAAGATATTGCAATTAGCTGGTGGTAATACGGATGCTGCAAGGCAAATTTCTGAGCTTGCAAATCCTAACGTCAAAATGACAAAGGATTCAATTCGTAATGTTGTAAATCAGCTTGTTGGCATGAATAGGATGAAAATTGCTAGGGCTGATTATTTAGCACCGTATGCAAACAATCCTGATGAATACAGCAAAAAATCTCAGTTATTTAATAAATTTGCTGATTATCGTTTGTTCCAAGAGTTGACTGCTGCTGAAGTTAAAAAAATGAAATTGGCAATGTCACCGGCTGAACGTGATGAAATAAGCAAAAAAATTAAAGAGGCACAAATGGCGGGGATTATTAAATAATGGCTACTTTAGCGGAACAATGGGATACGGTAGACGTAGCACCTGCGCAACCTGTCACGCAGCGACAGGCTGTGAAACCTGCTGTTGTTAATAATAGTGCCGCTAATCAGCAATCATACCAACAACAAGCTAATGTTATTCCTAGTTTACAAGCGCGAATTAATGGAACTGACCCAGTAGATGCTGAAAAAGCCAAAGCTGAGTTAGCTGCGCTTTACGCAAAAATGAATGGCCCTGCTTTAACGCAGCCACCAACAGAAGAAAAGTCTTTGCCTCCTGTAACAGTTACAGCGGGCAGCACAGGAACGCTTGCTGATCTTTGGAATGCTCCTGAAACTGCTGTAGATAAAAATGCTCCTGCTATACCGGCAATGAAGCCGACTGATACTGAAATGGCAGGTGAGCAAAAGCCAATTAGAGAAACATTAAAAGGTATTGCTTCAGTATTAGATAACACCGTTGGCGGCGTTATTCCTTACACAGCACAACAAGCTGGGCAATTAATTGCAAGAGTTATAACTGAAGATCCAAAAGAAGCTAAAGCTTGGGGTGAACATTTAGCGTCTATTCTTGATAAACCTTTTGGCAAAGCTTTTGGCATTACCGATGACCCTGCTTATAAAAATGAAGCAACACGCAGATTGTTTGAGTTTGTTGGTGAGAACGCAAGCAAAGGTGCAGAATGGATTGAGAAAAATACAGGCGGCTTAATTCCTAAAGAAGATGCCGAATGGATGATTAACATGGGTTTGCCAAAAGTCATTGAGGCTGGCGGCGGGTTGCTTGCTAAAGGCAAAAGAGCAATACAAGAAAAACTAAGTCCTGAAATGGGGCCTAGCATTAGTGTTGAAATTCAAGGCGTAAGCCCAGAACGTGTTGAGCCTACTATGGGGCGACCAACTGAGCCTGTTCAACCGGCAGCAAGACCGGCTGAACCTGTTGCGGCTGTTATGCCAGAAGCTGTACAACCAACGCAAAAAACAAACACACAAGATTTAAACAAAACTTATCAAGAAGCATTTGATAATTTTAGTGAAAAATCTAAAAATTTAGATTTTGCTCGCGCAAGCAACAATCTTGAAGCGATTGAACGTGCGCAACAAGAATGGCGAGAAAGTTATGATTTAGTTAAAAAAGCAAGAGAAGAATTAGACGCCGCACAACAAGCGCAACCAATAACGCCCGAACAACCTGCCGCTGTTGCGCCAGAAGCTGCGGTAATACCAGAACCAGCAATTACCGAAACTCCTGCTACGGCTGCGGAGCAATTGCAAACACAATTAGAATCTAAAAAAGCTGAAGAAGTAGTGCAGCCAGTTGACCAATTACAAGAGCAATTAAAAACAAAACAACAGCAGCAAACAGAACCATTGGGTAGCGCTAAACGTCGTATTCCTGATGCGCCATTTACGCCTGTTGAGTATGGTGAATCTGGTGTTACACGCGCAGAGCAAAAAAATCGTGCAGCCACTTTGCAGCGCCTTGGTTTTGATGAAGTTCGTGAAAACGTAATTGAAGGTCATGGCAAAGACAGGGCCACAGATTATCAGACTTCTAAAACTGATACTCCTTTAGGCAATTATTTAAAAGATGAGTTTGCCAGAGAAAAAAAGGTTATTGACAATTTTGGTCAAAAATTAATTGAAGAAACTGGCGGCACATTTGGATTAGACGAATCGTCTGTATTTAGTCGCGGCAATACCATTCTTGAACCTTTAAAAAAGCTTGAGGAAAGTTACGATAAACGAATTAAAAATATTTATAAAGAACGCGACGAAATAGCTAAAGATATTCCTGTTGTTTCTACAAACATTAATAAAGTTCTTAAAGATGAATCTTTAACGGTTATTAACACCGAATCTTTAGGTCTTGCTAAGGGTGTTGAAGCGCGTATGCGTCAACTTGGCATGATTGATAAAGATGGCAAATTATTGCCTACTGATGCGCATAGGGCAGAATTGTTACGCCAATACTTAAATAGTAATTGGGATAGAAAAAATGCTGGTTTAAACAAAGCGTTAAAAAACGCTATTGATGAAGATGTAATCGCAAATTTAGATACAAATTCGCCTTTATACAAAGATGCAAGAAATTTAGTAACTGAGCGCAAAAACACTTTAGATAATCCTAAAGGTATTTCAAACATATTAGATGCTTCTGGCCCTAGAGAAATCAACAGAAAAGTTGACGTTGAAAAGATTCCGAATTCTGTTGCTGGTATGTCAGTTGAACAATTAAGTCATGTTGTTGATACGCTTAAAAATGTACCCGCAGAATTAAAGCCTTTAGCTGATAAAGCATTGTCTGAAATTAAAGCTCAGTTTGCTAATCGTGTTTACGAAGCAATGAACAAAAATGCTAATCAGTTAACCAAGTTTTTAGACGCAAACCGCGAAAAAATGACGCGATTGTTTACGCCTGAAGAAATGGCCAAGTTTAGAGATTTGCACAACGGCGTACATATTTTAAAAACTGATACTGGCTACCCAGGCGCTAAAGTTCAAGAAATTAATATTGAACAAAAGCTAGGCTCAAAGGTTGCTGGACAACTTCTTCAAAAAGGTGCTGCGGTTGCTGCTGAAGGTCTTTCGGGCGGTGCATCTATGGGGGTTGCCGGTACTTTAGCTAATGAATTTGTGCGTAAACAACAAGAATCTAGGCAATTAAAAAAGCTTGAAGAAGCTAAAAAAACGCAGTTTGAAAAAGAAAAAGCTAGGTATCATAAACTTTCAGATTTACTTGGGGAATAACAATGGCAGTCAATCTTTCACCAATCGGCAATGGCTTTCAGTTCTTTACGGTTTTGGGTGCGCCGCTATCAGGTGGGTTTATTTATACTTACCAAGCTGGCACAACAACGCCTTTGGCCACCTATACAACGTCAGCAGGAACCATTGCTAACACTAATCCGATAGTGTTACAAACAGACGGTAGAACGCCGCAAGAGATTTGGCTGAACTCCGGCTCCAACTATAAGCTAGTGCTAACAGACAGCGCAAACGCAGTCATAGCTACTTACGACAATATCTACGGCATTTTAGGCAGTTCTTCAGCAACCACCGCTGTACCGGTCGGTTGTATTTTGATGTGGAGTGGCTCAATAGGCTCAATACCTGCGGGTTACGTTATTTGCGATGGAACCAACGGCACACCGAATCTAAGAGACCGTTTCATAGTTGGCGCTGGTACTTCTTATTCGGTCGGTAATAATGGTGGTTTTGCATCATCGGGCGTGGTTACTTCGGTTGGCACGAATAACCCTTTGTATTACTCTCTAGCGTTCATCCAAAAAACATAAGGTGCTGGAAATGTCAGACAACGTGGATATGTTCAAATACGGCCAGCTAGTGGCTCAAGTCGAAAGTTTGGATAAAAAGGTTGACCAAATGGATCGAGACTTAAAAGAATTATTGGCGTTGGCTAATAAAGGCAAAGGCGGCATGTGGGCTGGCATGATGTTTGTTTCTGCAATAAGTAGCTTGATTGGTTATTTAACGCACATTTTTTTAAGCAAATAATATGGCTCTTGATCCAATTACGGCTGTTTTAGATATTGGAAGCAAGGTAATTGATCGGCTATGGCCTGATCCGTCACAAGCTGCTTCAGCAAAGCTAGAGTTGTACAAGTTACAGCAATCTGGTGAATTGCAGCAGATCATGGGCCAGCTAGAGATTAACAAAGCGGAAGCAGCAAGTGCGTCTGTGTTTGTATCAGGTTGGCGGCCGTTTATTGGTTGGGTTTGCGGTATTGCCTGTGCTTGGAATTGGGTAGGTATATCTGTTGCTAAAGTTATAGCTGCGTTTTTCCAATACCCTATAGTTTTAACTCCTGCTGATTTGTCAGAAATGTTGCCTGTACTAATGGGTATGTTAGGGCTTGGCGTTTTGCGTACAGCTGAAAAAATGAAGGGCGTTGCTGCCAAATGATAAACAGTCGCAGTTTAGATGATTTGCTGCCAGCTGTTAAAGTGCGCGTCGAAAAATTTATAAACTCCGCAAAAGATGCGGGGATTGATTTATTAGTAACTAGCACTTATCGGGATAACGAAAGCCAAAATGCTTTGTATGCGCAGGGAAGAACAAAGCCAGGCAGGATTGTTACTAATGCAAAAGGTGACCAATCATTCCACAATTATCGTTGTGCGGTAGATGTAGTGCCATTGCTAAATGGAAAGCCAGTTTGGGATGCCGAAAACGATATTTGGCAAAAAGTTGGTGATTTTGGGATTGCAGCAGGTTTGGAATGGGCGGGTAATTGGACAAAATTTAGAGAAATGCCACATTTTCAATACACTAACGGTTTAAATTTAGCTGATTTACAAATCGGCAAAAAAATAATTTAAGGGGCATAACATGGCAACAAACTTCAAGATTACAAAAATGGAATCAAAGAAAGACAATGATACAAATTACGTTGTCAAAAAGGATTTCCAGAAAGAAATGGAAAAGGTTTCTGCTATAAACAAAGAGTTAAAAGAGCATGAAAAAATGCCTATGGATTCGGCGCATCCAATACCACGCCTTCGTCACAAGTAGTTTTCTTTTTGCTTAGATAAGGGCTGACGCTGCGAAAGTTCAAGCAATCTTCGCAACGCCAACCTCGCATCAAGCCTGGCTGCTTGTAACCACCGGCAACCGGCTTTTTTCTTTGGCAGGTAGTGCAAAATCTTTTGTCCTGCATTGTTCTTTTTCTCCATAAGCTAGTCATCAAGCAGCACCATTGACATAATGGCTGCGGCAACAAATAAACAACAACCCATTCCAACTAAAAAACCGCCGATAAACAATATGTGTGAATAAAGTTCCATTATTGTTTACCTATGCTTTCAATACCGGCAACGGTCATGTGACGAAACTTTGCCCATTTCTTTTGGTATTCAGGGTTTTCGGTCGGCGGTATCCAGTTGTAAAGTTTGCGCCAACGAATAGTTACGTCTGTGGTGGCTGGCGTGTAAATGTAGCTGTCGTGAAAATTCATGCCATTTTTCATGATGCCTCCGGCGTTTTAATTAATCTGTAAAGTTTGTATTTACGGTGCTGCGACCATTTGTCTAAAATAATATAACCGGCTCTACGCAGTTCGCCAACCCTAGTGGCTAATTTCATAGTACCTGCTTCGTTTAGCGCGTCTATGGGGCTTTTCCAGCCTTTTTTGAGGCATTTAATGATGGCTTCTTGTTGGCTCATAACAGGAACTCCACAATAGTTTCAGCAAATATCGCAAGAGCAATAACAAAAGTAATGGATAAATAAGGGTGATTAGTGGTCATAATCTAGGCCTTTCGCATCTAATATTGCACAGTCATAGTGATATTGAAGTTGTTTGTAATCGTCAGACAGTTTTAAATAAACGTTACGAATTTCTTCTAAATCTTGTTTTAACCATCTGCGCTGGTTATTTAAAACATTTACATGGGCTATTGCGTCGCCCAAATGTTCGCAATTGATTTGCAAGGTTTCATTAAGCATACGAAGGGCAATTTCCATTCCTTCGTCAAGGCCACGTCTGTGTATATCTTTTGTCATGTACATTTCCTTTCCTTTAAGTTGTGTTAAGGCAATTAATATTAAGCTAGGTTAATGTTTAGTGTCAACAACTTTTATTGATAACTTAAAAAGGTGGTACTTATAAGTTAAAAAAGGCCAGCAAAAAGCTGACCTTTGGGTTTAAATTGCGTTTTTGATACGGTAAAAAGCTAGTAAATGCGTGAACATTTGCCAAGCTTTTTCTATGTCTTGCGGATCGTGCGTAATGATCTTGACGTTGCCAGCCAAATCTACATAGACGTTGGCACATAATGCATCTGGCATACCTAAACCACGACTATAAGCTGCTAGTTGCATTAATTGTTCGTCATACGCTGCGGTTTTATCGTCAACGACTTCTTTGGTTTTGAAGTCGATAATAATATCTTCGCAATGTAGGTCAACTTTGCCGCCAAAACCATCAATAGCAAACGACTTTTCGCATATCCAGTTCTGATTGCCAAACTCTTTAGCGACGGCAAAATAAACAGCTGACGCATAATCAGGATAATCGCCAGGCTTTTTATTGAAATAATCTTCAATAACGTTGTGCATGGATGTACCACGGTCAGCAGCTTCAGCAGACGTTTCCTTGCTAACCTTCATTATTCGGCTAAACCAATCTTCTTCTGGTTCACCGTCAAGCCTAGGAACGCTTACAGCAGCTTTTAAAACTTGTTGCTGTTTCCACATGTCCAAGCCTGGCGCAGCTGCTATACGCATAATTGTGGTCACGCTTGGAACTAAATTATGTTCTCTCGCGTCTCGCAGCGTTGTGTCACGTTCTTTGCCGTTCTTGCCAATGATTGTGTATTGAGGATTTCCGTTTTTATCGTACCAATGACCAGCCATTATTTTTGCTCCTTCGCAGGTCTGCCGCGTTTTGGTTTCATCATTTCGCCAACTTCTTCTGAAGTTATGGCGGGTAAAAATTCGTTACCTTCGCCATAAACAGGAAAAGAAACAGCAATTGATTTTTCTTTAAATTCTCCGCACCAATCGTTTTTGTTCTTAACTTCAACTTTTGGATAGCGTTTGCAAGAACCAAAATGATTGTCGTGATACCAATAAAAACATGTTTCGCAAGTCATATTGATCCTTAAAATGGAATATCGTCGTCGCCAAATTCATTTGACGCTGCTAATTTTGTATCAGATTGTTTAAAAATCGCACGATATTCCGGCGAATCCATAATTGTTTTCTTTACGTTATCTGATAAAGAATCAAACTTTGCGCTGTCAAATTTATTTAGATCAAATATAAATAAATCGTTTACGCCTTCAGGCAAACCATGTTTGGCAACAATGGCAGGAACGGCCGTTACTCCATCAATTGCTGTTTTTGTTTCTCCGTCTTTTGTGTAATTAATGACGTTGATCATTCCAAACTTACCTAAAATGCTTTCAACCTTAAAACCTTCAGGCATCGAATTAAAGTCAAGGTTTAGCCAAGATTGCAAATGTTTGCGCAAGGTGGCCTTTTCGCCAAGGCTCACGTTGTAGTATTTAGTAATGATTAGCGGTTTGCCGTCGTCATTGACAAGCGGTTGACCAGTAGCGTCGTCACCATGTAACTCAAAGTAAAAGACAATTTTGCGGTTAAATGTAGCTTTACCCTGCCATTCACCGTGTTGGCTACCAACGTCAACAACCTTATAAAGCCTGGCTAAGTGTGATCCTGCCGGTGCGTTTTTAAATTTCTTTTCGTTGCTGAATTGTTTAGTTGTCGAAATTAACATGTTGACCCTTAATTGTGTAAGATGATTTGCCGCAAGCCCAGCGGATTAAAGATATTTCGTCTGGCTCAAGTAATTGCTCAATTTTAAAAAGTACAGCGTCAAGTCGTTCTTCAACTTCGTCCATCAATAATTTTTGATCGTTTTCCATTTGTAAAGTCCTTTTAGATGTACGGTAAATTCACCGTAAGCAACACATTAAGCCAGATTAATTGACCTGTCAAACATTATTTGTTAATCTACGTTAATGAATGATTCTCAGATAATTGATTTACTAGGTGGGCCGACAGCTATTGCAAAACAGCTTAATATTTCACCGCCAGCGGTATGCGTTTGGCGACGTAATGGCATTCCTGTAGATAAAAGGGTGTATTTGGCCGCAGAAATAGAAAAACAATCTGACGGAAAATTAACAAGAAAGTTGATGTTTCCTGCTAATTGGCGTTATATTTGGCCTGAAATTTAGGCTACTGGCACTAAATGACGCAAATAGTGCTAGTGTACTGGTACTAATTTCTCGCTCCGCTATCCTTCGCGGTTTGCCTCAAGAATGTACTTGAGGCTTTTTTTTAACTATGCTATCTTGTGCCTGTCTATGTGTGGGCATAAGACAAATCAAAGCCTTTTAGCTTTGGTTCTCAACCTTTTAGGGCGTGCCCACACACGCAGAGAGCCAAGTCTAAAGGGCTTTTTTGCGTTTAGACCGTACTGGTCACGAAGCAATGCGCCTTGTAGGGGCGGCTACCAAGAAAACCTATGCGCCTACTGACAAGACAGCGCGTGAACTTATTGCGGGTATCACAGGAACAGAGGAACACAGGTGGTATGGCGGCTAGGCGATCCGAAATCGTCCCTCTGGAAATTGAACGCAATCCTTCGGGTGTAGTAGCTTGCATGACTTTACTTATCGACTTTACTGAAGCAGGTGGCTAAATTGGGTGAGTACCACCTAATTGTCTTGTCCTATGCCTAAAACAAAAGTAAATAAAAGTAAGTAGAGAAAATGCTTGACGTAAAGATTAAGCAGCCTTAATAATATACACAGGAGGAAATATGAATAAAGATTACACAGACCACAAAACACAGCGAGCTATTTTGATGGATTATATGCAGGTCATGATAGACCGCCATGATTGGCATGGCGTATCTGACGCAGCGAATGATCTGCGCGTATTGGAAGCGGAGCAAAAAAACCGCATGTCCGAAAGGAATATACAAGATTCATACACAAAACCAGCGGAATCCTTACAACCTATAGATCAAGAGCCATTGCTTGAAGGTTGGCCGCTGTGGTCAGGATTGCCGCAGCCAAAGGAATAATATGTTTGAAGAATTCTGGAAGTTATACCCTAGAAAGGTTAGCAAGCGTGTTGCGCAGAAGATATGGGAACGCATGCCAAAAGAAGAACAAGAAGCTGCGTTTGAAGCTTTGCCGGTGCATATTAAATACTGGAAGCTTAAAGAGACAGAAACAGAGTTCATTCCGCATGCAGCAACTTGGTTAAACCAAGGCCGTTGGGAAGATGAACTTGATATGCAAGAAAAGAAACCGCCAAGTTTGCCTTGGTACAGCGACGAACAGTTGACTATGGCGAAAGCCAAGGAAGTCGGCGTTACTTCTAAGCCAGGTGAAAGCTTTAGCGAGTTGCGCAAACGTATTGCAGAAAAGATTAGAGCGTTGGCATGAGCAAAGACCAAAACTTATTTGACGAATATCCTGAATGGGTTGGTATGCCTGAATTTGTGCAGGAAAAAAAAGAACCATTCAAAGAATTAATAATTAGGTTTGATACCGAAGATGATTATTTGGATTTTCAAAGATTAATAAATCAAAAGCTAACCAATAAGACTAAAAGCATTTGGCATCCATTTAAATCACATTGGGGACTAGAAAGAAAAGTTTATAAAGATGCTTCCTAATTATCCTGTTTATATCGTATCTAAGGGCCGATCAGAAAATGGCCTAACAACTAGAGCATTACACGAAATGAATGTTCCACATTATATTGTTGTGGAAGAACAAGAATACGAGTTTTACAAAGATGGCAGAAATTTTGGTGAATTATTGATTCTGCCAAACATCTATAAAAAAGAATATGAACTATGTGATGACTATGGTTTTGCCAAAAGCACAGGACCGGGGCCGGCAAGGAATTTTTGCATAGATCATTCAGCACAAAATGGGTTTAAACGTCATTGGGTTATGGATGACAACATAGATGCGTTTCATTATTTAAACAGAAATGAAAAGTTTGAAGTAAGAACAGGGGCAACATTAAAAGCGGCAGAAGATTTTGTTGACCGTTACCAAAATGTTCCTGTTGCTGGCTTAAATTACTATTCTTTCTGCAAAAAAACTGACAAGGTTCCACCGTATATTTTGAACACTAGAATTTATTCATGCCTTCTTATTGAGAATGCCGCTGGCTATAAATGGCGAGCAAGATATAACGAAGATACTGATTTAAGTTTAAGGGTTTTAAAAGATGGTAATTGCACTATTCAATTTAATGCTTTTCTTTGCGGGAAAATAACTACGCAAAGAATGCGGGGCGGTAATAGTGCTGATTTTTACGACACAGAAGGAACATTACCTAAAAGCGAAATGTTAGAAAAGCTGCATCCAGACGTTGCAAAAGTTGTTTATAAATTTAATAGATGGCATCACTATGTTGATTATTCTGTTTTTAAGAAAAACAAGTTAATCAAAATTGTAAATACTAACAACATGCCAAAAATAAATAATTATGGACTAACTTTGTGTAATGAATGACAGCGAAGAATTTAGGCATCAATGTGAGGTTAGGTATGTATTAAAGCTGCGGCTCAAAGGTCGGCAACCGATGCTTGATTATTTTGAAGAAGTAAAAAAGTGGCGTAGTACCGACAAATTAGAAAAAGATTCGCGTGAGCAATGGAATAAGAATAATCGAGGAAATGAAGGGGATTGGCGATGAGTTTAGAAAAATTAGATGAATCAAGAGTAGAACAGGCTTTAATTGTATTAAGTCAGACTGACGAACAACACGCTTATTTAAGTGGTGACTTAAAACGCTGCGAGGCGGCTCTTAAACAGGTTAAGGCAAAGATATTTTTGCTTTCAACTGGTACGGTAGCTGAAAGGGAGGCAAAAGCTGAAGCAAGCGATGAATACGCAGAAGCAATTAATAAATGGATCAAAAGCCATACAGATTTTCATATTTTAAATAATGACCGATTGCATGAAATTCGTGTTTCGGAAATTTGGCAAACATTATCCGCTAACCGCAGAAAGGGTTGATTATGAGACCAACACACGTTGACAATAAATTGATCGACTTTTTACGCAGGGAACTTGATTTAAAGACAGATCGTGAAGTTGCTCAGATATTACAGTTAGGAGTGCCAACTATAAGCAAGATAAGACACGGTGCGCCAATATCGGATATGGTCATTTTGCGCATTCATGAGAGAACAGATATTCCGGTCAGAGCAATACGAGACAACATGTAGAAAAGGGGCTTTCGCCCCTTTGTTTTACCATGCTGCTGCGTCTTCGTCTTCTTCAACTTCGTACCAATCTTCAGTTTCTTCGTCGTAGATGTAAGTAATATCTTCTGCTTCGTCGTACCAGTATTCATTGCCTTCGTCATCAAAGAAAGTCGCATCTTCTTCTTCGTACTGGACAACTTCGTAACCGTCGCCGATATAGATCAATTTGTTTTCGTAATCAATAATCATGCTCATTTGTTTACTCCAAGAAAGGTTATAGGGAACTGCAAGTTAATAATAATCCTGTCATGTGGCATTTAGATGACTATTCACACATAAAATATTGAACCACGGAAATAGCACTTTCCAGCACTTTCATCTAATACTTGGCATAGTTCCGGCGGTAAAAGTTTGCCTTCATGAAATTGCAAAACAGCGAATCCAGAACGCCAGTTGACGCTTGCATCTTCGTGGTAGCTAAAGCCTTCTGCGTCAATTGCTGATAGTGTCCCTGTGTCGACCCCATACCTGTCGCCTGTATAATCGCTGTAGGGGGTGCATTTTAAGGAATGTAAGTGCCCACTAACAAATGAACAACCACTTTTTAAAGTGTTGTTATAAACAGCATGAATTCCGTTATGCCACCTGTGTTTAATCATGCAACTTTCATTAACCATTATTGATGTGGAAAACTTCCATCTAGGAAAATGGTCAGTAAGATTAAAGCCCTTAACTCCTTCAAATGCTGTGCCTACTTGGGAAGCTAAAGAAATATTAAAACGAAGGTCATGATTTCCCCAAGTCCAATGCAGCTTTGCATTTTTAGCAACATTTTCTATTTCATGCAAACGGTCTGTACAAGCTTCAAGTTCTTGTTTTACAGTTGGGTTTGATTTCCAGCCTTGCGGATCAAATCGACTAATTCCAGCGCCGTCAAAAACGTCTCCGTTCATAATAATCATGCGAGGGGATAATTCTGGTATCAATTTGACAAAAGCTCTGTGCGCTGCGGATATTTGTCCAGGGTGATAATGGCAATCACTTGCCACCATAATTAGGCCTTCATCCATTTCTACCCGAACGCGAACACCATTGTTGGGAATTGTTATATTGCAATCTAAAGACTTTTTGTCAGTAGCAAGTAAGGCTAATCCAAATTTATTTTCGATTTCTCTGCGTTTTGTATATACAGTTCTAACTTGAATTTTCAAAACTTCTGCTACTCTTGACGCTGATTGATATTTGTTCCAGATTGCTATAAATTCTTCGTCGGTACAAGATTTGGCAGTCATTTTTGCCTTTCGTTGTAATACATTTATAAATACAACAATAATAACAATTAATTAAATTAAACTGTTAATGTTAAATCTTGATGAATTTGAACCGGCTAAACAAAGTCCAGCTGGTGATAGATACTGCAGCAATTGTTCTTTAACTAAAAATTCACAAGGTGGTTATTGGAAAATAATTGCAAACGGAAAGAATAGACGTTGGCTGTGTAGCAGTTGTATGAACAAAAAAATAGATGGCAAAAAATAAGCACTACGACAAAGTTGCTGACCTTGGGTGCATACTATGCAAAAAGATTGGTTATGACGGAACTCCTGGCGAAATTCATCATATTCGCCGCGCTGGTCGTCGTAATGATGCCCCTGTTATTGGTTTGTGCCCTGCACATCATCGCGGTGACATTGGTGTTCACGGAATGGGGCGTAAAGCGTTTGAGAGGCATTACCAAACGACAGAGGAAGAACTCTTAGCATGGACGGAGGAACTGCTTGATACTCATTAATGTTCCATTACCCCCTTCTGTGAATCATTATTGGCTTCAATCTGGTGGCCGACGATATTTATCCAAAGCTGGAAGACAATACAAAATTGATGTTGCTGAATGCGTAATTGATCAGAAAGTGCCGAAATTGGGCATTAACCGATTAAAGGTGCTCATTTATTTGCATCCAAGAGACAAGCGCAAAATTGATCTTGATAACCGGCTGAAAGCTTGTTTAGATGCTTTACAAGATGCCGGTGTTTTTGATGATGACGAGCAAATTGACCATTTGACTATTCAGCGAGCTACTATAAAATCAGGAGGCGGCGCAACAGTAGCTATTCAAGTTATTGACACACCGTTAAGTTAAGTTAATAATCGTAGTAATTTCTTTGCAAAGAAAAGGGAAAATATCATGGGTAAGATGGACGGCATGAAAGGCGTTAAAAGCATGACAGGCGCAACACCACCAAAAGGTGCTGATATGTCTGATTCTACTGGCGAACGTCGTGGCAAGATCGTTGGCGGTGTTGGCATGGGTAAAGAAGATGCAACCGGTATGGACAAAGAGTTCAACACCGGCAAAACCGCTGGCATTTGCTATACGCACACACGCAACAGCTACGGTCAATAAAGGTTAAATCATGGCTAAATTGCATGATCCAATGGTTGGCGCTAAAAGCAGCACCGGCATTAAAACGCCAAAAGGCGCAACTACTGCTGATACTGGTGGCGAAATGAAGCCAGTTGTTAAAGGCGGCGTTGCTATGGGTAAAACTGAGGCTGCGGGTGATTACAAGGATTTGAACACCGGCAGAACCAGCGGCATTTGTTACGAACACAAGCGTTCGTCTTACGGTCAATGATTAGACTTATGCAAGATAGGGTGCTGGTTAAACCCAGCATCCGCAAACTTTCCGAAGTCCTGATAGTTAATAATCGGGAATCTTTCAATATGGGTACGATTGTGGCTGTTGGCCCTGGCAAGCGTGATAAGCGGGGCAACGTCAAGCCATTAGATGCAAAGCCAGGCGATGCAATTCGCTATGGCAACGGTGATTATCTAAAGTGGCCAACGGTAAAGCTGAAGGGCGAGGATTACCAAATTATCCAAGAAGCTGATATTTGTTGGATTGAAAGGGAACAAGATGCCGCCTAAACACGATAAGCCGATAGAACACAAGACTACCGGCAAAGGTAAGACTTACAACCCGACCGAAAAAGGTGCGGGTATGACCGCTAAAGGTCGTGCTGAATACAACGCGAAGAACAACTCAAACCTAAAGCCACCAGCACCAAACCCAAAGACAAAGGCTGACGAGGGCAGGAAAGCAAGCTTCTGCGCAAGGATGGAAGGCGTAGTCAAGAAAGCTAAAGGCCCTGCTGAAAGAGCAAAGGCATCATTAAAGAATTGGAATTGCTAATGGCTACTAAACAAGGCTTGTACGCAAACATTCACGCTAAACAAGAGCGCATTAAAGCTCAGAAAGCAGCAGGGAAGCCAGCAGAAAAAATGCGTAAGGTTGGCAGCGAAGGCGCACCGACTAAGCAAGCGTTTATTGATTCGGCTAAGACAGCCAAACCTATGAAAAAGAAATAATCATGCCATTAAAGCATAGCAAATCTGACAAGGCTTTTAAGGAAAACATAAAAGCTGAAGTAAAGACAAAACCTATCAAACAAGCGGTAGCGATAGCTTATGCAGTAAAACGTTCAGCAGAGAAACCCAAGAAAACCAAATAGTTAAGGATTAAAATAATATGGCAGCAGGTGCACCTTTGGGCAACAATAATGCAGCTAAGGGCAAAATGTTTTATGACCAGTTGCGTAAGATTGCCGTTCAAGAACCAACAAAGCTACGCGAGGTAGCTGAAGGCTTGTTTGAAGCAGCTAGAGCTATGGAACCTTGGGCTGTAAAAGAGTTGATTGACAGGCTTGACGGCAAAGCAGTTCAACAAACAGAGCTAACAGGCGCAGAAGGCGCACCATTGCTATCAGGCATCCAAGTAACGTTCATTAAGCCAAATGAGTGATGTAGTTGCGCAAGCAGTAAGCAAAGCAGAGTTTCCAGAAAAGCTGTCGTGCTTGTTTGAAAAGTCTAGGTACAAAGTTCTATACGGTGGTCGTGGCGGTGCTAAGAGTTGGGGCGTGGCCAGAGCGTTATTGATCTTGGCTGCTAAAGACCCGCTTCGCATACTTTGTGCGCGTGAATTCCAAACTTCCCTAAAAGATTCAGTCCATAAGCTGCTGTGCGACCAGATACAGGCGTTGGGCTTAGAAACGTTCTATGACGTAACACAAGCCACAATTAGAGCTAAGAACGGTTCAGAGTTCAATTTCGTCGGTCTAAAGAACAATGTTGCCAACGTTAAATCATACGAAGGCGTTGATATTTGTTGGGTTGAAGAAGCTCAGACGGTTAGCCGATCAAGCTGGAATGTTCTAGTTCCTACCATTCGTAAAGAAAACAGCGAGATTTGGATTACGTTTAACCCTGAGTTAGAAACTGACGAGACGTTCCAACGGTTTGTAGTTCATGCGCCTGATAACGCAATAGTTCGCAAGATCAACTGGTCAGACAATCCTTGGTTCCCACAGACGTTGCGCGAGGAAAAGGATCAGCTAAAGCTTAGAGATATACAGGCTTACAACAACGTTTGGGAAGGTCTTTGCCGCATTACGGTTGACGGTGCAATCTTTGCCGACCAAATGCAACAAGCAGAGTTTGATGGCCGAATTACTAAGGTTCCCTATGATCCAAGCAAGCCAGTTCATGCAATTTTCGATCTTGGGTGGGCAGACCATACAGCCTGTTGGCTAGTGCAATTTGTTGGAATGGAAACTAGGCTGATTCGGTACTTTGAAGATACGCAAAAGACCATGACGTATTACCTAGCCAAGCTACAGACGTTTGGTTATGTGTACGATACGATCTGGCTACCGCATGATGCAAAAAATAAAACACTTGCGGCAGCCGGTATGACCATTGAAGATATTGTCAGAAACTCAGGATATAAAACTAGGGTTTTGGACAGGGTTCCAACTGTTGACAGCATAAACGCAGCGCGTACAATCTTCCCAAAATGTTATTTTGAT
>Ga0181352_1000296_pt1 | contig 21783 bp, 19 predicted proteins | sample Fa13VDMLBSN_FD_130103 | JGI IMG/M metagenome (GOLD analysis project Ga0181352, IMG submission 130103) | Freshwater viral communities from Lake Michigan, USA - Fa13.VD.MLB.S.N | ecosystem: Environmental > Aquatic > Freshwater > Lake | place: USA: Michigan | collected 2013-09-23 | reverse complement strand
TGGCCGTCCGTGGCGTGGTCAATCAGCAAGAGCGCTCAGAGAAGAGCGTCCTAGATTGCGCGTCTGCTACTGACGCGCTTGCGCGGCCTAGCAGATGCGGAATCTATAGCGATATCCTGAGTGCCTTGATGACCGGTATGACACGCTATCCGGGCGTGTCTTACCGCCACGCCACTACGCGAAGCGGGGTCAGACACAGCGCTGGAGTTACCCACATAGCAGCACGGGATCAGTATGCCGTTGACTTATCTTATGGGCGCACGAGCGTAGTTTGCTCGGGCGTGATCTGCTGTATCAGGGTCAAAGCGCGCCCACGCACCACGTAAAAGGCGCGAGGCACATCGGCCTGTTGCGTAGTAAGCAGTAGGTCCTGCCGTGCCTGGCCGTGCCTGAGTAGGCGTGGTTCTCGCTGTTGACTTGGCTGTTGGGCGCACACCCTGCGCACACAATGTCCAGTCGGTGTGGTTTGTCCACTCGGTCGCCACGCGTGACACTAAGCAGGGGGGCGGGGGCCCCCCCAGTGCCCCGCGTGGCTGTGTATTGATATACCCACGCCTCAGAGATTTCAGCCCCCCAAATAATTTTCCACCCCCCCAAAAAGGAGTTGTTATGCCTCGCTACGCCCCAATCGGGCAAAAGAAGCAGTACGCCGCCCGTCTTAGGCGCGGTCAGAACTCGGCTGCCAAGCTGGAACGAGAAATTGACATCAGGCAAGCAGCCAGGCGTCGTCAAGCCAACGTGACCAGTAAAGACAGTCGCGCTCGTGTCAGTTTTGCGACCTACAAAAATCGAGCCGAAAAAGAACTACGGGGTCTGACCCGTGACGAGTATTACCCGTACCCGTTTTCAATTCGCCGCAACGAGCTGATCGATCGCGTATTGAGTCAGCGGGGCTACACGACTTGGGCCCGCAGCGGCAAAACCGTAGAGGGTTTTATGAGCGATTGGACCGCTTCCAAGATTCGCGGTCGAACGGTCACCGGCGCAAGTGAAAACGCACGTAAACAGGCCGATCTTGGTGAACGCAAGATCAGCCGCGAAAAAAGCATGTACCGAAGGAGTCGATAGTGGCGATCCCCAAGGAAGTACCCCAGAGCACCCAAAAAGAGAACCAGGCCATCAAGAAGCGTATGTACGGCCGTTCCCGCAAGGCCCTCAACAGCCGCATCGCGCAGCTGCGGAAGAACTCGACAAACATGGAAGGCGACGCCAAGAAGCTTGCAACCCGCAGGCTCAAGATCGCCACGAATGTCCGTCAGAACCGCATTGTGAAGGACGCTTACGGCAGCAAGTACAAGTCCAAGGCCTACGGGTCAGCAAAGGCCGCAGCGGGCGTCTCAGCCGGTTTCAAGGCCGCTAGGGCGGGTCAGGCGACCAACAAGAGCAACGCAGCGATCAATACCGGCAACACCACGTTCAACAAGAGCCTTCTGAGGATCTTGAACAAGCGTCGTAAGGCCGCTGGTAAAGATGCGCTGACCGATCTCAAGAACAAGCGTCGGACTGACTACAGCGTCGATCTCGGCGAGTAAGCATGGCCAAGAAGGGGCTTTTCGGTCGGGCGTACCAAACGGTTACGGCGCCCAAGCAAACGAAAGAACCTTCTAAACCAAAGGCACGGGGCAAGCAGGCTCCGCTGCCAAAGACGCAGCCTGAGATACGGGCGGCGCACAAGAAGCACGATCTGGCTGTTGGCAAGATCCTGAGCAAGCTCGATTCACCCTTGCCGGGTCTGACCCCCGCTCAAACCAACACGGTCAAGAAGATTCTGGCCACCGGTAAGGCGATGGGCGCGACCAAGAAGGAAATGGTCTCGGCTGTTGAAACCGGGTTGGTCGAGTCCAACCTCAGCAATCCGACGAATGCCAACAGCGACGGTACTTCTGCCGGATGGAGGCAGGAGATCGATACGTATGGCCCCGAATCAGTTCGTCGGAACGTCAAAGGCGCGGCTAAGCGTTACTTCGAGGAGACGGCTGCAATGGGCAGGGGTCAGGGTCAAACGGCTGGTCAGTTGGCTGCGGATGTGCAGCGGCCCGCTGAGGAGTATCGAGGCCGCTACGACGAGCGTCGCACGGAAGCGCAGCGAATTACGAAGGCGTTCAATCGACGCAGCAAGGCCGCTGACAAGGCAGGCGTGGAATACGCCGACGTCAATATTGCCAAGCCCAAGAAGCTGGCTGGCCCGTGGGCTGGCAGCAAGAGGGTGGCCATGCAGGCCACGCAAGGCTACGGGAAGAGCTCGTTCAAGCGGACACCGGAGCAAAATGAAAGCGTGGGTGGCTCCCCCACGTCTGACCATTTGACGACCAGCGGACGCTCATTTGCGGTTGACATCTCAACTACCGATGGCGAGGGGATTGCGCGCAATATCGCCAAGCGCTTGGGCATCAAGGGTTACACCACTGGCAACTACACCAGGTGGACCACCAACAAGCCTGGCTACAGCGCTCAGATCCTTTGGAACGTGTCTGGGCACACCGACCACGTGCACGTAGGTATCCGATGGGAGAACCGCGCATTGCCAGCGGGAACCGTCGAGGGAGGCTACGGGGCACCGGCAGCAACGTCTGGTGGGGGTACCGGAACGTCGGCCAGCGGAACCGCAAGCGCCAAGAAGCGTAAGGAGAAGGAGAAGGAGAAGGAACGGAAGCCGTCGTTTTTCGAACTCGGTCAGTTCGATCCGCTAAAGGGTACGCCTGCGCCGAAGCTGTCGAAGGCGCCTAAGACTGATTACGAGAAGAAGCTCAAGCGGCGAAAGGTTGATCTCGGGTGAGCTTGAAGGTCAACGCGGAGGCTTTGGCAGCTCTGCCTGAATCAGAGCGCAAGCTGATCGAGCGTGACCTTGAAGCAGTAAGCAAGCTGATTGACCAAAATCCGCTTCTCAACTACTACCCACACGAGAAGCAGGAGCAGTTCCACGAGGCAAGGACGCCGATCAAAGCGTTCTTCGGTGGTAACCGATCGGGCAAGTCGACGGCAGGTGTCGTAGACGACTTGATCCAGGCGGTGGACGAAAGCGCCCTTCCCGAGCATTTGCTCCCCTACAAGAAGTGGCACCCGCCTTTCTATTGCCGAATCATCTCCCCCGACTTCACTTCGACAATGGAGGGCGTCATCTTCCAGAAGATCCGGGATTAGGTTCCGAAGGATCAGCTGAAGGGCAACTCCTGGGAGCGCGCTTACGACAAGCAGCGCAGGGTCCTTCGTTTCAAGAATGGCTCCTGGTTCGTGTTCAACACGCTTGAGCAGGACGTCGATAAGCACTCGGGTATTGCTTTGCATCGAGTCCACTGGGATGAGGAGCCAGGGGGAACCAACGGGGAAGAGATCCGCAAGGAAAATTTGATGCGGCTCGTTGACTACAACGGCGACGAGCTGTTCACCATGACCCCGCTTTTCGGTCTGTCGTGGGTTCACGACGACATCTGGGCAAAGCGTGGAGAGCCTGGCATCACGGCGATCCAGGTCGACATCGACGAGAACCCCCACATCTCAGAAGTGGCCAAGGGGCGGATTCTGTCGAGCACCTACTCCAAGGAGGAGCTGGAGGCTCGCAAAACCGGGTCATTCGTTCATTTCTCGGGGTTGTTCTATCCCGAATTCAAAGACGAGCTGCACATCGCCAAGAGCGTGTCGCCCGAGACGGTCAGGGATCAAACGATCGTGGTCGGCATCGACCCCGGCTACAACCGGACCGGCGTTGTGTTCTGCGCATTCGACAGCGACAACGGATGCCTTGTCTTCGACGAGCTTTACCCAGAGCAGTCGACAGTCGACATCGTTGCGGCTCGGATCAAGGAAACCGAGAAGCGCTGGGGGATCAAAGCTTCGACTTACGTCATCGATCCTGCCGCTCGCGCTCGAAACGCAATCAACGCCGAGCAGATCGAAACCGAATACTTGAGGGAAGGCATCCCCTGCCAGCACGGTCAAAACGCTCGTGCTCCGGGGATTCTGGAAGTAAAGAGGCGCCTGCAGCACGGTCAGCTGCGCGTCGCTGATCACTGCGCGAACCTGATTTGGGAGTTCGGTCGTTACCGGCGGGACCCCAAATCGTCGGATGAGTTCGATGCAGTGAAGGTTGACGACCATTTGTTGGATGCGATGCGCTACGCCCTGATGTCTCGTGCGTGGGGTGCACCGCCGATTCACCAAGCAAAGCAATACCGGGCTGCCTACAACCCGCATTTCCAGGAGCCCTACAAGCGAGAGCAGCACATCCCAACCAATATTCCACCGTTAGGAGAGTGGTCGTAATGGCCGAAATCGTTCAGAAGGCTGAGATGCACCCAGCCAAATGTTGCGTAACCGGAGACATCGATGGCCCGTTCATCGATACCGGTTCGTGGAGTGACAGCATCGAGCCTCGCATCTATCTTCATGTCCCCCTGATCGAGCAATACGCTCGCGATCTTCTGGGCATGGTGCCGAAGACTGAGGTCGAGAAGCTCGAAAAGAAACTGAAGGACCTCAAGGAGCGGCTCAAGGATCTCGAAAAGGTCGAAGCCGCCGTCGACGCACTCAACGAGTTCGAGGCGAGCAAGTCGTGATCGAACTGATCGCTGGCTTCCTGGCAGTCGCTTTGATTGCGCAATTCGCCGTATTCATCGCTGAGCGTCGTCGAGAGCAGAGCGTGTGGCAGGAAGAAAGAAACGAGTGGGCGGCTGAGCGGGTGACATTGCTCAATCGCATACAGGCCCCCGAGATCGCAGCAATTCCGGAATTCCCTGAGCGCCAAGACCTTGCGTATGTGGCGCCAGATGACGATGAGAGCTTCGCCGCTCTCCAAGAAGACAGGACTAGGTAATGGCACTTTTGGATTCGGTGCGTAGCACGGTAAGCGGCCCCATGAAGCCGCCACCAGAAATCACAGAACGGCTTGCACGCGGCAGGCGTCGAATGCAGGACACAGCCGCCAAGCGCAATGAATGCCTCCAGTTTTGGCGTGGAGAGCAGTACGTCTACGTCAACACCGACAAGTATCTGAGCGAGCAGTCGACGATCACCAACCCAGACGGCAGCGGCAAGCCGCGCCATCGGGTTCGGACCAAGCGCAACATGCTTGTCGACATCGTGGCCCATGAGGTGTCAGCGGCCACGCAGCGGGTGCCGAGCTACGAGGTGACGCCCTCCACAACCGACCCTGAAGACATTGCGGCCGCTCGCATCGGCGAGAAGGTTGCTCTTTACGGTTTCGACAAATGGCACGTCCGTCGAGTCACTGAAGCGGCTGTGACCTATGCAGTCGTTGCCGACGAAGCATTCGTGTGGCCGTACTTCGACAATACGGTCGGCCCCTACATGCAGGATGAGTCTGGGAAGACGATCGGGCAGGGTGAGATCAAGCTTCAGGTGTACGGAGGCAACGAGGTCTATTGGGAGCCGGGAGTCAAGTATGAGAACTCGCGCTGGTGTGCAATCGAGCAGGCACGTGACGTCGAATCGGTTTACGAATCAGAGGGCTACCTCGGCGGCAAGCTGACGCCAGACGCGCAAGCCAATCAGATCACCATCTCGACTTCGGGCAAGGGATCGCGAGAGGCCAGGCTTGTAATGGTCACCGAATACCTTGAGCGTCCGTCGGCCAAGAGCCCCAACGGACGCTGGATCACGATCGCCAACGGGCGCCAGATCTCAGAAGAGCGGGCCTACCCGTGTTCAGATGGCTACGGAGAGACGATCGACGAGCCCATCCTTCATAAGCTTGCCTATTTCCACGACCCTGAGTCCGATCGTGATTCTGGGCTGGTTCGTCACTTGCTCGACGCCCAGCGCACAATCAACGACTGCACGAACAAGCAGCTTGAGTGGAAGAACCTGGCGCTTGCTCCGCAGATCGTGGTTGAAAACGGTGAGTTCCGCGAAAAGATCACCGATGAACCCGGAGCCGTGTATCACTTCCGGGGGGCGGGTCAGGTGCGATGGCGAGAGGTTCCACCGATTCCAGGCGAGTTGTCAGCTCTCAAGCAAGAGGCCAAGCAGGACATGGCGCAGATCTCTGCCCAAAACGAGATCCCGTCACAGGTCGACACCGGACGCGGCATCCAGGCACTGATCGAGCGCGATTCCAATCGCCGCGCTGCTTTCATCGCTCAACTGGCCGACTTCCATTCTCGACTGATGCGTCATTGCCTCTACCTGGTGCAAAAGCACTACAGCGAAGATCGTTTGCTCAAGGTTCGAGGTCGTTATGGCTGGGAGCACATCGGAAACTTCCAGGGGTCGCAATTGCGTGGGCAAGCAGATGTTCGTGTCCTCCCTGGGTCCCTTGAGCCGCGCACCAAAGCCTCGATCGAGCAGAGGGTCATGGCATTTGCCCAGGCTGGCTGGATTGCGCCTGAAGCAGCGATGGCTGCGATCAACGGCGGCACAGCCGAGAAGTTGGTCGAGAGCTACGAGCTTGACGTTGCACGAGCCAACCTAATGATCCAGAAGGTCAAAGAAGGCCCAGAGGCACTGTTCGCGGGTGAGATGCGGATTGAGCCAGACGGGACAGAGGTTCCGTCGTGGATGCCTCGACCCTTCGACAACATCCAGGTGCACAAAGCCGTCTTCGAGGATTGGATGAAGACGGACGAATTCGATTCTCTTCCCCAGCCCATGCAAGTCGCAGCGTCGACTTACTACAACGGGCTACTACAACTGGAGGCCGAAAAGGCTGCCCAGGAGGCTGAAGCGCAGCAGGCACAAGCCGAATCACTCGGCATGCAAAACGCGTCGAAGCCACAGATGCCGCCCCCGTTGCCGGATCAGGCAGGCATCTCCCCTGAAGGCGAAGGTTCGATTCCTTCACCCTCAGATGCCGGTTAGTCATAAGGCGCCGGTTCAATTGCGGACAAGCCGATAGCGGCCCCGCCAACAGGAAGGAACAATATGCCCGAGGAACAGGCACCCGAGCTGCAAGAGCAGCAGGATCAGCCGCAGTCCGAGGAGGTGGCGCCCCAAGAGGAAGCCGCTACTGAGTCGTTCACCGACTCATTCAGCCCCGATCAGTTGCCAGAAGAAGCAAGGGCAGCTTACGAGTCAGCCTACAAAGAGATGCAGGCCGATTACACCCGTAAGACCCAAGAAATTGCTGAGCACCGTCGGGAGGCCGAGGAAGCACAGGAGCTTATCTCGGCTCTGCAGGACCCGCAGTACCGCGATGCAGCGCTGCAGGTACTTGGCATACAGGCAGGCTCCGAAGAGGAGCAAGACGAAGAGTTCGAGGACTATCTGTCCGAGGATGAGCGTCTTGACCGAATCGAGCAGTACCTGGAGTCACAGCAGGCACAGCAGCAGGACACTGAGCTCGAACAGCTGGAAAACCAGTATCTCGACCAGGAGTTCTCAAAGCTCGAAAAGGGCCTTGGCCGTGACTTGACAGACGACGAAGCTGAGCTTCTGTTCGTCACCGCAACGCACCCAACGTTCCGCGACAGCAACGGGCTCCCCGATGTAGAGGGCGCCTATGAGCGAGTCAAGCAGTTGGAGCAGGGCGCGCAGCAGCGTTACGTGGAGTCGAAGAAGGCTCCCCGAGCACCGTTGGGGTCTGCAGGAAGCAAGCAGGTAAACCTCAACGACGATGAGGAGCGTACTTCCGTGCTGGCTCAGATGATTGAGGCAGCAAGCGAAGACACTCCCTAGTCGTTCTAAACGAGAAGGAGATCAACGCAATGGCAGCGACACTCGCAGCCTACAACGACGCGTTGAAGCGCATCTACACTCAGGATTTCCTCGAAGAGCAGCTTTATTCGGAGAATCCCTTCCTTGAGAAGATCGAGAAGACGAAGCGTTTCCGTGTCGGCGAGACGGCCCGAGTTCCCTTGCACGTCAGCAGGAACGGTGGTTACACCACCCTCCCAGCTGGTGGCGGTCCTTTGAACACCGCAGGCAACCAGGGACTCGAAAAGGCCGAGTTCAATTACACAAACCACCACCAGCAAATCGCTATCCAGGGCGACGCGATTGACGGCACTGCCGACAATTCGCTGTCCGTGGCAAACGTGCTGGACACGGAAGTAAAGGGCGCTCTGACGGATCTCCGTCGGCAGCTCACCCGGCAGCTCTTCCTGGATGGTTCAGGCAAGATCGCGCAGTGCCGCGCATCTTCCTCCAACAATGTCGACCTCAATACCACCTCGGGCGCAAACGCCATCGAGCGTGGTTGGTTGTTCGTTGGAGCGCAAGTTGACGTGGGCACCAACGCCGACGAAGTTGCAATCGTCGACGGCGGTGTGATCACTGCAATCGATGAGGCCAACAGCGCATTCACCGTCGGCAGCAACGTCACCGGTGAAGGCACGACCCATTTCGTTTCGTACAAGGGGGCCCGTTCGGGTACCACCTCTTACGAGATGAACGGGCTTGGCAACCTGGTCAGCGATACCGCCGTTTTCGGTGGGCTCGACCCGGCTTCCGAGACCACGTGGAAGGCCGCAAACCGCGACGACACGTCGCAGGCTCTCTCGCTTTCGCTGCTCCTGCAGCAGAGCCAGAAGATCCAGCAGAAGTCCGGCTCTGAGCCTGACTTCCTCCTGACCGGCCTCAAGCAGAGCCGTAAGTTCTACGAGCTCCTGCAGCAGCAGGTCAGGTACTCCTCTGACTCCAGCCTCTCGGCTGGTTCTCAGGGAACCCCAAAGTGGAACGGGATGGAGATTCATCGCCACCCGGACTGCCAAAATGAAGTTGCCTACTTCGGCATCTTCAAGCACCTGTTCATTGTCGCCATCGACAAGCCGTACTGGCAGAACAAGGTGACCGGAGGTCAGATTCTGGACTGGGTCCAGGGAACTGACTCCTACGGCGCGAAGCTGTCCTACAGGGTTCAGCTCGCGACCAACAGGCGGAACGTGTTTGCCCGCCTCGGCGGACTCACCTGAGCCGTCGTCCGAACGTCACGATCCCCGGCGAGCTTTCGCTCGTCGGGGCTTCGTGCCTATCTCAAGGAGATCATGCGAGACATTTTTGGCCTTGTGCCATCCCACGTCAAAGCGAACGTTGAGCGCGAAGAAATGGCTGATCGCCATCTCGAAATGGCCAGAGAGCTGACCAAGGCGCTTCGTCGCGATGATCCAAATCTTGAAGTCGTATGGGTTGGAGAACGCGCACCGGCAACTTACGGGTGGAAGCCTGGACGTTGGCACGTGCGACGCTCAAACCCTGGTGCACCCGACTCCTATATCCCAATCACGGGGCCCAACGGCGAATACGTTGAGCCCCATTTTGGCATTCTTGAAGAGCTTCGTTCGCGAGACCTCTGGCGCAAAGGTGGTCTACATCGAGTCGAGGAGCAGTTTTCTACCCAAGAGGCTGCAGCAGATGCGGTCGATCAAGAGAAGATGGAAGCGGCCCGTGAGGAATTCCGTGAGCGAGCCGAGGCCTACGACAGCCCAGCGGTGTCAATGTCCAGTGGGTGGAGTGCGAAGACTGGCGGTCGTAAGGGCGTCAAGGGCGTGGTGGGCTCATGAACTTCGGAGAACTGAGAACCGAGCTGCTTGCGCGTGGTTTTGACTACCTCGACAGCGCCCAGCACACTCGACCCAACCGATACATCAATCGTGCCTACCACGCAATCTGCGACACGTATGACTGGCCCTTCTTGGAGGCTGATGCCCAGGGCGTCGCACCGCTGACGATCTCAGACCTGCGTTCAGTGCTGGGTATTGTGAACTCCAGCCAGATGGTCAAGCTGCGCTACGTCGATCGGCGCAGGCTTCTCGATATCGACCCAGACCTGACAACCGCAGGATCACCGGTTCTGTGGTACCAGACTTCACCGACTCAGATCAAGGTCTACCCCGCCAGTGCTACCGATCAAATCTCAGTGCACTACATCAAGACTCCGGCTGATCTGTCTGCTGATGCGGATGTGCCGCTTATCCCGGCCCGTTTTCACCTGCTAATCGTAGACCAGGCTGTCGTGTACGCCTACGAGGACTCAGACAACCTAGACGCTGCGGCTGGCGCTCAGACAACTCTTGATCGGCGATTGGAAGAAATGCGCGGCAGTCTGCTGCATCCGAATCTGGATACGCATGACTTCATCGTGTCAACCGTCGATCACCAAGAGTGGCCGTGATCTACCAGACGATCAGCTTCGCCGGTTTCGGTCGAGGGCTCAATCTCAACGACAAAGAAGATGCGGTTGCCGAGGATCAGTGCATCGATTGCATGAACGTTGAGTTCACCGAACGCGGTGCAGTTCGGCAAAGGGACGGCTACGAAGTCTTCACGGATGCCGAGCTGACCAATCGAGCACGCTCAGCAATGCCGTTCGAGAACACGAGCGGTACGAATCAGCTGGTAGTCGGCTGCGGATCACGCGTAGATGTGCTCGACGCAAGCGGCACCCTAACGTCATCTCTGACAGGCATGGATGCAAGCGGAATCTGGGACTTTGCTCGGTTCGGTGCTCCCGGTCGTGAGTTGATCTTCGCCGGAAACGGCAAGGATGCGATCAGGCAATGGGACGGTTCGGCCTGGAGTTTGCCAAAGGACTATTCGGTATCGCCAGCGGTCGAGCAGTCAACGGTTCCAAAGGCCGGAGCTTTGGCAGGCCTTTCGGTCGATCAGGGAAACCGTTTGCTGGCTGGTCGATTCCTGACTACTACCGGTGGTCCAGACGGCTCCGCAAACTCTTCGAATCCATCGCGGATCTACTACTCAGCAGCTGGGGATCCGTCTGATTGGCCAACGAACCAATACGTCGACTTTGCCCCGGGAGATGGCGAGGTCATTCAAGCACTGGTGTCGTGGAACCAATACGTGTTCGTCTTCAAAGAGACCAAGTTCATGGTCATCTACGGCACCTACGAGGACGCAGGGTTCCCGGTCCTAAACTGGCGCACGATCGATACGGGCGTTGGCCTGGTGGGGCCTCGTGCTGTCTGCACGACTTCCGACGGTGTCTACTTCTTGTCGCAAAACGGCGTCTATCGAACCAACGGCGAGGTGCCTGAAATGGTGTCTACATCGGTAAGCCCGGTGTTCGACCCCCAGGACACAGCGTCCATTTACTGGCTTGGTGGACAGATGTCGCATCAAAACGTCGACGAGGTCTGCATGGGCTCCTTCAATGACAGGGTCTACATCTCGTTTCCGACCGGAGACAGCTTGGACGAAAATGCCGAAGTCACGAACGATCGGATCATGGTGTTCGATCCAACCTACGGCTGGTGGACGATTTGGACGGTCAAGTACGAAGACACCGCTCCGACCCCAGACGTTGTCTATGACGCAGGGGCATCATTCATCGTGTCATGGAATACCGGTTCCAGGCCCAGGCTGACTTTTGGGTTCTCTGACGGCCCCAAGCACGTCGGGCAATTCGAGAACTCGTTGGCCTCTGACGACGGGTACACGATCGAATCCCACTGGCGGTCTGGTTGGTTCAACTACGGCAGCTCTGATACGAAGACCATTCGAGAGAGCAAGATCTGGGCCAATGGCGAGCTTCAGATTTCCGTTTCCCAGGACTTCGAAGCCAACCCAGGGACAGTCGATTCCTTTTCATTTCCAAGCGGTGGCGGCACTCAATGGAGTGGTTCGACTTGGAGCGGTGGCACATGGTCGGCTCCAACTGGATTGTTTCCACAGTTGCGTCGACGGGCCATCCAAGGCACCCAATTCTCGACCACGATCGCAAACAACTACCCAGATCGAGGCTTCTCGCTCCATCGCTTGACCCATCATTTGCGCGAATTCCGCATCCCCTCTGTACCCCGAAGAACTGAACAGGACAGCTAAATGGCACACGTAACTCTCCCCCGCACCAATCAAACCGGCGTCAACGACTGGGAAGACGTTGAAGCAAACGATCGCGAACTCCGCGATGAGATCAACGGCGGGCTCGATAACTCCAACCTCTCAGCCAGCGCAGCTATCGCGCATTCGAAGCTTGCCAGTGGAACCGCTGGTCAGCTGCTGGTAGCGAACGCTTCGGGGGTCATCACTTCGACCACCGTAAGCGGAGACGTGACGATCTCCAACACCGGGGTCACGGCGATAGGCAGCGATAAGGTCACGGCTACGCAGTTGAAGGACTCGGTATCGGTTGACGCGGATCGCGCCGTGACTACCGATCATATTCGCGACGGAGCAGTAACGAATGCCAAGATCACTTGGCCCGCCTGGGCTGCGTATCCGTCTACGCCAACCTGGACTTCGACTACAAATCCCGTAATAAACAACGGAACGATTGTCGGGCAGTACGTGCAGCTTGGTAAGACGGTTCATTTCCGAGTCAAGATCACGATGGGTTCTACGACGACATACGGCTCGGGGGGTTATTCGATTGGCCTGCCCGTAGCGCATAACCACGGAGCCGAGTCTGCGATTGGCCGTGTTCATATGCTGGACAGCAGCGGCCCTAGTCGTTATGCGGCCTACGCATACACAGTGTCCGCAAACTCTGACACGGTGTTTCTTTCCTACACCAACGCAGCGGCGGCGCAAAACACTTCCTCCGGCATCACCGCAACTGCCCCCTTTACTTGGGCATCCGGTGACATCCTCACGGTCACTGGTACTTACGAGGCTGCCTAATGCCGCTCCCTTTGCCTGGTCGTGTCAGTGACGCGGCGACGCAAAGAGCGCTTGAAGTAATTGCAGCGCAATTTCCCATCACGGGAACGGTTGGACCCCAGGGGCCAGCGGGACCCACTGGATCGGCGGGCGTAAATGGAAAGACGCTTCTAAACGGTTCCGGAGCACCGACAAGTGGGCTCGGTGTTGATGGTGATTTCTACATCGATACCGCCACCGAAGACCTTTACGGGCCAAAGACCTCGGGATCGTGGGGTACGGCAGTTTCTTTGATTGGTCCGACAGGAGCGGCTGGAGCTACGGGCGCTACTGGCCCAGCCGGACCCACCGGCCCAGCCGGACCTACTGGCCCTACGGGTTTGACCGGTGCCACAGGGCTCAAGGGCGATACCGGCGATACCGGCCCAGCCGGACCTACTGGCCCAACCGGCCCAACCGGAGCTACCGGCCCAACCGGAGCAAAAGGCGACACTGGAGACACCGGCCCAACCGGACCGACCGGCCCAGCTGGCTCCACCGGCGCCACTGGAGCAAAAGGCGACACCGGCGACACCGGCCCAACCGGACCGACCGGCCCAGCTGGAGCAACCGGCGCTACAGGCCCTACAGGACCTACCGGACCCACCGGCGCTACGGGCGCTACGGGACCAGACGGCTGCCCAACCGGGGCGCTTCTGCCCTACGCAGGTTCAACCGCTCCAACCAACTTCTTGATCTGCGACGGAAGCGCAGTCAGTAGAACCACCTACTCCACTCTGTTTGGCATAGTCGGAACCACCTACGGATCGGGTGACGGTTCCACCACCTTCAACATTCCTAACCTGAAGGGGCGCACGGTCGTAGGTCGAGACTCGGGCGATGCCGATTGGGACACGCTTGGCGAGACTCGCGGAGCCAAGACCCACACGCTTACTACGGCCGAGATGCCTTCGCACTCTCACGACATTCTCTACGCGCAAGGCACTAACACGACCGCTACCGGCGCACAGCCACGAAGCAACCTGCAGTCCACAGGTGTCACCGACAGCACCGAAGCAACAGGTGGTGGTGGCGCTCACAACAACATTCAGCCCTCAATCGTCCTCAACTACATCATTAGAACGTAAGGAACTCCATGCCCCCATTCGTCCCAAAGCGCTACATCCCCCAGCCGAAGCCGCCCAGGCAAACTTCTGTGCTCCCCTGGGACGCTCGGTACGAGTCTGAGGTGGCTCGTGCTGATGCCACACGCAACAACGCGCTTTCTGGTCTTACGCGCCAGCGTCAGGCGACGGAGCAGGGCTACGGCTACAACGATTCCAGCAATCCCTTCTCACAGGCGAGGATGCTGCAGCAGTCTTACGAAACAACCAGGAATCAGTCGATGAACTCGATGGCACGAAGCGGTCAGCTTTATTCAGGTGCTCTACAAAACAGGCGCAGCCTCGATCGTCAGAACTTCAACCAGGCAGACGACGCACTTAGACGTGCCTACGACTCTGCAATCCAAGACAACAACGCAGGTCAAATGCAGGCCGACCAGGATCGTCTCGACACGGTACGAGAGGCAGAAACCAGTCGTCTTGAGCGAGCTCTTGCAAAGCCGGTCGATCCATCGACCCAGTTCGCCGGATATTTGACTCGCGATCCCAACAAGATCCGCAAACGCATGATCGAGCTACGCAAGGACCGTAAAGACATGAACCGAAAGGGCTACCGACGCCGTCAGCGCGCATTGCTCAACCGGTTCAACAACGCAGTTTCGGAGAGAACGGAGCAGAATTACTGATGAAGAAGTGGCGCAAGGGAAATAGGAATTCGGATGGTCTTCCAAGGTTTCTCGACCTTCCCGCAAACCCAAAGCAAAATCGACGGCGCGCAATTGCCGCTGCCAATTACCAGTTTCGTCCAGTCGACAGGCAGCTCCGTCAGGAGATGGGCGCCTCTAGAGAGCAAGCTGCTCGCATGGATGACTGGTTCAACCAGTACCGGCAGAACCTGACCACTCTGCAGAACGATTCTGATGCATCCTACGGCGCTGCACAGTCTAGGGCAGCCGGTTCGCAGCAGGCATCGTTTGATCGAGCAGAAGCACTTCGATCTCGATTGGCAGCAGAAGACAGGCAAGACGCAATGAATCGCGGCGCAAACCCTGATTCTGGCAGCAACCAGCAGTATGGCCAGGCGATGGTGGCGCGTGATCAAACGCAGTCCGCATTCGATGCTCAGTTGAATGCTCAGCGGGCATCACAAGCTGACTACCTGCGTAACCGGCAAGCAATCACAGCTCGTGAGCAGATCAACCAGCAGGGCGAAGAAGCTGCTCGGTACCGAGCCCTCATGGGCAGGGGCCGTGAGCTTGCTGCGCAGCGTGGCGATTTCATGACCAATTGGATGCGCCAGGCGCAGCTCGACGATCGTGAGTTCTGGACCAAGCGCGCAGACATTGCAAGCAGCGGCAACTACGCCGATGCAATGCGCGATGTTGCTCGTATGGGCCAGCACAAGACCGTTGACGTCAATAACTCCTATTCGGGTACTGGCGGTGGCTCAGGTGGTTCGGGCGGTTCAGGCGGCTCAGGCAAAACAAGAGCGGAAGCAATGGCTGACCTGCGGTCGAATTTCAAGATGGGCGCCTTGCGACGTAATCCTGCCGCACGACGTGATGCCTACGACTGGCTAATCACCGAGGGCTATCCAAAGAAGATGGTTCGAAAGATCATTGGTGGCTTCAAGTCGTCCTCTTCTCGTGGCGGCGACGATCCGTCTCGTGGTCCTAACGGGGCACCCCACTAAGCATGCCACGCGCTTCCGTAGGCGGCGGTTCGTCGCCTAAGAAGCCAAAACCACAATCGAAGAAGTCGCCGGTCAAAAAGACCGGCATGACGCCTCGTGAGGCGCTCTACTACGCGAAGCCCAAGGCAAAGCGTCGAGAGGCCTCAAGCAAGATCCGTCAAAGGACCGATCGTGCCTATTTGAGTCCCCGCAAGCTTGCCATGCGCACTTACCGGCAAGAGAAGCGGGATTACTACCAGCGTGCGCGCACGGCAAACGTCGAAGCGCTGAAGTTGGCTCTCAAGCAGTCCGGTGGAGGAAAGTCGACTCAGCTCGACGATGTCACCAATCCAAAGATGCGTCGCCTGGTGGGCGACGGTATCGAGACGCCTCAGCTCAGAGAAGCGCTTGATAGGAAGCCATCTGAGGCGACAAAAGGTCGACCGAACCGCGTAATCAAGAGCTACATGCGCCAATCGCGCATGAATACCGATGTCAAGGCTGCCGTCAACAAGCTGAAGAAGAACGCTGGCGGCACTGAGCCGCCGCGCAAAGAGGTTCGCGAAGAGACGATGAAGCTGCAGCGGCAGCGGCGTAAGCGCGTGATCAAGAAGCAGGTCCGTACCGAAGACATCTTCCGCGCTAAAGCAATAGGCGTTGGCGTTCAGACCCTACGTACAGCCGAGTCTCAGCAGCGCAAGGCCAAGCAGGATCGCATTGCTGCCAAGCGGCAAAAGGTCGAAGACAAGCAAAAGCGCAAGGCCTGGATGCAGGGCATCAAGGGCGATAAGGCTAATCGCGCTGAGTACGAGCGCTACGTGGCTAAGGTCAAGAAGGCGAATCAGAGGGTGCTTGCCTTCAATGCGAAGAACCCAAGCGTCTACAACGCTTCTCCGGCCAAGATACTTTCCTTCTCCGAGTGGTGGAGCAAGGGACGTAGGCGAGAAGAAGGTGGAGATAAGAAGCAGTCCGGTGGTGCTGGCGCTGCTACCGCAGGAGCTTCGGGGCTTGCAAACCCAATCATTACGGAAGCTGCAAAGAAGTCGCTTAGGCGCGAAACGCCCAAGGCCGTTGCAAAAATTGCAGCAGCCAAGCTTCCTAGATCAGAAGAGCTTGCCAAGATTTCGCGCAGTAAGGCTGCCCGAGTTCTTACGTCTAGCGGTGTTGTCCTCGGTAGCGAACAAGTTCAAAAGGCTCTTGGCGTCGATGATGGCGTCACCGTTGGCGAAGTTGCGGTGGGCGCAGCGGGTGGTCCAGTCGCTAAGGGCGCTGGAACCGTTGCTCGACTTGGGGGACGGTTGCTCAAGCCGACCGCAAAACGCGTCGGAAAGGCTTTGACGTTCTCGGCAAGTCGACGTTCGGCCAGAAGAGCAATCGAGAACAAGGCGTTGCCCCCCGCTAGGACGCCTTCTGCCCCACGCGCCGCCAGGCCCGCAGCTGCCTCTGGAGAGCGGCGTACATTTACCGTCGATTCTTCTGGTGTTGCCAAGCAGCGGATCGGCAAAACGGAGCTGGGGGTAGAGGTCACAAAGGCTGTCGGTCGGCAGGCTAAGGGACAGGCTTACACGCGTCCACGGGGAGCAGTTGCAAAAGTTGTAGCCAATCCAATGCTGGCGGCAGCGGCAGCCGGTGGTACCGGCGTCGTTACTACCGGTACGACCGCAATCGTTGGTCACTTCAGCAGCGCCAAGGGCCGGACCACTAAGACCAGCGCACAGGCTTTGGCCAGTTCTCCGGCTGCCATGTGGTCGCTTGCAGTGGACGCAGGCACATCGATTCAACGGGCAGGGAAGACGGCCGGTGTCTCGATGTACGAGTTGTTCACTGGTCAGGAAGATGTCGGCGGAAAGGTGCCAGAAATCAAGGTTGGCCCTATTGATCTTGGAAGTTGGCATGTGGTTCGCTACACCGGCGACGCCATCACAGCCCCTCTGCGCGGCCAGGCAAAGCAACAGATCGAGTACTACGGGCCCTTGGTTGATCTGGTCACTGCTGGTTCGTACACCACTCGCAGCGGTCAAGAGCTCAGAGACGTAGACGCTTGGGAAGCAGCGCTCGAAGAGAAGTACGGCTACACCCTAGTCCCGACCGTTGCCTTGATGGGTAAGGGTGGATTCCGAACCCTTCGGAATGCAATGGGTTGGTCAGCGCGTGTTGGCAAATTCAAGATGCGCATGAAGATGGCCGATGTGCTGGACGGGATAGCAGGTAGGGGGAATACGGTTGCTGCTGTTGCACCACGTCCAGGATCTGGAGAGGTGGCGCAAAAATCAGCTCGCTCCAAGGATCTTGCTGCAGCTCAGGCCAAGGAGCCTTTGAATCGAGTTACCAAAGCAACCGTAGGTCGTTGGCCAACCAAGCTGATTGCCAAGGGTCATTATCGCGAGTGGGCCAATAGGATGCGAACTGCTGCCATGAAGGAAGAACTTGGTGCGTTCCTTGCAGAGGGCGTGTTCTCCAAAAACAAGACCGTCGCTATGCGCCAGGTCGAGCAACGCTACGAAGATCTTGTAGCCCAGGGGCGCTATGCGGGTGAGTTCACGCGAGATCGGTTCGATAACGGTCTTGCGCAAGCAGTGGCAAAGATGTCCGGTAAGAGCAGCACTGTAATACCGGCAGATTTTGACCTGTTGTCGCTCATTCGTAGCGATCCAGACCTTCTGAAAGATCCGCAGGTAATTGCGGCAAGGGATGCTTTCGTCGAGGCCAGCGATTTCGTTCAAGGCGGCGTGACATTTGAAAGCCCCACTCGTACTCGCGCTCCGCGCATGCAGTTCTACGGCATGCCGTCCGCCGACGATTACATCCCGATTGCTCGTTTGAGAGAGATCGATCCAAACTCCCGCGCCACCAATCAGGGCGGGTTGGAAGACGAGTGGCAAGGCAAAGAAATCAAAATTGGTCCAAAGGTCACGCCCACAGAGCGGCTTGGCAACTACCGAGTGGTTGTAGCCGGACCCCGTGAGCTCGCCTCAGCAGCTGCAAGACAGAACTACGCAAAGCGTCTTAGGTCTGTGTTCGAGTCATTGCCACCCGGTACAACGATTGTCACTGGCGGCTTCGATGGCATTGATTCCATTGCGCAAACGATTGCTCGCCAAATGGGGATTGAAGTTGAAGGTCTGCCGAGCAAATGGGCGGATCGAAGCACCCACGCGGTGATCGCAGTCAAGACCCAAAAAGAGGCGAGCCCTGGGACCAATGAAATGATCAAGCGGGCCAGGGAGGCCAAGATCCCGGTCACTTTCATTACCAATGACGGGGTCAGCGGGGCCAAGAGAATCAAGGTCACCGGTGATAGAGAGCTTTTGGAGGAAGCGGTTCGGCAATACAAGAAGTACAAGAACGCAGACGAGTTTGCGAACCCGGCCTTTGCAAAGCAGCAACGGGATCGAGCAAAGGCTGACATCCAGCGCCTGCAGCCCTTGGTAACCGAAAAGCGTCGCCTGGCACAGGGTCGTCTCGACGCCGACAGCTACGAAGAGGCACAGTTTGCCGCGCTTTCAGCGTATCGAGTTGAATTCAACAAGCCCAATGCCACGCTCAAGGAGATGATGGCTACCGATGAAGGCAAGAAGGCCATGCGGGAGACGATCGGGAGGGGTAAGGCTCGTCGACAAAGAGAGATTCTCAACCAGGAGACGCTTCCAGCGTATCTGGCAACCGATGCGGAGCTGGCCCGGGATAAGGCTCTGATTGACAACCCAGCCTACATCATGCACGAGTCTCCGATGGACGTTCAGCAAAAGTCCACGCAGACTGAGAACGTTGGTTCGTTGCCCAGCTCACCGGTAAAGAAGACCGAGCTTTCGCTTTTCAAGAGGGGCGAGATCAATCGCAGCTTTGCAAACGTCGTAAACAAGTCCATCGTGCGTCCGCTCTTCATTGAGAGCCAGTACGAGTTTGCCCGCCAGTTCCTGGCTGCCAATGCGTTGCGTCCAGAGGATGAGTTCCCGAACCTCGGAATTCGCGCAATGCGCCGCGAGTCCGATGAGGTACCTATCTACGTAGGCGAAGACTTGAATCGTGCGATGAACGCCAGTGAAGACTTTCGTGGCTACATGAAGCGCACCATGGCAATCCCGTTGAGTACTGTCAATAAAGCCCTCAACGACCCAGCCAGTACGGATCTTACGTTCGAAGAATTCGTCCGAGACGCTAACGAGGACTTGAATGCCGTAAGGGCGGGGCAAGTCAAATTTGCCAAGGGCAATCGTTATGTGTTGGTTCGGGCCATCGAGGGTCGGGAATTCTTGGGACAGCTACAGGCGGCGAGTAAGTACGAAGCAGGTATGAGGAAATTTACCCGTGCGCAATCAAAGCTTGTCCTTGGAATGTCTCCCGCATGGGCTGCGTTGCAGATACCGGCAGAAGGCGCTCAGGCAGCAATTGCCGGTGGCTATAGGTACGTAACACCGCATCGCGATGGCTTGATGGATTGGAGAAAACTCAGCCAAGAAGACAAGGATCTCTGGGATGCCTATGCGGGCGGCGGGCCAGGTCCTGGAACGATCCCCGCGCAGCTTGCAAACCGAGAAAACCCAGTGCTCTTGAAGGGCAAGCGGGGCGCTTCGTTCAACGTAGAAACCTTTGATCCGGATCGTTTTGCATTTGCCCTTGCAATGCTTGAGCGGACACCTGTCGGTAAAGCGGTGTCCAGTTTTGCGAAGGTTGAGTGGCTCGGTCAGCTCGATAAATGGAAGGGCGGAAAATTCCGCAGCCGCCTGATGCGGGCACAGGCTGATCGAGAACTGAACGGAATGCTCGGTAACGCCCCAGAGGTCTTTGGCCTCACCAAGCAATTGACTGAAGCACTGCGCGATGCGGGACGGGGACCGGACGGCAGCAAGAAGAAGCAGATGGAGATGCTGCTGCGCGATCCAAAGTATCGAGTAGCCCTCGAAGAGCTTGCAGCCTATGTCGACGACATGCTCGGAAACTGGACCTCATTTACTCGCAGAGAGCGCCTCCCCGCTTCGCTCATATTCTTCTACCCGTTCATTCGCATGAGCTTGAAGTGGCTGTTCTACTCGCTGCCCAAGCATCATCCGGCCAGGGCCGCACTCTTGTACCAGCTGGGTGGTGCCAGCGCGAGCGCTCTCAAGGACATGCTTACAAGCTCAGACGGTCAGACCCAAGACCCGCAGTTCCTGAACCTTTTGATGCAGTCGCCACTCCATGGCTTGAATTTGACCGACGATGGCTATGCCAAGGAGGGCGATATCAAGCTCATGAACGTCGCCAGGATCTCGCCTACGACGTCTGCTCCCTGGGAGTTCATCACCAACCCAGACCGCCCAATCGTTCTCGTCAACATGTTGCCTCCGCTTCTGAGTAACGCCATCGGTGCCGCCTTTGGCGTCGACCCGTTGACTGGTCGCATGATCGTTCCGGAAGGTGCGTCGGTCAGCAGCACCGGAGAGTTGATTCAACCAAGCAGTCAAGGCAAGGGCGACAATGCAAGCACTGTCATCAAGTCCGGGATCTCTAAAGAGCAAAAGCTCGGTTTTTATGCGACACGGCTGGCTGGACTGCCCTTCCCGCTGAGAGCCCTGCTCTCTGGCAAGAAGATCAATCCAGGCGACTTTCCCTGGCAGGCAGGTGAGCGTCAGATGAAGGGCTTGATCGACAAGCTGATGGTCAGCGATGAAATGCAAGTGGGCTCCACTTGGGGCATCCCCGCCATTGAAAGTGCTGGGCTCGTGCGCGATCGCAACGAGTTCTTCCAGATCATTCGGGAGATGTCGAGCTACAAGGACCGAATCGATGACATCAGCCAGAAAATGTACGGCACCGGAGACGACAAGAGGCGACTCGACTACGAGGCTCAGATTGCAAGCATCGAGACCAAGATCAACTTCCGTCAGAAGAAGATCGACGAGATGTCGCGCAAGTACGGCGTGCGCGTTGTCCGCGACAAGCGGGTGCCTAGCTGGAGACGGGATAAGGCCGACCTGGGTTCCAGGTTGGAGAAATCACCGTGGTTTATCGGGGAGTCAAGTACAGGCAAAAATCGACCACTCACGGATAAACCGTGGAGAAAGACAACCCCATGAGTAGCAGTAACGGAAACGGCCACACCATTGCCTTCAGAGTCGGCGAACTCGAAAAAGACGTTCGCGAGCTTCAAGGCATCAGTCGTGGTTTACCCGAGCGCATTGAGCAGCTCGAAAGAAGTCAAGAAAAGCTTTCTGATGCGCTCGGAAAGATGACCATGGCAATCATTGGATTCACGCTGACAGTGGCTGGTTCTTCGATTGCTGTGCTGCTCGCCCTTGGGGGACCATGAGCGAGCTTTGGCAGCGCAAGGCGGGTCAAGACCCTGATGGCGGTCTATCGGCTGCCGGACGCGCCTCTTTGAAGGCTAAGGGGCAGAACATCAAGCCTGGTGTGCGGAATTACGAGTCCGCAAGCCCAGGAGACAAGAAGCGATGGATTTCATGGGCCCTGCGGTTCTACTCGAACCCGCGTGGCCCACTCGTCTCTCCAGATCGGAAGAGC
>Ga0181352_1000295_pt1 | contig 21815 bp, 36 predicted proteins | sample Fa13VDMLBSN_FD_130103 | JGI IMG/M metagenome (GOLD analysis project Ga0181352, IMG submission 130103) | Freshwater viral communities from Lake Michigan, USA - Fa13.VD.MLB.S.N | ecosystem: Environmental > Aquatic > Freshwater > Lake | place: USA: Michigan | collected 2013-09-23 | reverse complement strand
GCCCCCGCCGAACCCCCCACTGCACCCGCCGAACCCCCCACCCCCTGCCATTATTGCCAAACCATTGAAAAGGAGACTCGCCCATACGGCCCGGGAAGGGCGGCAATCTGCTTCGCTTGCGCACAATCCGATCCCGAACGCTTGGCCATTGCCCGCATGCACAGCTTGCAAGACCTTATAACCGCCGGTATCCACGCACAACGGCCAGAACAACTGCCCGGGCTTTTGAAAGACCTAGTAACCGCCGCTATCGGCGCACAACTGCCCGGGATTAACATCAAAGTAATGCGCGTCCCTTGCGATTGCGACGAATGCTTAGCCCGCTTTGACTCTTTTGATTTTGACCCTGAACAAACAAAAACGATGCACTGCTTAGCCCGCTTTGACTCTTTTGATTTTGACCCTGAACAAACGGAAACGATGCACTAAATGCCTACTGTATTCGATGAAGATGAAGAAAGCGTAATCGAAAGACGCGACCGGGAAAGGGATAATGGGCGCGTTGACAACGATGAAGCAATCCCCCTAATACCCAACGTCAAACTGGATATTAGAAAAACCATTCACGCTATCCACGTGTGGAAAATGGACCCCCCGGGTGACGGCTTTAAAGGAACCGTTCCCCCACACACTACCTATTCAACCATTGCCAAGTTGTACGGGAATGGAGTCTATGACTTTCACGCCTGCACGATTGACGAGAAGATATTGCGCCGAAACTCGGGGGTAAAAATCGCATGGGCGCCCCCCGCCGATGACCCCCCCGAAACGGATTATACCCCGGGGGCGCCCCCCGCCGATATTCGCCTTTTGCAATGGCAAGCCGAGCAACACGCAAAGGATTCCGCGCGAGTCGAGGCTTTTGGCCGCATGGTGGTTGACACTACCCGTTCGACGGCCGAGCAACAGATTACCGCAATAACCCGAAGCCAGGAGTCTGCCACGGCCCGCGACCGAGATTTTTTCGCCGGCATCTTAGCCCAACAACAGCAGTTTTTTCAATCTATGATGCTAATGTCTCAACAATCCCATCAACAGACCACGGAACGGGCCCGGGAAGATTTCCGGCAAACTATCCAAGTCATGCAAATGTCCCATGACCGGGAAAAACAATCCAATGACCCCGCCTTACTGTTGGGACTTTTTGAACGTGGCTTAGCCTTGGGTTCTGGTCAATCGGATGATGACCCCGATGAAGTGCCATGGGTAGAAGCCATCAAAGCGGCGGGGGGCGCTATTAAAGATATTACCTCTGCGGCAAACCTAAAAACCATTGCCGTTGCCAAGGCCCGCCCTAACCCCACACCTAACCCTGCCCCGCCCCCTAAACCAGTGAATGGGGCCCCCGCACCTTCGCAGAAAAAGGCCTTACCATTCACCAAAGAAGAGTTAGCCGAAATCATACGGCTCAAGCGCATCATGGACCAAAAAGGGATGGACTTTTCCGCGACCGTTCGCAACGCTTCCCAGTATTTCGTGCAGGGGGAAGACATTGACGAAAATGAGGCGGGGCAGGGCCCCGGGGAAGATGTCGAGTCCCCGGCTGAACCGATTGCGGATGAGCTTATCGGCGAAGTTGCCGCGCCTAACGTGGAAGGTTAGGGATTTAGCCGAAGTCCCGCAAATGCGGGCCTTATGGGCCGCAGTTGTTACAGATACCGGGCACCCCTTACTGGTACATTTCCTTGCGCGGCTTATTGATATTTCCCGCGTTCCGGCCCGTGACCCTGTTAGGTTAGCGCGGGCCCTTCAACTTTATTCGGCCCGCAAAATCAAGTTTTTTCGCGAACGGCCCGAGCGTTTTCAATCCGCATTGCGCACGATTGCGTGGGGTATCGGGGACTGTGACGACAAGGCGCGCTTTATCGCGGCCAGCCTGAGAACCTTTCGCATCCCTGTACGGCTAAAGTTCTTGCACCTAACTTTGCCCGGGGGCCAAGTCTTAGGCCACGTATACCCGCAAGCGTGGTTGCCTACCCGCAATGGGGCATCGGGAAATAGGGCTCTTACGAGTTCGTGGGTAGCCTTGGAATCCGTGCGCGAATACCCCCTGGGGTATGACCCTGAAACCAAGGCCCGCGCCTTGGGCTATGGCGTCAAAGTTACCTATATCGGAGACCCCGGGGAAGACCAAACCCACATATAAGGCCTAACCATGTCATTACAATATAACGATGAAGATGATTATTTTGATGATGAAGATGATACCGAAGATTCCGCTTTAGAAGGAGAGCCTTTAGCAAGGCCCCGCCCTAGCGCGCCACATTCGACGGGAAAAAGACGCCTGCGAACTAGACCGATGACACCTTCCATGATGGAAAAGCACCCTCACGTGGTTTCAATCCTTTTAACCCGTTCCAACGGTCAACAACTGATTTTTATCAGAAAGTAATACCCAATATGTACAATCCCCAGAAGCAAGCGCTAGATTTTGAAATGGGCGCTTTTGGTGACCGAATCAAAAAGGGCCTTAAAAAAGTTGGTAAAGGGCTAGACAAGTTTACCTATTACACCATTACCAAACCCCATATGATGATAGGTAAAGCCATCGGCGGAAAAAAGGGCGAAGCCATCGGACGCAAAATAGGCGGATTTACGTCAAAGGTCACCAAGCTAGGTATCGGGGCAGGGGCCGCAGGTGCCGTGGCGCCCCTACTCGCATCCCCCACAGCTTTAACTGCCCTTACTGCAAAGAGGCTTATGCGCAAAAAGCGTCTAAAGCTTGGCGCCAAGTTGCGGGCAAAGTTTGCAGGCAAAAAGGGGGGCGTGCCCATTAGGCTAGGCCTGAAACGGCTAAAAAAGCGCGCCCCCTGCAAAGCGGATAATGCTTTGGCCGCCAAGGTAGCGGCGGAACTTGTGGCCAAACTAGGGGGCCCGCTAAATGCCGCTAACAAGGCTCTAAAGTTGGCCGACCTTCAACGCACTGCCACTTATGAACACCGTAAACTTATGTCCGATGCAAACTTTCGCAAAAAGGTCATTGCCGGTTTATCTACCATGGCAGCAGCAGGGGATATTGGTTGTCAGAGAACCATTCGGGTATTAGTGGGAAGGCCCTAAAATGCTGAACTTTGAAAACACCTTTTTAGACGGTCTATCCGCCACGGGCAAGATTTCGGCAAAAGCCGCTATCAAGCCCATCCCCCGGAAACCCGTCCCCCGGAAACCTACCCCCCGAAAACTCGTTTCCCCTAACCTGGCTAAAAATATCCTAGCTAAAGGCGCTCTAGCCACCAAACCCCCGATTGTTCAGGCCGCTAAAGCCGTAACCAAACTACGCCTAGCCACCAAACCCCCGATTGTTCAGGCCGCTAAAGCCGTAACCAAACCCCCGATTGTTCAGGCCGCTAAAGCCGTAACCAAAGCCCGGGCCGACATGGCCCAAAATATCCTAGCTAAAGGCGTCCTAAGCCTAGCTGCCAAAGCCCCGATATTGCCCGCCGGTCCCCGGAATGCGACCGCGGCCAAAGCCATCAAAGCCGCGACCCCGATTGCTCACGCCTGCAAGTGCCAAGCAAAGCCCGTCATTAGGCGCCTGAACCGTCACATGTCCACGTGCGGCTTTCCCAATGGCACTGCTACCACCCTTTTAGCCTCCATTCACGACATGAATGCTTTGCTAGAAAAAGCGGCGGTTCAACGCCTAAGCACCTATGAGCACAAAAAGCTAAAACATCGGGCATCGTTCGAGCATGACGTCTTATCAAAGCTCGCGAAAATAGCGGCCAAACTACCCTCGTGCCATCCCACGCGAACCAAAGCACACCTTACCATCCTGAAAAGGACATAAACCCATGCTCGACTTTGAAAAAGGGTTCACTGAAATAGGGAACATTCAATACAGTGGCCCAAAGCTTACGCGCCCCCGGGGGTCGGCTCGTTTTCGTTCCCGGGTATTGCGGCCTACCCGCTGGGGCGATGATGACTCGGAAATGGGCATCTTTCCCCTACTGGCCGCAGCCATTCCCGCAGTAACATCCCTCGCTGGTTCCCTGCTGAGCAAACGTAGTAAAAAGGGAGGCGGCCCACCCCCCGAAGCTGCGCAAGCACAAAACGTTTTAGACCTATTAACCAAAGCAATAGGTGGCGACGAAAAAAAGGGCGAAACATCAATCAAAGATGTGATCCGCAATATCGTGCGCACCGTTCCGCCCCCCGTTATCGGGCAGGTTAAAAACGCCATAAACGAAATGAAAAACGCCCAAAAGGCGGGCATTGTTGCGCGCGAAAACATAGTAAGGTCGGTTGATTCAAAGTTTGGTCCCAAAATACATGCCTTGCTTGCGGGGCTAAAAGCTTCGGAAGTCCAGAAGCAAGCAACGTATGAGCATAACCGCCTGAAGAGAAAAGCGGCATTTCGTGGCCAGGTCAAGCGCGACCTAAGAGCCATCAATAACCGCCTTGACGCCATTTCCCGCCGATTAGACCGTAGCGCGATAGTACAAGGCCAAACCCGCATTGACCTATTAGGTGGTCGCAACTTGCTTGAAAAAGGGGCCCGCCCATGACACTACCTTTAATCCCCATTGTGCTAGGTTCCGCAGGCGTTGCCGCGGGTTCAGCGCTTCATGCTTGGCTAAATCAGTCCGTTGATTCCTGGTCTGATAAATCCGTGTTCAATGCCCGTATGCGCGATATGCATTCCCTAGCCCTAGCACTAAACTCCGGTTTTTCCACTTGCGCCGCTTTCAGGGCTAATACCTCGCAGTTAACTTCATGGCGCGGAAATCGGGATAACTTCGGAAAGTTCTTCTCCGACGTTGGCACTCTTAGCTACACTTCCCCTTCATCTTCCCAGATTTCTCAAGCCAAAGATTTTGCGTCTAAGTTCTATTTTTGGACCGGGGAATATAACCGCCTGAAATGCGGGGCCCCTATCGGCCCGGTACGGCCCGCCCCTGCCCCCGCCCCCGCCCCAACTTCGGGGAATGCCGCGCCACTACCCGTCCAAACCGACCCCTATGCACCTTCTGACCCTGTTTTAACCCCCGCAACCACGGGGCAAGACTGGGGCGAAATCATAAAATGGGCCGCCATCGGCGCAGGCAGTCTAATCGCTTTGAAAACCATTTCCGACGTTTTCAAAAAAGGGGTCTAATCCCATGCCCATTGCCATACCCACTACGCTTCGCCCCACTGGCCCGACTACGCTTCGCCCCACTGGCCCGACTACGCAACGCGCCACTGGCCCGACTACGCTTCGCCCCACTGGCCCGACTACGCAACGCGCCACTGGCCCGACTACGCAACGCGCCACCCCCACTACGCAACAGCCCACAAAACTCCTATGGGTCGCAAGGTTCGGAATACTAGATGACCGTACCTATACCCCCGCCGAAATAATGGAAAACTTCCAAGGCGAGCTAAAAGGGGCGGGCTACACCATTTATCAGACCCCCGCCGTCAAGGGATACACCCCGGATTTTGAAATAATCCCGGCATCGCTCTATTCCCTAACAACCGACTCCCGAATATTAGACCCTACGGAGCTTGCGGCCACCACCCCCGCCGAACGGGAAGCTATCGCATCACCCGACAAAACTATCATTTACGACGTGATGAAGTTTCGCGGGCCGTCGGGGACTTTATACATCTTACCATTACAGGTAAAAGACTTTAAAGGCGATGACTTTAACCCGCCCTTAAAAAGGGTTCCCCGGGGTAATAGCCCCATGATTGAAAATCGAACCCCGCGCATCACTACAGTTGCATGGAACTTAGGGCCGCCAAAAGGCGCCACCTATGAAAGCCTAAATAAGCTTATTTCGGCAACTATCATAAACAACTTCGCTTGGCTCGCCCCAAAACCCACCCCCGGCATTTCCGGGCCTAACTACTCCAAAGGGTTCCGAATCAACAACTATCCACGGCCTTTGACTGAGTTTGTCAATACCTGGCAAAATACCGCGGCAAAGCTCCAAAACTACCCGGACCGGCCCGACATTCCCGCGGCCCTATTGCCCAAACCCAAACCCGCACCCCCCAAACCCGCACCGCCCAAACCCGCACTTGCTAAACCCGCACCCCCCAAACCCGCCCCTTTACATTCCTTTTTTGATAAATACGGCAAATGGCTCTTACTTGCGGGCCTTGGCATTGTCCTAAGCTCAGGAAAGAAAAAGTGAGAACCTGGCTTTGGAATACCTACCATTATCTTGAGTTGCGCCTGTTAGGCAAATGCTCTTGCGTTTGGTGCTCTGCGGGTTTTGCAAAACACAACTTGCGCCGACGCTAACCCGGCAGACCCCTGCCCATTTGCATGCGCACGCATCATGCACAAGGATGCCCCCATTTTTGCCCTTACCCATTCACACTTGCACTTGCGTAATCGGCGGGAGGGTAAGGCTGTGCTGGTTAGTGATGTGGGTATGGGGATAGAATGGGGATAGAATGGCGGGAGAAGGTGGAATGGGGATAGAATGGCGGGAGAAGGTGGAAACAAGGCGTTATGGGCGGCAGTAGGGCCTAGTGACGTCGTTGTGGAAGACAGGAACTATAATCCGGTCAAGGTGGGTTCGATTGTGGAAGTGTTAGAGTCTGGGGACGGCTTTCGGGGCCTGTTTTATGTCGTGGGGCTTGAAGCTGGCGGGGGCCGCGGGGTGCGAGTCTTGCTGGCCCGTGGGCGATGGGATAAATGGGATGTGAAGGTAAGGCCCGCTAGACTAAGCATTAGGGCTTATTCGCCATTTAGGGCCAAGGGAGAATAGAAATGAACTTGGTTTGGAAAAAGAGCCCTTTAGGGTATAAAAGCGAGGCATTCAGAGCGCCTGTTTTTCGTAAAGAGTCGTTTATGCACCATGCGTCAAGTGAACCTGTAATGATGAGGCTATCCTTGACCGTCGAAAAGACTAGGTATGCAAAAACGTGGCAGTTAGAGATATTGCAGGGGTTCGATATGCGTGGCGACGTGCTCGCGCAAGGTTTTCGAACGGCTAAGGAAGCTATGCAAGCAGGAGATAGGGCGGCGGAGAGCATGGGGGGCACAAGCCTGGTAGGTGAAAAATGAAATATAATAAAGCTCTAAAGATTGAAATAGTAAATGAGATAAATCCCGAGCATTTAGTAAAGGGATGGTATGCGCAAGTGCTGAGCTCTGCGGGATATTATCAAACGATTGGCAGCACTAAGACCGAAAAAGGGGCTATTGCGAAGGTGGTGCAATACGTGAAAGATGCCGACCCTTCCTATGGGGCGGAAAATAAGCAATATAGGGTTTTTGGCTTTAGTTTGAGGGGGTAGTTATGGGGAGAGAGCACGAAGCCATAACGATACACTATGGGGCTTATAAGACTCGGCATGGTTTCGCGGGCATTGTCAAGGTAGGTAATGGACGCTGGGCCCCTGACGGTTTTGTGGCCTCCTATAGCTTGGAAGACGCGTTACAGGGGGCCCTTGAATCTGCGATAGAAGAGGGTGGGCGCTTTGTAGGCGATTGGCAAGTTACCATGAGCCAGCATCCTGGCGGAATAGTAAGCTCGCCTTGGCGGCCACGATAAATAAAGAGCGGAATACGATGGAAAATAATAATATGACGTTCGGCGAAGCCCTTGAAACTATCAAAGCGGGTGGGAGGGTCCAGCGTGCGGGGTGGAACGGTAAAGACATGTGGATATGCTATGTCAATCCCGGTAATGCTTGCTACCTGGGCTATGATATGCTGCCTTGCATCGCCATGAAAACCGCCGATAACCTTATGCAGCCTGGTTGGCTAGCTAGCCAGGCCGACATGCTTTCTAATGACTGGTGCATTGTAGAACATGGCGCAGAGAAGTAAGGCCCCCCGGGCAACTGTCCGGGAAAAACGGATTACTGGGGTTTTGCATAGGGGGCGCCGTGTGAGTCACAGGGATGTCGACCGAATAAAGCGGGCTGAAGAGATAGCGAAAATGCCGCCCCCACCAAATGATAGAGTGTGGCTCATTGCGCTCGCATGCCTTAGTGTGTGGGCCGCTGTTGCGCTAGGCCTATGGGCTTTTTTCCCGTAGTGGAGTGAAATATGCCAACCCGTGACCATTTCCCGGCTAAGTATTTCGAGGATAACCCGTTAGAAGGGGAAGGCCCGCACGGGGCCTATAGGCGCCTGCAATGGGGCCGTAACCCGCGGCGGTCTTGGAATATTGAAGCCCCGGAACCTATGGCGGTTTTGGGGCGATTGGCAAAGATAGTCTTTTTGGGGGGAAAAAGGGAAAGCTTTGCAGACTGGGATTTTTACGTGGCCGTGGGGACTAATAGCAACTGCGTTTATTTAGTTCCGATGGAAAAAAGGCGCCCTATACCGTTCCCGAAAGATTTTCTGAAATCGTGCGAAGATATCGCGCAGATAAAGCAGATTGACTATTATTCGGAAAAGGGTGGGGATGAAGGGTATTACTATCATGTCCATGAAAAGCCCTATCCTATGCTTATGGGGTGTGAAGACCATTTCGTGCTGAAGCCCGCAAGGCATAATGGGGGCCGAAGCTATGCGGTCAACGATGAAGGGATAATAGGATGACCCTTTGGCGCAGCGTAAAGGTGCGGGGGGCCTTGCTAGTTTCGCGCCTAATGATACGCATTTCGCGCCGATGCAACGGGATTAGCGATGCTTGCATTGCGTATGCCAAAAGGTTATTGGGTGTCGAGGGTAAGCCATGAAGTGGCTTTTAGAAATATTGCTGCAGCTTGCTAATAATCCCTGCGGCAAAGACGTAAATAGTGGGCTTTTAGGGCCTTTACCATGCGGGCTACCCAAAGGGCATGCCGGACCGTGCAAGGTGTGCCTATGATAATCAGTGATAGGCGTTGCCGGGTTTGCGGGGCTTTTTGGGCCAAAAACCATATGTGGGATAAAGCCGGGAAAGCATGGCATGTTGGCTATTACCACCTTTGCAGCAATGGCGAACTATTGCGGGTAGACCACGATATGCGAGAACGGGTTTGGGATGCCCCCCAGGGTAAATGGGTACAGAATGAGACACTAAGATTAGGGGGCTTGACGGGTTAGCCAGAAGGTGCAACCGTTAGGCTCATTGTTTGATAGGGTCGGGGACATACGGGCCGTTTAGCCCGTGATACCACCTAAAAAATCGCGCCTTTATGGGTGCGGAAGGTGGTTATCATGGCTCGCACAACGTTCGTGAACCCCGGTGTTTTTTCAAACCCCCGACGGCGTAAGGCCAAGAAAGCCCGCCGTCGGGGTAAAGCACGCCGCTATGGCATGGTGCGGCGTAGGAATGCGGGTATCACCCCGTTTATTCAGAATCCGCTCATTTTGAGCAATCCCCGTAGGCGTCGGGCTCGACGGTCGAACCCCTTGACCATGCCGACGTTGAAAGGCGCGCTTGACTCTGCCATTTCGTATGGTGGGGGAACGGCCCTTGCGTTGACGGTCAATACCGTTGCGACGCAAAAAATCGAAAGCCCGTGGATGCGTCGGGGTGCGCAACTGGCCGCGGCAATCTTGGGAGGGTCAATGTTGACCAGGCAGTCAAGCGCAGCCATGGGCGGGGCTTTTGCTGGCGGCATGATGTATCCGCTATTGCAGGATATTGCCGCCGACCTTTTAGGCATTGGGGTAGGTGCGGGGGTCGCGGCAAAAGAGGCGGATTTAGACGCTTTGGCCGCAGACCTTGAAGACGTGTTGGATGACATGGGCGATGAAGACACTTCCGAGTTGTCCGATGATGATGAGTACGCCTGGTAATAACGGCTAAACGCTAAAACCTAACGGTTTGAGAAAAAGGGGATATTATCATGGCAGTTTCATTGCAGAAGATGGTAGACGGTCAGATCGCCAAGGTGCTGGAACGTGGGCAGCGCTATGGGCGCTTTGACCAGATTCGCCAACGGCATTTTTGGTCCAGTTACTTGTTTGCAGGCTATGCGGGGGCAAACATTCCCGCGGGGCCCTATGACATTTACAAAATCCCGCAGGGCCAGCAAGGGCAGGGCTACCCAATCCCGATGGCTACCCGCGAAACCAACTGGCTAGGCGCGGGCCGCATTCCAGATAATCAGAACTTTGTGATTACAGAAATAGGTGTAACGCTGAAAAGACCGCCAGCCACACCACAGCCGGATAGTGAAGACCCCAATGCAAATGGGGGCGGGGCTTTTGACCCTAATGCCCCCCGCAACGGCATTGCGGCAAACCTTACTGTTGCGCAAGCCGCGGCGGTCAACGGTATGGCACCCATTTTGCCCGCCGATGCTCAGGCCATTCTGTATGGGATGATTCTTGAGTTTGGCTTTTTGACTAACTCGGTTCCGCTTGGCTACTTGGCGGATTTCAGCCAATCCGGCGGAAACTACACCTTTGCCCCCAGCTACTATGCCCCCGGGGTATCGGGTAATAACTGGCTTTTCAATGGGCGGCAAAAGGCAGGAGACCCTACCAACGGCATTCCCGCCGCTGCGTTCAGGCGCAAGCTTGAAGTGCCCATTTTGCTGCAACATGGCGAAAGCCAGTTTATGCGTCTTCAGGTGCCCAAGGCCATTCCGATTAAAACCCTTGCACAAGGGTCTTCAGGGTGGTTTGAGGTAAGGGTTGACTGGTGGGCCACTGAATCATTTGCGGAAAAGTCCTGAACGGACCAAAAACCTAACGGTTAGGAAAAAGGGGAAAACATGGGACTTAGAAGCATTCAATCCGGTATCAGGCGCCAAGCGCGCGAAGTGTTAGTTGATGGCTCGCGCTTCAAGCGGTTTGACCAGATTCGCCAAAGGTATTTTTGGTCAACCTATCGGCTAAGCACGGACGCAAATGGGTACATTGCAAGCGGCACTTTTGACCTATTTACCACACCCAGTGGGCAAGCGGGGCAAGGCTTCGTTTCGCAGTTGACCTTGCGCGAAACGAACTGGGTTAGCGCAAACCGCGTACCCGATAACCAAAACTTCGAGATTACCGAACTAGGGGTGTCATGCGTTTCGGTCAATACTGATACCGATTCACGGCAAAACACCCCCTACCCGTCCGCGCAGGAAGATGAGTTACTGCGCAATATGGCGCTTGCGATTACTTACCTCACAAACCAGGTGCCCCTTGGGTTGTGCGTCGATTTCGCGCAAGCATCAGCCCCCATGGTCGGCGAATATCACCCTTCGGTACCGGGTAGTTATCCCGCCGCTGAAGCAGACCTTGGAATCAACGCAGCCCCAGCAAGCAACGTCATTCCCGAAAATGATGTTTTCTACTCCAACGGGTTCGCGGCCCCTGGGTTGCGTCGTAGGTTTAAAATCCCCATTCTCTTGCAGCATGGTGAGACATTCAAGTTTAGCTATTTGCTAGACCCCGGTCGCGGGCCGTTTCTTGGGGTGGGCAAGACCTTTGACGTTAGGATGGACTTTTTCGCAACGGAAAGTTTTGTTGAAAAATCCTGATTAGCAGGGGGTCACGAGATTAGGGGTAGGCTAGGAAAGGTTCCGGGCCTACCCCTTTTTTATGCCCATTAGAGCGGGGCCCAGGCAAGTAAGGGCGGCCCGGCAAGTAAGGGCGGCCCGGCAAGTAAGGGCGGCCCGGCAAGTAAGGGCGCCCCGGCAAGTAAGGGCGGCCCGGCAAGTAAGGGCGCCCCGGCAAGTAAGGGCGGCCGGACTTGGCAGTAAGTTTAGAGCACAAAGGGGTGATTAGATGTTTACATGGCCTACTGTTGAGTTGACCGATTATGAAAAAAAGTTTGTTAGGGTTTATAAGGATGAAAAGTTCCCCGGAGTGCTAAGGCGCACTTACGAGGTATTTTTCAATACCGTTGCCGACCCCCTTACTCCAGGATTAGAGGCGGTCAAACTTAGGGGCCAAGTGCAGATTGCCCGCCGTTCACGGGTTTTCGCGCTTAGCTTCGCGGGCCAGTTAGGCGCATGGCGTCTGAAAATCGAAACTGCAAGCGGTGAACAAATGACCCCAAAGCCAGCGCAAGCAGACGGTTATCCCGTCGTGTCCAGCATGCTGGCAGGGTCATCTTGGAATGCCTTGGCGGCCCTTGGAGCACAGCCCATGGTCGGCGGGGTAAATACCGTGGGGGCTAACCCTGTTAGCATGTTTTTTGGAAGTGCTACAGAAGGGCCGATGTTGATTGACCCTAACTGGGAACTTTCCCCTAATGAAACCCTGATTTTTGAAGGTACGGCTATCCCTAATCAGGCAAGCGACGAGTTTCCGCAGGTAGACCCCCCACAACAGTTGCTCGCGATTGCCGTGCATGTTTGGGAGTTTCCCGGCATGGACGGGAAAAGTAAGCGAATGGGCGCGGGGCCGCAGATTAAAAATGGGTAGGCTTAGAGCGTAAGCCAGGAAAAAGGGTGATTTTATGTTTTGGCCACGAATGAAGCTTACCCCTTACGAGGAGCGTCAAGGGGCGGTCAAGTATTACGACCATGACAGGGGAAAGCGCGGTGTATTGCGCAAAATCTATTCTGGGCAGTTGAGTCTGAATGCGACGATTAGGCAGCCGGTTTTTAACTTTCAGATTGCCCGACGTTGCCGTGTTTTTGCAATGACAGCAAGCGGGGACATTGCACAGTTTAAGATTCAGATTCAGGATTCTAGCGGCGAGCAATACTTAGCGCAGCCTGTTACCTTGGCCGCCCTTTTGGGGGGTTATGTCGAAGTTCCCCCGCCGGCCTATGTGGGAGTCAATGGTAATCAGGGTGGCTGGACTCCGACCGAAACCGATGCGGCGAATAACCTTGGCTGGCAATATCCCATCGGCACCCCGCGCACTAATGGCCCGCTAGTTTTCGAGCCTAATATCAGTCTGGACAGTAATCAGGTTTTAAGCCTAACAGGGTTCGCTATGACCGATTACGATTCCGTGGACTATAGGGTTGATTTTTGCTTCCATGTTTGGGAGTTTCCATCCTGGAAAATGGGGCCGGCATGAAAAGGCGAAATAACCCCCGGGGCATGGTCGACGGCCTAACGGCTTTTGCGGTCTTTTCCGGTATTATGACGCTAGTGGGCTTTTTAGAATCCAAACGAGCAAAGGATAAGCAAAAAGAAACGCAAGCTATCCTTGCTAGCATCAAACGGGACATTGCAGCGGTTAGGGCGACCATTTAGGGCGGCCCGAGCAAGCCATTTAGGGTGCCCCGAGCAAGCAAATCAAGGGTAAGGTCGTGTTATGACACAGCTAGGTAACCCGATTCCAAGGTTTGTGTGGCAATGGCGCGGAGCGTTCTACCAACTACCCGTCACCCCCAGCGATATCCTGATGCTGGCGCGGGCCGTAGATAGTGAAGGTTACCCCCGGGAAGGGGTGGCGTGGGCGCTTATTCAACGGGCCGCTTGGCTGAATACAAACGGCAAAAAGATAAGTTTGGGCAAACTGGTAGAACAATACGCGCAACCGTTGAATCCCTTATGGTTCCCGACGGGGCCAAAGCATTTAGCCGAAGTTGCCAGACTTCAACGCCTTGGGGACATTGCAGGGGCCGCTACCGAACAAAATCGTGCGCTATTGCGGCCAGCTAAGGCAAAAAAGCTCTGGCACGAGTTAGGTGCGGAAACGCGGCAAGTGATAACTGATATTATGGTCGGCAAAAGTCAAAGCCCGGTTACCGGGGCAACACACTATTGGGCCAGTAGGGGGCCTGATTTTTTGAGTAACCAAGCCCGAAAACCTGATTTAGTGCTGTTAGACCCCGGGTATGGCTTTGGTCCAGGCCGAAACGTCTTTTTCGCTGAAAAAGGTGGTGCCAAGTTTGGCGGGGTAAAGGTGCAAGACGGCAATGGAAGCATTCCGGGGGGTGGGGGTATTCTCACGGCGGGCATGGGGAATGGGGGCGGGCCTATTGTTATCGGGTTGCTATTGGGTTATGCGGCCTGGAAATGGTTTAGCTGATATGCATAAAAAAGAAACGGTAAAAAGCGGAAATACTACTGTTATCCCTTGCGGGTATGTTGACCCCAATAGGGCTAGTTCAACGCAACTAGGCCCGGGGACATATTCGCTGAATAAGCGGAGCAACGTGCCATTCGTTGGTTTGCGGGGGTCGGCGGGTTTTCAGAAAACGATATCGTGGGGCGAAATAGCCGAAGTTCCCGCAGGGCAGTTAATATCCGTGGTCAATGCTAGTTACCACGGCGGGGACATTTTCGTAAATAAGGGGCCGGATATGTGCAACCGGCCTAGTCGGATTACCGTTCCCGTTCAGTTTCAGAATGTTGCCTTTGAAGACGGGGAAGGGGATAACGTTTCATGGTCTAGCGTGTTCCCGTGCGATACAAGGGCCGCTAAGCGGGCCTATGTGAATATTGACGCGGTTACCATTGGGGGAAACACCCCCTTGACGGTATTTATTCGGGGTAGGCGCTTAGATGGCTCCATGAAAACCGAGAATAGTTTGGCTCAGTTTGTGGCGCCATGGGGGCCCGGGGTCGGGTTTCTGAGTGCTTTGGTGCTTCCCGTTGCAAGCGTTTTGCTAAATATTCCCCTTGGGCTAAATGCCCCCTTAGGCGATGACACGCGGCCCCATACCCTATTAGATGCGGGGGATGTTTTTGTCGTAATAGGCGCGGCGGGACTTTTAACCGATGTTATGACATGGCCTGCAGGGGCCGATATTTTCGAGTTTCCTGCAGGTCAAGCGCCTGCACCGGGTTGTTTCTATACCATAGAATATGACTAAGGCGCGTTGCCGGACTAAGGGGTGAGCAATGTTCAAAAGCATTTTTTCGGCCTTTCGGGTATCATATAAACCCGGGGTCACGAGTTATAATAATCAGCCGGATAATGCGCAATACTCCGGGCCTAATCTTGAGCAGAATACAAATGCCGACCCCTTGTGTGACGCTAAAGGTAATCAGTGGGTAAGGGATGCAAGCGACCCTCAGGCATTTAGGCTAAACAGTCAAGATGTCCCGGAGCTAATCTTTTTTCCCGAATCGCAGCGATGGGAGCATTTCCCTAACTTTTTGATTCCCGAAGCTACTAGCTATTTTATTGGGGATGATAGCGGGCTAACCTGGCCCGTTGCCGCCTATAAGATTCACGCAAGCGCCGATACGACCCCGCCTAGCGCGTGGTCGGCAACACCCTTGTATTTTCAGATTTTTGGCGATGGGAATGCATCCCCGGGGGCTTTTGCCACTTTTTCGGCCCCTATTCCGCGACCACCTGAAAGTTTGTATTTAGATTTTGGGGTTAAAACACCTTTTAACTCTCTTGATATAAATGGGGGCATGGCTTTTGCGCTGTCTACCACTAGGGACACCTTCACTGCCCCTGCACCGGGGGCATTTACTTTTTCGGTAAATGTTAGTTGGGCGTTCTACGCCAAAAACGTTTGAAAGGTAATAAACAATGGATCCCAAAGAGACCCTCAGACTATGGAACGTGCACCTTTCAAATGTCGTGCGCGCTTTGCAGCAAGGCAACCTTCAACGCGCAAGGGATGAGCTTGAACAAGCCTCAGACTATGAGCAGCACCTTGTCCAATGGTCATTCAAGGGGGGCAAGCTACCAAAAGGGTTTGACGTAGCTATAAAGCGTTCTATGCGAATCACGCTAAAAGCAGTGGAAGCCAACGTATACACAAAAGGCGCCGTCAATCCTTCGCGCATGAGGCGGTCAAAAAAGAACCCCGTGCGGCATTTTCCGAAGCTAAAGGGCCGCGGAAGGCCCACTAAGCTGAAAACATGGGAAATGACCACGGTGTTGAGCAATGGCGCCGTGGCGGTTAGGTCGGGGTTGAAAGCGACCACGGAACAAGCTCATAAGCGGGCCGATGCCATTTTGAAAAAGCGCTTCAAAGGGCGAAAAGTCCGCGAAGTTATCCTTGATGATGGCAGGTGATTAAATGCCCTATGTCCCTAAATCGGATGGTAGGGGATATGGGGTCTTTCCCGCGCTAAAGAAAGACCCCGACCCTTTAGAGCTAAGTGGAAAACTTTACACCAAGGTTGACGCGGGGGTCACTCAACTATATTTCCAAGCCGATAATGGGACCGTTTATCAGGTAACCCCAGGAGGGGGTGCCGCAGTTTACCCGTTTCAGTTGCCCGAAACGGCCACCCCGGCACCATTAGCAAATAACGGGAAGCTATACTCAAAAGACGTGGCAGGGGTAAGCCAGCTATTTTTCCTAGATGATGCTGGCACGGAAACTCAACTAACACCCCCCGTAGGGTTTTATTATGCCTATATCATATGGCGTTCCGCCGCTCCAAGTGGCGCGGGGCATGTCCAGACATGGGCCGAAGTTGAATCCCTAATAGCGGCAACCCAAGGCAAAATCACAATCGCTGTTGACGGCAATGCGACTATTCCTAACACGGCTTTAACGCAATGTTTTGGTCGAGTTGTATTCACCACATATAACAACAGCAGTACCGCGACTATTATAACGGTTGATGATGGGGGACAGCTAATAAGCCCATTCCAGTTTGAAGGCCGCATTTCCCTTCAAGGCGCCCCCACTATTAGGCCGTTCATTCACATGAACCCCGACACGATTTTACAGGCGCTATACGGGGCCGAGTTTGTTCTAAATGCGGGGGCAACAATATCCGGGATTGAAATAGACGGGTTTGGCAACGTTTCGCTATTCCAAGGAGCAAACGTGCTAGATAACTCGGGTACTCCTGGCATTTCGGTAGTGCAGCTATTACCTGGTAGCGTATGCATTAACACCATGCTTTCTTTGATTCTAACTACCCCCGGCCCGCAAAAATATATCAGTAATATGTTTGGGGGCGATGCTAGCACTACCTTAGTGCAGCTATATGATGCGGGGGCACCCGCGGTTAATCAGGTCAATATGCTGGGGGGCACGCTTTCTATACCTGTGACCTATGCGGCGGGATTAGCGTATGACGATAGCGTGACGCCCACTACTGGCGCGGCTTTTGTCCAGACTATTGTGGATATTCTGAAACGAAGGGTTACCGGGTTCGGTAATACAGCCGGAAGACCTGCTATTCCCGCCGACATTGATACCGGGGGAATGTACTTCGATACGGATTTAGGTATTCCGGTTTGGTCTAATGGGGCGATATACGTAGATGCAACGGGGGCGCCTGTATGAATGACGATAAACCGATTCATTCGATTAGGCCAAGCCGGAGTCAACCCCCGGGAGCCCAACGTTTTCTCGCGGCCCTTATGGTTGACCCCTGGTTTTTGGTTTTTCGCTTAGTCGCGACCGTTGTTACCAGCATAACGCATGCTGTTTTAAATAGGCGGGAAGCCCGAAAAGCTAAGAAAGAAAAGAAAAAGGGTGGGGTAAAATAATGCCATACGTTCCAAGAGCCGATGGGCGGGGATATGCCCTGCTTCCTGTCCTAAAAGATGACCCTGCCCCACTAAATCTAACTGGCAAACTTTACACCAAAATAGATGGGGGCATTGCGCAGCTTTACTTTCAGAGCGATGATGGGACGGTTTATCAGATTACCCCCGGCGGGGCCGCAGTATACCCGTTTCAGTTGCCCGAAACGGCCACCCCCGCGCCTTTAGCGAATACGGGGAAGTTGTACTCAAAAGACGTGGCAGGGGTAAGCCAGCTATTTTTCCTAGATGATGCTGGCACGGAAACCCAACTAACCCCCGTGGCAGCAGGGGGCGGTCAGATTGCGGATTTTGTGTATGACACCGGCGGGGTTACTGCAGGCAATGTGTATAATACCTTTGCCGGGGTAGTGGCCGCTGCAAATGCAATGGGAGGCAATGCGCGGGTACGGCTTGCGGTTTCTGCCAGTCCTTTTGATGATGCGACCCTAACCGCGGGAACATACGATGTTTCCCGGATTCAGTTTTGGGCCGATGAAAAGACCCCGCCCCCTTCCCTTTGGTTCAATGGGGCGAACCTAATAGGGTCTACTAACCTTCGATGCCATAACATCATTATCCAGCACGAAGGGGCCGGAGCATTGCTTGATAGCAGTGCCGCGCCCATTGTTTGCGTATTTACCGGCAACGGCGGATTGACACCTACTGCCGTTGGCGGCCCGGTATTTTTGGCGCAAAATGGGAATCTAATAACCGTCGAGTTTCGCGAGCAATCGCAAATGAAACGGACATCAGCCCCTGTTCAGAAGTATTTTGATGGGGATGGGGCAACTGCCATAGAAATACGAACCTTTTGCATATTAGACCCGGATTTAAGAACCCCTGTCTGGAAAATAGGCGATTTTCTTGCCGTAGGTCTGAATGGGTTAGTAAAGTATATAGATAATAGCAACTGGCCGATTCAATCGACGCAGATTGACTTTATGGGAAGTGCCCAGGATTCGCCTTATGGCAGGCGCAACTCTAATGGGCTAAATGAGTTTGTTTTGGGGCTAGGCGGGCCCGCAACATTGGAGCTTGACCCCCAATATGGGTTGACTACTGATATTATTGTGCTCGACATCCAAGGGGGGGATGTCGAGCTTACGGGTTTGGTTAACGCTCTCTACGACCCCGCAGTATTCCCGGGGCAGACAGTTGCCCGCGAGATAACCATAATATCCGGGGATAGCACCGGATTCTTACTAACGCTGCTGCACGAAAATGCCGGGTCAGAACCCGATTATAGGTTTAATACCTATGATGGGGCCGACCTTGTGTTAGGGGAAAACGAGGGTGCGCGCCTAATCTATGACGTGAATATTCGCCGATGGCGGGCCTTCCCGTTACAGCCGATTCCGGTAGCAAGCGATACTTTGTGGGCCGTATCTGATACTGATTTAACCCTGGCTAACGTGAGCACACCTCAAAACATGCTCCCACCAGGTCAAGATACTGTCACCATCGAAGAAGGCACGTACGTTGTAAAAATCAGCCTAATGATTTCAAAATCAACTTCTGCGACAAACTCTATATCACTCGATATGGGGGGGACTTCAACCATTCTTTCCAGTAACTGGAACGTCACAACTAACCAAAATTCCAATAGCCCCATTGACATCAACACATCCTCTTCAGCAACTTCGCAAACCTTTGCCACAACCCTGCCAACCACCATCACCCCTGTGTCGGCTTTGCGCTGGTTCGCGTTCGACATACGCGGGGTAATGCGCGTCTCTGCAGGAGGGACGCTAATACCTCAAATAAGATTTTCAACCGCAGGCACGGAAGTCCGGGTAGCCCATGCCGGAACTATAGTATCGCTATTCCGTTTAGGCCCTGACCCTACACTCGAAGTTGGAGGGTGGTCGTAGGATGGTCGTAAAGGGCTAGCGCCACGGCGCCTGTCAGGGTAACCTGGTAGGGCCCTTGGTTGTGGCGCTTCCCCCGCCCCCGCAGAACCCCCGCCCCCGGTCTGGTTCGTGCGGGGGCAACTTTTTTAAATGCAAAACCCCGCCAAGGCAGCGCCAAAGCGGGGCTTCAAACGGGGAAGGGTTAGGGGCTTAGTCGTGCTCCATTGCGTCAAGCAACGGTACATCTTCCGAGCATTCCACCGTATATTCGCGCATGGGGCCCCGGGGCATTTCTACCGTCCCCGTGTATGTGACGTGCACTGTGGTGCCCTTGGGGACTTGGGGCATTATGGTATTTAGGGCCGCCCCCGAGATTGACCAGCGTTTATTATCCTCGTCAATAATGTGATAGGCCTTAAACATGCCCCTGGCGCCCTTGGCTTCCTGACATCCGACATAGGTGCCGACTAATACCTCACCTTCCCCGTCGGGCTGCCAAGCGTCGGCGAATGTTCCTTCGATTTTTTTGAGGCGGGGAACGGCTTTAGTTGTTTTTGCCATTTTTCTTTTCCTTGGTTGTATTGCCCCTAATGGGGTCAAACGGCCGATTGCGTGTGGTCCGGAGTGTCTATCGCGAAGTTGCCCCCGCACGTTACGCAATCGGCCGTTTCACGCCACCAGAGCGCGCCGCTGCCAATAGGCCCGCACTAGGTGGGCCTTCCGGCGGGCTTCCCGTTCGCGCAAAACCCGCCGCTCGGGGCCTGTCAGGCCCGCGTCACCCCCATGTAGCCTTGCGGGTAGGGGAGCGTCAAGGCGGCCTACCCGCTTACCCTGGTCGGGGGTCGGCGGGGGGTCGGCGGGGACCGGCAAGGGGTCGGCAAGCTCTGCGGCCAGGCGGGCCAGCGCTCGACTGCGGGCACGCGAAAGCCCCGCCCTGTGTCGCGGGCCAGTTTGGCTCGCTTTGGGGCGGGGCTTCATGGCGGGGGCCTTATTTTTGGGGAAGGGGGAATCCCTTGACCGAACAATATCCGAGCAGAACGCAATCCGGGGGCAAAAGGTCCGAGAGCCATTCCGGGCCGTCAAGGGTTAGGCCTGACAGAACGAAACCGGAGTCCTCCAGGGCGCCCTTGGCAGAGCCGACCCCCTTGCCCGTTTCGACGTAGCTCGTGCCGTCGGCGGGGTGGTAAATGCCCGCTACGACGCGACCATCGGCCCGCGTGTATAACATGCCCATTGGCATTGTCGGGACCACGCCACGGCGCTTTGATGTGCCGTCTGAGGGTTCGACGTGGTTGGTCGCGGGGGCAGTCTCCTGATTTTTGGAGCCCCCATTTTTGGGCTTTTCGGCTTGTGTCTGTTGTGTCTGTTGTGTCGCCATGGTTGCCTTGGGGTGTGTGGGTTGCGAGAGAGTTCTATTACGCGAACGTGGCATGGTCAATGTCCTTTGGTTGTGGATGATTACAAACGGATTTTTGCTAGATAAGAATATCAGACACCACCAAGCCAATATCGTCCGCGCGGAGGGCCATATTTCGCGATGACAGAATGGCGTCAAGCTGTGCAATCTCAGGCTCCGCGTACCCGCACAGTGAACCAGGGGCATCTTCCGCGGTGATTCCGCACGTGGCGTATTGGATTAGATAGTCCCCCGCATTCGCGTTTAGGGCCCATTGTCGAGTAGCAGTCATGTCGCGTGCGCCCATTTTACAGAACAGGGTCATTGCTAGCCTCCATAACCATTGACTCTAGCGCTAATCGGGGCAATGGGCGCAATAAAATTGCTCTTTTGGCGAGCTAGCATACAGTCTGCTTGTCGGCAGGCCGGTTAGCCCCCTTTGCAGACCTTACTGATTTTTTCCAGGGGGGAATGTCCGAACCAGTTAGCATTTAATATGCGAATATCCCACCAGTCTTCTAGCTCCATCGGGCCTAATAAAGCACCATCGGCCGAATAAATGTTGTCATCCTGGTAATAGCCATAAAGAGCGCCGCGCCTAAACACTTCAATGCGCGCCCTGGCTTCAATGCCGCATGCTAGGCACTTATACCGCCAAGGTTTGGCCGATGCACTATACCGTTCGCCGTCGACGGTAACGGCTGCCCAGCGATGGCTGTCATATAGGGTTTTTAGAGTCATTTTTTAACCCTCACATATTTTGCATCATACTGTTGGGGAGCGCTTTTGTAGAGGGCCACGACACTGTTCTCTTTGTCGTAGACATTCAATAACGCCATGGGCCACTTAGTGGCGATTAGAGCTTGCCGCGCTATTTCGAGATAAGATCTATAAGCTTTGGCGGGAAATGTCCCCTTTTTATCCTTTCCTATCCACCCCTGGCTTATGGCGTAGTGCCAAACTCCATCGATTTTTCCGACAGTCAGGTGAGTTTGACCAGAATAGAAGGTCATGGAATAAGGGATAAATATGGGATGTTTTATTGTCTTTTTGCTTCCCGGCATGGGGTGGTAGTAGCACGGGGTTAGACTGGTAAGGTTTGGGGGGTGAATGGTAAGGTTTGGGGGGTGAATGGTAAGGTTTGGGGGGTGAATGGTAAGGTTTGGGGGGTGAATGGTAAGGTTTGGGGGGTGAATGGTAAGGTTTGGGGCTATTTGGAAAATGTTTGGGGGGATGTCGCTTTTTTGTTGCATGCGCATGGGGTTTCATGCATATTGGCTGTGGGTTCGGCTTGCGCTTGACCCGTGGCCATCGTTGCCCCTT
>Ga0181352_1000294_pt1 | contig 21841 bp, 15 predicted proteins | sample Fa13VDMLBSN_FD_130103 | JGI IMG/M metagenome (GOLD analysis project Ga0181352, IMG submission 130103) | Freshwater viral communities from Lake Michigan, USA - Fa13.VD.MLB.S.N | ecosystem: Environmental > Aquatic > Freshwater > Lake | place: USA: Michigan | collected 2013-09-23 | reverse complement strand
TGTTTTGGTTTTTGACCTGGGTGAGTAGATTGCTCGCATGCGCGGCATCCCTGAGATCCCCCATGATCCCAAGCTTCTCCAGCAGCGGGGCATTTTGCTGGGTGAACTTAGTCAGACGGGGGAAATTGAGCTTCTGTACGTACGTCCCTTTGGCCTGATCGTAGACCGTCTCCACGGATTCGGCAGCGGCCAAACGCAACACCCGGGTCTGCGCATCCAAAACAGACGCGACACGTCCTTGTGCCGCGTCCGCCATAGGCTTAAGCGCCTGTGCCTGAGGGCTATTCTTGCCGAACTGGGAAACGGCATTGTCGTACTGAGTACGCATGAACCTGACCGCGCCCTCAATCTCTTCCATGCGCATCGCGGTGACGTCCGCATTCGAGCCGAATGCTTTAGTTACCAGAAGCTCGGCGGGCATACGTTGTGCCCCTGCCCTAGTGACATCCCCGGTTTCCGATGCCGTCTTGGCAAAGGTGCGGGTAAAGACGTCGTTAAGTGCGCGAGAGAAGGATCGTGCTTCGTTGAAGGCGGCGTTGTTAAGCGAGCTCAGGTCGGACAGCATGCCTTCAGCCATGTTGCCGTAGAGATTAGCGTTGATGGGCTCGTTATTTCCTGCGGCTTCACGCGCCATCTTCAGGAGCGTGGATCGGTAATTGACCAATTCCCCGACAGGAACTTCTTTCGCCTTGGGCAGAAAGTTAGCAGGCACTACGCCCGAATCGATGTATTCCTGGGTCATCTGCCCAAGCTTGTAGCGCTGCACGGCGTCTTTGTCGACGCCAAAGGCCTCCATCACAAGGCGCGCGGGCGCTGCAATGGAAGACTCGTACAGGGCTGGACCAATCTCAGCAGCACGGTTCAGAAAATCCTGAATAGTGTTCTGAGGAATGAGCGACGGAGCCGTAACTACAGTGGATTTTATCCGTTCAGTCGGCCATCTTCCGGTCTGATCGAAAATCCTCGATGCCTCATTGCCTCGCATCGGTACGGTTTGGTACGAAACAGTAGATGTTGGCCGCGTCAGATCCCTGATCGCGGTATTCCACAGTTTACTTTCAAAGTCCCGGGCCTCTCGGAGCGCCTCTTCGGTATTGCCTTTAACGATCTCGCCGATCTGCCGACGAGCCGCTGGGGTATCCCGGCTGATCTTTGCAATTGCCGCGGCCGAAGTTTGATCCGCTGCGGACAGCCTATTGTCCAGCATTGCTCTGAAGGCGTTGTCGCGAAGTTGCGCGGCAACACGGAATAGCTCTGGATTCCCGGAATCCTGCAGTCGGCTGATCAAGTTTTGATAAGCCAGGATCGCCTTGCGCCCTTGCTCCTTCGTCTCGCCACCGAACTGTGCGTGGTGCGCGGACAGCGAGGCTTCTAGATCGATCAGCGCCTGACTGCCCGTCTTCTGCCCCGAAGTGGGTGTCGGCACGTTTGACGGGATCTGCGCCCTAAGCGCACGAATCAGCGCATCCGGATCCGTGCCGTGTTTCTCCAAGGCATCAAGCAGCAGGTTAGCGGCTTTGCCTTCTAGCCTGTCCGTGCGCTGCGGGCCTTGCATAGCTGCGGTAGCGGATTTCACCCCTGTCTTAGCCAAGTCCACGCCGGTAAGCAGCAGCTTAGACGGGGTCAGGATGCCTGCCCCAAGTTCCGCGCCAAAGCGCACGCCTTCTTGGCCTGGGAAATAGCTTTCTGCCGCGCCTCCAGCAACACCCATCGACCCGGCAGTCACGGCCTCAGTTGCCATGAAGGTTTTGGGACTCGACCGTGCCATCTCTCCCATAGAAGAGATGAACCGTGAGACGCGGTTCCCGGTCATGACCGGCAGCCCAAACGCCAACGGGGCAGTCGAAATAGACGAGCCAAAGGTCTTGCCGCCCTCCCGATAGGGGATCAGATCCTCCCGGTCAACCGCAGGGAACATCCGCTCCGCTTGTTGGCCAGCAAAGAATCCCGCCCCCAGGCCGAGGGCCGTGGTCGCTGCAGGGTAAAGCGGGGCCAATGGGCCAAGGAAAGCGGCTGCCGGGGCAGTCGCCAGTCCAAACTTGGCCCCAGCCAGACCCCCTGCCACTACGGGAAAGTCCCGCACTGCACCTTGCGCGGCTCCAATAGTGGCCTCAGTAGCCCGCTGCATGAGCGAAGGCCTAGATGCCGCGAGGCCCGGGGGAAGCTCGTCCTCCCCTCCTTTGAACGGCTCCGTAACGATTCGTGTGCTAGGGCTTCCTCCAATCGGAGAAAGGCCCGGGGGCAGTTCGTCAGGGGAGGCTTCTGGTGCTCTCGGGTCTGCCATGGCTATACCTTATTTCACTCTCGCAGGGGTGCGGCCGTTCCAGAGGACCTCTGTTCCTGGCGGATAATTCTTGAACTCGTCCACAGAATATACGGCAGGGGGCAGGCCCAGCATGCCATAAATTCGACGGAATTCGGCAGACTTCCGACGGGCTAATCCTTTGTCCTCGGGCTTTAGGCCTGACCTCTCGGCTCCCTGCTCATCGTACTCCCGGATCATGTCCTGGATGGTGGATCCAAGGGCAATGAGCCCCGTGCCATAGGCGTCGGGGTCTCTGAAGGTCGACGGCTTGATGTTGATCACGCGGCCGATGCGCTCTTGTTCTTTGACGCTTCCAGCAACGCTTTTGAGCAGGGCATCAACCACCCTCTCTGCTTGCTGTTCCGCTTGCTTACGAGCAAGAGTGATGTCTGCCGCCGGATCGCCAAGCCCGGGAATAGCCGATACCGCGGCGATACTTGCCGCAACGGGCCCCGAGATCCTAAAGCAATCGTTCAACAGGGAAGGGGCGGTTAGCTGCCCAGTGGTACCGGGCTTGGGCGGAGTACCAGCCGGTGCCGGCGCACCTGCTTGACCCGGGCCCGCTCCCTGGCCCCCCTGCGTAGGCGGATTCTCCAAACGTACGTTAACGCCCGACGGGGTAATTGCCGGGGTGGCAGCGGCGGAGAAACCCCCCGCCTTCCTGGCCGCAACGGCCTGCTGGACAAACCCCGGCAGCGTGGGAATTCGCTGGAAAGTGTACGGTTCACGGGTGACCGGGTCATACCGCGTCTCGTAAGTCGGCGTCAGGAACTTTGTAAGCGCGGAATCAACAAGCCGGGTTTCATCCGGATTAGTCTGCCCTGCGCTGTAACGATCCATCATGCCCGGCATATTGAAGACGTTGTAGTCCCAGTCCCCCTTGCCGAAGATACTGGTGCCGGCTCCCGCCTTCTTAGCGTCAATCTTGGCCTGGGCGGACAAGATGGTGGAGTAGAGAGCGCCCTTGCGCTTGAGCAGTTCGGTGTTCTCTTTAACGAGCTCTTCCTGATCCTTCTCGGAAGCCTGCATCGCCAAGGTCTTGAGCTTGAGATCAATGGCGTTCATCGCCTCAACGCTCTTGCCAATCGCCGCCGGAAGGGTCTTGACTGCGCCCGCCAGACGAGCACCGAAACCGCCCCTCAATGGCCGTCCTGAGTCGTCCGTGTTCGCCGCGAAGTTAAACGCCCGCTGCGCCAGCCCAAAGAGCATTTCCGCTTCGGCCTGCTCAGCGCCTTTATCCCCAATAAGTGCTTTGTACTCGGGAAGGCGCTTTTCCATCAGCGATTTCAGCGATGGCACAGTCTTAGGCTGCATTGTCAGCAGGTTTGCGGAGTAGTTCCGCGCGGCTGCTACAAGATCAGGCGGGTACATCGAAAGATCACCAGAACTTTCGGTTTCGGACTCTACAGGGGTCACACCCGCCTCGTTAGACCCTGCTTGAAAATGTTGGACGTACCCTCCGCGTGCCATCTGTACAGGAGGTTGTGGCGCACCGGGAGGCGGCCCTCCTGCCCCTGCTCCTGCCAGCAGCGCCGCAATGCCGCCATCTCCAGGCGGAGGGGCCATCTCTGCACCCGGTGCTCCGGGAGCCATGGGCGGTGCAGCAGGAGGCATCATCGGCGGCTGTGGCCCTTGAGCCATGGCCTGTGAAGAAGGCAGCGCGCCAATGCCGCCAGCGGCTCCTGGTCCTTGGCCCGCGAGCACCGGCTGGAGCATCGCGAGCACCGGCTCGGGGGTCTCGGACGCTGCGGCATAGCCGACCAGATCCGCGAGTTCGTCACGACGAGCGTCGATAGAGCGCATGTCCCCACGAAGGTTGTTCATGAGGATTTCGGGCGAGTCAGGGCGACGGTCCATGGCGGAGTACTGGCCCTCCTCGTCACCTTCTTCCTCGTCTTCGTCTTCCTGCTCATTCATGGAGTCCATGAATCCTTGCATGATGCCGACGTTCTCGACATCTTGCTCTTCATCCATCCGGTTTCTCATCATGACCTCTTAGAAAAGCCCTGCTTTTTTGGCGCCACTTGCCGTGGCCAGCGCACCCAGTCCGATGCCAGCGGCTTGCTGGAACGGGCTTGCAGTGGGCTGGCTGACTGCCTGTGTAGACATCTGCGTAGACGGCGCACCCTTGTAGATGTCGGACAGGAATCCGGCCTGCTGGTAGGGTGCGTAGATCTGCTGAAGCTGGGTAGCACGCTGCGCGTCGATGGCCTGCTGGTTGAACGCCTGCTGAGCCTGACCGACGTTGTATAGGAAGTTGATGTCGCCCTGCTGCATCGCCTGCGCGGTCTGGCCAAGAGCGCCCTGTTGCACGCCCAGTTGGCCGAGTTGCCCGGCCAACGCGCCCAGCCCTTGCGCCTGTTGCTGGCCAATACCGAACTGCTGGCCGGCAAGCTGGCCGATGCCCTGCGCCATGTTCTGGAACTGCTGACCCTGCTGGCCGTAGATGTTGGCCAACTGACTGCCCATCTGTCCGTATTGCCCTGCTTGTTGCATCTGCAGGTTGGCAAGGTTTTGCCCAATGCCAGACTGCTGGGCGGCCAGCGCGCCTTGCTGGGAGGCAAGGTTGCCGTACTGCTGGGCGGCCTGCTGGTAGATGTTGGCAGCGGACTGGCCAAGCTGAGCTTGGTTGATGCCCAACTGACCGAGGCCTTGTCCTGCTGCAACCTGCTGCTGTGCAAGGTTGCCGTACAGGCCGGCAGCCGCTTGCCCAAGCTGGGCTTGTTGCGCAGCTTGCTGACCAACGGTCTGGCCGATGTTGGCCAATTGCCCCGCGGATGCTTGGCCAAGCTGCGCGCCTTGCGCGGCAAACTGACCCAGCTGCGAACCAGCCTGCAGGCCAAGCTGACCTTGTTGCAGCGCCGTCTGCGCGGCCTGCTGGCCAAGAGCTCCCTGAGCCTGAGCCTGCTGGCCGTAAAGCTGACCAATCCCAGACAGCAACTGTGACTGCTGCGCGGTCTGTTGCTGTTGCGTTTGCTCCAGTTGCGCCAACTGCATCGCCGTCTGAGCGTCGAATCCGGCCTGCTGGAAGCGCTGCTGTGCGGCCTGCAGCCCCAACTGACCTTGCTGCGAGGCGACTTGAGTCTGCAGTTGCGCTGCTTGCGCAAGCTGCTGGGCAGCGGACTGGCCCAAACCTGCCTGCTGTGCGGCAATGCTGGCCTGCAAGCCCGCTTGCTGGGACAAGGCCTGCGCACCTTGCTGCTGCAGCCCTGCCTGTTGAACAGCAGCGGCACTCTCCGCCGCACCCGCCTGTCCAAGCATGCCCGCGGCGCTTTGTCCGAGGCCCGCCTGCTGTGCTGCGATGGCAGCTTGCTGCGTTCCAAGCTGCCCGATGCCCTGCGCAGTGGAAGCCTGTCGCTGTTGCTGCTGCTCAAAGGCGGCCATGGCCTGAGCTTGAGCTTGGCTGTAGCCTTGATTCAGCAGATTGGAGATGGTAGAGGCGCGCTGATCCATGAGATTGCGCTCAAGCTCCGCACGCTGCACGCCCTCCCGCTCTCCGCCAAACGCCCCCGCGCGCACGGCCTGGGAGGCAAGCCCTTGCTGCGCAATCGCACCTTGGCGATTGATCTGGCGCATGGCCTCGTCAATTACCTGCTGCTGGTACGGGTTCATGAAGGCTTGCGCCGATGCAGGGTTGTATGCCTGCGCTGCGCCACCTAGCTGGCCAATGCCACTTTGGATAGCCTGTTGTGCTGCGCCAAACCCCGGCTGCTGAGCAGCGCGTGCGGCTTCCTGGGCAGCAGCAAACTGGGCGGACACGCCTCCTTGAAGCCCCGGCTGGTTAGCTGCCTGCATGGCCGCCTGGGCAGCACTCATTCCAGTTTGCTGGGCAGCGTTAAACCCAGGTTGCGCCGCTGCCATCCGCGCTTGATCCGCGGCGGACAGAGCAGTTCCTATTCCGGCCCCAAACCCCGGCTGCGAGGCGGCCATTGCGGCCTCTCGCGAAGCCTGTTCCGCGGTCAGTCCAGCACGGCCCAAGCCCTGGGTTGCGCCCAAAAAGCTGGAGGGGCCCGCGCGACCTGCGGCTTGCCCGGCCATTCCAAGATAGGCCTCCTGTAACCCAAACCCCGGCTGCTGCGCTGCCTGCGCCGCCATTTGCGCGGCCAAGGCACCTTGCTGCATGCCGGTGGAGGTAGCCGCTTGCGCACTCTGAAAGTTAGGGAGTGCTCCGGCTGTCTGCCCCGCCGCTTGGCGAAGTAGCTCCTGCGAACCAGAGAAATCCGCTCCGGCCGAAAGGGCCGCTATCCGTTGCGCTTCAGCCGATCCAATCAAACCTTGCTGGATGGCGGCGGTAGCAGGGGTAAGGTCGGCTTGGCTAGACAGCGCCGCCATGTTCTGGGCCGTGGCCAGTGAGCCAATGCCCGTGTTGATGTCCTGGTACGCGGGGGTAAATCGCGCCGATGTATCTGCGCCGGCAATCCTGTTCCCCGCTGCTTGGAGCGCGGCCAGCCCTGCGCCAATCGGGGCAGCACCCTGCTCAACCATTTGACCCGTGGCAGCACCGGCTTGCTGCATTGCCAGTTGGGCGTCGGTAAATTGACGCCGCGTGTCGGCCGCGCGCATCAGGTCCGCGGCTTCCGCGGTGGTCCCATACGCGCCACCAAGGGCTTGGTTTGCCGCGGCGAGGTAGGGGTTGAATGCCCCGACCCCCATCTGCGCGGCAGCATTCATCGCCGCCGTCTGCGGGTCGGTGAACCCCGCTACCTGATATCCAGGTAACTGCTGGGCGAGCGTCTGCTCCGCTCCCGTGTTGAAGGCAAGCTTTTGTGCCTGCTCCAGCAGCTTTAGCTTATACGCCTCGATTGCCGGGTCTTCCCGGACAATCTGTTGGGTAATGGTGTTCTCTGCCATGTCACTTCGCCTTTACGGGCCCGCCTTCGAGCATCTTCATCAGTTTGTACATGCGCGCAGCCCCCTTGCGGCGGCTACCGTTCCCGGCGTTTCTGACCGCCCTAGCAGTGAACACAAACTCCCCGTCCGATAGCATCGCTGGGATGGAATCCGAAGTGCCTGTCCCCGGTCCGTTGATCGGGCCCGTTTTACGGGGGAACTGCGTGGCTTGGCCTCCCTCCGCATACCGCCGTACAGGCGGTTGGTAGACCATTGGCACCCCATACAGGCCCGATACGTTATAGGGCTGAAGGACCCCTTGGGGGGAGTTCGTCACGCCCATCGGAATGGCCGTGGTCGGTTGACTTACGGGGATGGTGTTGTAGGTCAGCGGAGGGGGCACCACGGACGAAGGCGGGGAGTTCGGGCGAACGTAGCCAAAGTCCAGGCCCCCCTTGAACATCTCTGGGTTGTCCCGGATGAAGTCTAGGCCGCCGTACGAACGGTTGAACAACGGAGCCGGGTTGGCCGGCTCGCCCTTGAAGCCTCCAGTCGCCCCAAGAACCGCCGTTCCTGCTGCCGCCAAGGGAGCGTAGCGCCGAATCAGACCTGCGTCTGACGGCAGGCCAGGACGATTGGGGGAAAGGTTCTGGTTGTAGAAGTCCGTGGCCACGGCCACAGGATCCTTCATCAACTGCCGCGCGCTGTCCCCAAGCCCGGTCATGCCTAGCGTGCCGCGCTCAATGGCCACATTACTGGGACGGGGGCCCGCTTGGGCCACCATCTTGTCGGGGTTGATGCCGATTTGCTTGTAGTAATCTCCCTCGGTAGGGACGAACTCCCCCGGGGGCGGATACGCCAGATAGTTCGGAGTGGGTGCCCCAGACGCCGTGGGTGGGGTGAACTCGCCCGGGGGCGGATACGCCAGATAGTTCGGAGTCGGAGCGCCCATGGCCGCACCCGCGTCAGGACCCAGCGGAGTCACCTGCGCGCCTTGGCCTGCCAAAACATCTTGGGCAGTACCAAGCTGCCCAATGCCAGTTTCTCCTCTGGGCATGGGAACTGCCTCGGAGATCGGTGCCCGACCCTCCAGAGGAATCTCTCCCGCCTTGGTGCCTTGGAGACCTTGAAGAGCCGCAGCGGAAGCGCCTGACATCGCGCCCATCTTCAGCGCTTCAAGGGGCTTCATCCCTGCCACCATGCCCACGCCCGTGCCAATGGCAGCGGTGGACAGGCCGGTGTTCAAAGCGGTTCCCGCAGCGCCGGGCAAATACTGCCCAACCGCTGACACGGGGCTAGCCCCCATGATCGTGCCGCCACCGCCAATGTAGCCCATGGCACCGGCAATCAGGGCATCTTTGACCGAGCCGCCTGCCATCAACGTAGTACCGGCCCCTGCTACGCCTGCGGCCGTCGCCATCGACAGGCCCACTCCAGCTGGTCCGAGGACCAAGGCCAGTCCTACCGTAGCCAGGACTCGTCCAACCTTGCTGCTAAGAACCTTCTTGACAGCGTTTTTAATTCCCTTGAACAGCTTCTTCAGGAAGAACTCAGGCAGCCCGGTAGAAGGATTGATCGTCCCAGAGCCGCCTCTTGACTGAAGCAGTTGCGCCTCTTCCGGGGTAATGTGAGCGAGCATCGTGTCGCCATTGCGACCCTTCGATGCCAGATACGTGGCCATATCGGCCAGCCCGCCACTGGCCATGGCCATTGGCTCGGGGCCCATGGCCGGCGGCTCGGACATCATCGGAGCCTGGGCTCCCTGCACCTGAGACATCTTCAGTTCGTTCAGGACGACCAGCACCATTCCAAGGTACTCGGGATCGTACTGCTCAGGAAGATCCTCCGGGTCAACAATGTCCTTCTGGATAACCTCTTCTCGCAGGCGGGGATACTCGCCAGGATTTTGAGAGAGGTTCTCGAAGATCTCGATAAGCTGGTTGAGTTCCGCAGGGGACAGTTGGAGCTCGCCCATGCTCATGCGAAGCTCATCCTTGAGCGCAGCAAGCTCATCCGGATTGACCATGCCCAACGCCGTTTGAGCGGCGTCGTAAGAGTCTGCACTGGTCACAACGGGAGGCGCAGCGTCCTGTCCCTCGGTCATGGGCATCCCCTGAGGAAGCGCCATGATGCCTTCATCTTCCATGATCATCCTTTCCGATAGTGGCCAATAGCTCTAGCGAGCCGCGCGCCGGAAAAGGACGCGTTATCAGGCCAAATTATCCGACAACGAAGCAAGATTTGTCCACCGATCAGTTCCGATCCATTTCCATGTAGGACAAATAAAAATGAACTCCAGCGATACTGGAGGTAACCCGAAGCTTATCGCCCGCCTCCAGCACACAAGGAATGCCGTTGAACACGTCAAACGTGGTGTTAGCGGTCAACGAGCGATCCTTCTGCAGGTAGTACGTCGTCCCCGTCCCTGTGTGCGTGACGGTGATCGAAGCGCCACCAGATCCGGCATTGGTCACCCGCAGCGACCGTACAACGGATGCGTTGGCCGTGGGCACTTCATAGAGATCCGTGGCCGTGGCGGCCGACGGGATCAGAACCTTGCGGAAGTACTTGTTAGCCATGTTTTTTCCTTACCGACTGATCTCTTCCCAGTCCATGGAACCAAGCACTTGATCATTGTTGGCCGCGGCGGCACAGGCAAGCGTCAACTCGTAAAAAGTCGGGGTAAACGGGTCACGCTCAAGCTGAGAGGCAAACAGCGCCTCTTTAAGGATGTCCACGCTGTTGGACCCTTGGTTTGAGCCTTGGAAAAAGCCCGTAGCCAGAATACGGCCACCAGTACTGGAGAAAGCGGTGCCGGTGATGTTGTACTCAACGGCCGAATTTGTCCCCGCGCTAACCCAAGTGCCCCCGGTCGTGGTGCCGGCCATGACCACTTCCCACTTGTAGGTTGCGTTGTTCGTGATCCCAAGGATCGACACCGCTGTCAAGATGACAATCGCATCTATCTTGGTGGACTTCAAACGGAGGGACACCACCGGGTAAAAGGTTCCAGCGGTGGTCAGTGTTTTGGGGCTGGTGATCGTGTTTCCAGCGGACAACTGGGCCCCGCGCAACTCATACCCGCCCTCAGAAATCACCGTCGAGCAAACCTGCTTGAGAGTACTGCTCCCGGAGGTAGCCCCCGTATTGGTCATCTCATACCGAAGCGGCAAGGAGGCGGTGGTGATGTAGGTGGTGTTGACTAGGTTGGCGTGGTCAAAGTTATGCGCAGGGACAAAGGCCCCATCGATGATGAACCCGGTGCGGACAGTGCCAAGACCGAGCCACTCAATATCCATGTACAGGATCTGTGCTTTTGACGAATCCAGCGTCAAGCCCGACGGCCCGGTGCCGTCCAACGGATCCTGGTTCCAGTTTGCTTGCGCTACACGGGTGTTGACAGGGGCTCCCGTCACGCTGCTGCGCTCAACCATGTAATTGACCGAGCCTTCGCGCTCAAAATAAACGCCGTTAGCAGCGCCGTAATAGCCTGCCCGCTGGCGAAGATTGGCTTTGGCCGTCCCAAACACGAAAGTGTTCATCACCAGCAGGCTCTTACCCGGCTGATAAGAGAAGACCTTGATCGTCTCCCGAATAATCTGGTCTCCGCTGGCCGACCCCACGGTCAGGTTAACCAGCCCTTCGTCTGCATTGAACGTGGCCGCTGCAGTGCCTGTGATGCTGTTTGCCCACAGGTTGTTGTCCGCATAACGATGAGAGGAATCAAACAAGGTCAGCGGGCTGCTAACGCGCAGCCTGCCAAACGCGTCTAGATTGGTGCCACCAAGGGAAACAGGAACCGCCATGCCGCTTGTGTCCATAGAACCCCCGCCGTCTCCGTACCACGCATAGGCGGAGTCTTTGTCTTCGGTGACAACCGGAGAATACGTGTTGTTAAGCTGGAAAATGACCTGCTCAAGCGAACGCACCAACTGGTTAAATTGCTCAGGACTGTAGTTCTGAGCAACCGCATTCGGCAGACGTACGTTTGTGATCTTGCTCATCGCAAGCCATCGGGCTGAATGTCAACTCGCATGGTACCGAACCGCCAATTGCTGTCCAACTCGTCGCTTTCGACCCGCAATTGAATCTGCCTGCCTCGCGCCCGAGTATCGACCTTTTGCGTGGTCGGAGTAATCACATACGGATCCAATGAGCTCGGCGTGGCCGTCGATTGCGGGAACGCCCTCAGCAAAAGCCGCACAGTAAGATTGCCGTTTTGGTTCTGGAAGTCGGGGATAAACCGCTTCATGAACACCATGCTATCTCCGTCCCCGATATCAAAGTATCCAGAGACAATGTACGACTCCATCGGTTGATCCGCTGCGTCAACCCCGTCCTCTTGGTTATACAGCCGAGTGCGCCCAGCAGTAAGGCCGTAAATAGGGTCCCCATACGTCGGAGCCTGCGTAGAGTCCTCATCATACGCAGAAGCAAGAGGCTTGGTGAAAGTCCCCGTATCCGCCCACGACGTACGCGACATCGTGCCAATCGACCAGACGTTTTCCAGGTAATTGAAGCTAACGAACCGGTCAATAAAAGCGCTCGTGCTAGAGCAATACCACCACGTCACCTCATTAAACTGGGTATTGATGCCAATATGAACCTGGAAGTTCTGTACAAGGTTGATGTCCTTGAATACGTAATCCTGCACGGTGCACGGGATCTTCTTAACCGCACCGTCGAACATGAAGAACGCATCACGGCCCATCCAAAAGGCCACGCCATTGACGTCCGCCGCTGCATGAGGCGCGATACACCCGCAGTTAGCCCCTAGCTGCTGGAAGCCAAAGGTATAAGGCGGCCCTAAGTACTGCTGGCCATGAAGCGACGTATCCGTCCAAATCAGGATCTGGCCACGTGAACGTACCGCGGTAATAATCGTATTGCCGTCAGTCAAGCGCTGGCCACCCGCCGTATTAGTCGCTGTGGCCGCAAACTCCCCGATGTTCTCTTGGTCAGAGAACCGCACAAACATCGGATCCTGCGACGTTGTCGTGCCCAGCACACTCTCCGTGCCAAAGCACACCAGATGGCGGTCAGGAGTGGAAACCAACGCGTATTTGCTCTTGGTGGGAGCCCCTGCAAGGGCCACGGCCCGTGTTCCAAGGCCCGAGCTAGGCATCCACTCGTAAACGCCCCCATCAACCAACTGCGCGATCAGGTTCTCGCCATAAACGTCGAACTGCCACACACGAGGATTAAGCTGCAGGCCGGCAGACGGCGTACGGGGTGTTCCCCAGGTGAAGAAACCCCAAGTGCCCGTGCCCCAGCCAAAGTCCGTGTACCCTTGGTCCGCGCCGACGTTAATCTGATATGCCGCAGTGGCCGTGCCCGCGCCAGCCGCCGTGCTAGTGGCCTGCGTGGGGGACGTGATGCGGTAAGAATCAAAGCCCAAAACCTCAACAATCTCGAACTCGTTGTCCAAGTCCGCATTGGGAATCCCGCCAGGATTTCCTGTTACGCTGGAGAAGGTCACGAAGTCGCCCGTGATCGCCCCGTGCGCCGTGTCGTTAACCACCACACTCGTGCTGCCGTTCGTGGTGTCAAACGTCACGCCAGTGGCGGTGGCTCGGATCGGAGTGACATCCGCCCACGCGCCGCCATAGAACACATACAGTTTTCTATTGGTCCCAAGGGCCGCGCGCGGTGATCCGTCTAGCGCGGTCCACGTAAACACCTCGCTGGTGTATCCGATGAAATACGCTTCGGTGTTGTTAAAGTTGGTCCAGCCGCCCAGCTTTTCAGGCAGGCCATAGCGGAACCGAATATAGTCGCCGTCGACCCAGCCGCCCTCCGCACCATACTCGGTGTTTTGCTTGTCGATCCCGGGCTTAAGAAAGAGCCGAAACAGCGGCATGATTAGCTCTTCTTACGAGCCGCACGCATGTTGTCCACAAGATTAGGGTAGGGCCGGCCCGCGGCCGCCGCCATCTTCTTGGCCGCTGTCTTCTTTGCGGGGCTCAAGCCCTTAGGCTTGCCCAGGCCCTTAGGCCGCTTCTTGTCCCACACCGGCTTTTCGTTCATCTTGCTTCCTAGGGTATTAGCCGGCATTCCGCCTGCCGACGACGTACAAGCCCGGGGAGAACCTTCCCCCCGCCCCGTGTCCACTTCATCAATTCCTCGCGAGCACCTTCCCAATCTTGGCCATTGATTTTGCGCCTCAAGGTGCTGGTCTGCAACCTTCCTACTCCAAGGTTATACGAGAAATCGACAATCGCGTTAAGCGGGCCCCACTCACCTGTTGACGTGCCAAGCACAAGCAGCCCGGGGCACAACCGTATTGTCCCCGGAGCGTACGTATGCATCAACTCATGCAGCAATAATTGCCGCGCTTCAGGCTCCGTGATCGACGGATCCGTCAGCTGGACCTTGCGCTTGTCCGCATAGTAGGTACTACCGTACCCAATCGTCGGAACATTCGCAGGGCAGAGGTACGGCTTGCTCCGAAAACCCTCGAAGTGTCGACATAACTCCACCGCTGCATCTAAATTCACGCCAGATTCCTCTTGGCCAGGGTGCGGTCAAGGAACCAGTAATTCAGGGTTCCAGCGACAAGCGCACTAAAGTCCGCTGACATCGCAGCCTTGAACACCTCAGCCGCAGGCAACCCTGACAGCCAGCCGTTCACGGCAAACCAAACATGGACAAAGGACCAGATTAGAAGAATCCAGTAGGTGGCCACCGGGCGTACAGAGGCGCTCAGCGATGCTGCCCAGCCACCCGCAGCCTTGGCCATATCGGCCTGCTGCTGGATGGCCGCGCTCAGCGCTCCCATGACGCCCGAATCAATGGCAGCCTCACGCTGGGCCCCGATCTCCGCAAGCTTTTGCTGTCCACGCTGGACTTCAAGCTCGCACTGACGCTGGAACATCAAGAGCTCATGCTGACGCTCGTTGCGCTTGTCCAACCACTTCAGGAGTTCCGGAGCAAGGCGGAAGACCCCGCCCAACAGGGAACCGAGGATACCGCCGCCCAGCATGTCTAACATGGTCAGTCCTCAGATGCCGGCTGCTCTGCAGCAGCTTTAACAGAGGCAGAAGCCTGTTCCTGCAGCGCAGCGATCAAGGGGAAAACATCAGCGTAGGGCCGCGTACCAAGGTACTGGATGACACCGTTAACGAGGGCAAGAGTCAGTTGGACTTTTTGGTCGTTCATTTTTGTGAGATAGGTTGAGTAGTTACGAAACGAAGGACGGTGACAATGACTGCAATCACGCAGCCGACGACTGCCTGCCCCAACGGGGAGATCGGCAGATGGAACACGAACCCCTGGAGGACGCTAAGGACCGCCAGGAGTACCGCGAATAGTACCGTTTTAGACTTAAGAGCCTGCATAAGATTGCAGATCCTGCTTATGCAGAGGCCCAAGGCAGCGGAGGCGAAACGATCGGAGGGACTATCTGTGCATCGATCCGCGTTTGCACGGCTTGTTCGGCATCGTTCTTATCAACGCCGTTGGCCCAGCACCAACCCAGTACTTGGTCTTGTGTCAGTTGATCGTAAGGCGTGAAAGGGTCCGTCGGCGGAGGAAAGGAGCAGGTCGAGTAAACCTGCGAGGTGTAGGTGTCCTGCACCCCGGTGCATTGCCAATGGGCCGTGACCACCACATCAGTGTAGCCGTCAGCCTGAGGGTAGCAGTCAAGTTGGGAAATGGTCCAGGTGAATGTTGCGCTCATGATGACTCCTTAAGAAGTGAGGGCTTGAAGTTGCGCGTTGGACACGCGAATGGGGTAATAGGTAATACGTCGGATGTGACCTACTGCGTTTCCTACCTGGGTATACCCGGACTGAAGTCCAGCGATGCCCAGCGTGTCAATCGTCGGCAACGTGGCAGGTGCTCCTGTTACGACCGCTAGGTTATCCACAGCCACCGCCGCGCTCCCGGCAGAATAAGCAATTGCGGTTTTATGCTCTCCTAAAACTGTCCCATTGACCCCCATTGATGCCTGATTGACGGAGCCAGAACGTATAAGACCGACAAACTGAGTTGCAGTGTTTGAGTACACGCCAATAATGTTGCCGTTTGCAGAAGCGGACTGATAAAAGGTCGGCGTAACCGGGTAGTTATACGAAGCATCGAACGTCATCTCGTAGAACAATGTGCCTTGCGCTGCGTTGTACCAAGGAGAAACGTTCGTCATCCTTGCAAAATCTTCCGACCTCGTTACCTGAGTAGCTACGGTCGGGATGTAGCTGGTGGCGAATGCGCCTGCTTCTAGTTGAGCGCCCCAAAAGTACGCAAATTCACCAGCGGTTTCAGTGTTCCCAGTACCTCCTAAATAGACAATCATACTGTCACCGACAGTTATGCCGCTGCTCGCTGCAATCTGGATTCTCCACCACCCATCACCTGCACTAGAAACAATGACTCCGGCTGTTCCAGACCAAACCCCGGTGTCATAGTTAAAAGTGCCAATCACAAGATTGGTGGAAGTTGTTGAGTTACGCAACCCGAAGCTATTTAAATCTGTGGCGCCACTACCTTTTTTTGCATATATTGAATAGGTTAGTGCTGTTGAAGTTGCAGTGACAACACGACTCACTCCTGTAAAAGCTGTCGTCGCTGCTTCGAGTTTGTCAGCGGAAGTGGTTCCATCCGGAGACACGATGGAATTAGGAGTAACAGTAGTGTTTGTTTTATTCCACGCCGCATTGCTGAAGTCCTCGCTATATGTCAGCAGATTCGTCCGCTGCTCCTCGATCAGCAAGCCCCTAGCGGCTCGCGTCACCGGGTCATAGTCAAACCTCGGCACCCCCGCCGCGGCCGTCTGAATCAGGCCATTGCTGCCTGTGAATGTCCCTATGCTTGCGCGAGTGAACGTGATCCGCGGATCAAGCGCCCCGACGTTAGCAAAGTCCAGATTCAGGGTGGGACGAGCGGCAGGGAAGTTATTTGATAGGCTCATATTAGGCTCCGAAAACTTCGATCAGGAAGCGCCCTGCGGTATAGGTGGCGTTGGCGGTGCCTTGGCCTACGAGGTAGAAATAGGTATTTTCTGCCGGATCTGCAGAGAAATACGTGACAGTTCCTCGCGTCTGTGCTCCCGCGTTGATAATCTGTGTCTCGGTCAAAGCAGTAATTGCCTGATCCTCTACCCCAGTGCCTTCCACGGCGCTATACAAATCAATGTCTGTATCGCCTCCGGCAGGGGTTTCCAAACAGGTCATCCTTCCCCCAAGAACCGTATAAGTCGATGGAATCAGCGCAATGTAGCAGGGATTGGCGGTGCCGTTGACCCCGATGATGTCGCCAGCAGTTCCCCCGCTATTTAGGCCTGTAAGGTCAATCACCACGCTCATCAGCTTCATGCCGCCTTGGACAGAGAAGCTGGTCTTACAGATAGTGCCCGTCCCTGCAGTAATCCCAGAGCCTACTGCAGGAGCATAAAACTCGCTATCCTCATACGCGAGAGCACCGAGATATCCATTAATCGGGATCTCATTGGGCGCGGTACCGATGTCGTATTGGCTGGCAACGAGATACTGGGTGCTGCTGACCGTCTCGGAGATGGTGCCACCGGAAACAACCGTCGAACTATTGGTGTTGGTAGTAGTGCCTACCAACAGACGGTTGTTTGTATCCAGGGTCATCGCCTGGGTGAAGGTGATGGCATTGCCTGCGGTGCCAGAAGGGGCGGTGTACCACAGATGCCCCGCTGTCTGTTGCTCATACCGAGAGGCTATCCCGGTGCCGGCATATTTCCAACTGCCATCGAAATAGGCATTAATTCCAATAATGCCTTGAAGAGTTGCGCCATGCAAAAACCCTCCGTTTACGGCGTGAACTTGAATAGTCCTTCCAACTGTCCACCCACTCGGCGTGACACCAAGACCGAGGTTGCCGGAGGTATTGAGGAGGACATCCGCCGCGCCGCTGGAGCTTAGGACTACCTGCCCGGTCGCAGGGCGAGCTCCAATAAGTAGCGAGCCTGCGGTAAAGCCAGAAGTGCTTTCCAGCCACGCTATTGTGGCTACAGTTCCTGTTGTCGGTAGCGCGCTAAGACGATTCCGAAAATCAATTCCGGCGTTGCCGGTACCTTCTCCAAAATGAGCGGCATAAGCAGAGGAAGCGACTTGCAGCCTCGCCCCAAGCGAAGTTGTGCCAATCCCTAGGTTGCCGGAGGCGTCGAGGCGCATCCGCTCGGCTGTAGAGATTTGCCAGACATAATTGCCCGCAGTGGCACTCGGCAAGTTGAACGTCATCTGCGGCGCAGATGCGCCATAGCCGCCAGAGATGGTCCCGTATGACGTCGCTGTGGTGAAAAAATTGATTTGCGCCTGAGTATTCACTCCAGCGCCTGGGTTGCTCAGTCGCAAAACCTCCGCAGTCGCCCCAGCAGACGAGACGGACGACTCAAGCCTTGCGGCAGGCGCAGTCGTGCCAATGCCGAGATCTCCGTCCGCATCCAGCGTCATCATCTGCGTGAAACTGATGGCATTGCCCGCGGTACCGGCTGGGGCGGTGAACCATTGATGCTGGCCCGCAAAAGTCTGGGTGTACCTTGTGGCGTTCTGCGTCGTATAGGAGTAGACGAAGTTGGACCCAGAATCTATGTAGTAGTTTGTCCCCACGCTCATCGCATTTACACGGGCGACGATGTTTGAGCTTGATGCTGCAGACATCTCAATTGCCCTGAAATTCGGCCCCCAACTGGCGTTTGGTGCCGTATTTATTCCAAGGTTCCCCTCTCTGCTCAACGTCATCAATTGAGTAAACGTGAGCGCCGCGTCAGCGGTTCCTGATGGAGCGCTAGACCAATAGTGAGCACCGGTATCCTGGAAGTATCTTGAAGCTACATTTGCGTCGAAATATTTCCATCCAGTAGAACTGTAATAGGCATTTGATGCCAAGCCTACTTGCGTGGCCCCGTTATCAGCATAGAAGGACTGACCATAAGCCCCGCCGATTTGGATAGCTCTAATAACACTCCACGCGCTCGGCGTAACACCAAGGCCGATATTCCCGTTAAAATAATTATCTGCATTACCAGTCGCATAGATGTTCCACTTGTTCGCGCCGGCGGAAACTGCGGAGACTAAGCCGTAGTTGTTGGTGCCTTGGGTTTGGTCGCCAAGAAAAATTCCATAGGCATTTGTGACCGTTGAGCCGGCACCTTTAATGATGTTATCTACCTGAACCCCGACCACAGTATTTGTTGTGTATGCGGCCGCCGCCGTCTCAACGGCCACATACATCCCGCGGACACTGTTCGTTCCGGCAGAGGTTCCCGCTACACCGACACGAATTCCGTACTGGTTGACCCCCGTTAGCGCATTGTTTCTGATGTATGCACCAACAGTCGAGGACACCGCACCCCCAACCGCCATATACCCATTCACCGTCACAGTGTCTGTGGAGGCATCTCCGAGCGTGACGTTGCCCGTTACGTTTGCGGTTCCGTTAACCGACAAGGTGCTAGTGGGGGAGGCGGTTCCGATGCTCACGTTACCTGAGGCATCAATGCGCATGCGTTCGGAAGTGTCTTCCGTCAAACTGCCCAGGAACCTAAACTGGCCGTTAAACGCTATCTCTGCGCCGTTATAAACGCTCCCTGCTCCGCGCTTAACTCGGAAGAACGCCTCATTTGTCGTGCCTGATGCGTAAGGTGCGCTCAAGTAAACGCCTGCATTACCGGTGCTTGCGCCGAGATCTACCGTCCTGATCCACATCCCCCTGGTTAATGTGTTTGCCCCGCTGCCAATGTTGTCAACGTCAAGAGGAGTAGATGGGGCGGAGGCACTGCCGAATTTTGCGAACCCAGAAAAATAATTATTCGCAGTGCCAGAAGCGTAGATGTTCCACTTGTTCGCGCCGGCGGAAACAAGAGAGGTAATGCCGTAGTTGTTAGTGCCTTGGGTTTGATCGTTGATGTAGACGGCACTTTGGTTTGTGATCGTGCTTCCTGCGCCTTTTATAGCATCATCAACCCTCAACCCGGCAACAAGAGACGTTGTAAATGCAGTAGCAGCAGTGCCTAGAAATGCGTAAAAACCGATTACGTTTGCTGTGGCAGCCGATGTGCCAACTGGAGCAGAAACCACCCCAACTTGCGTTGTTGAGGTTAAAGCGGTGCTGCGAACATTGACCGCAAAGGAGGCGCTTGCTACCGCGCCACCAACTCCCATAGTTCCATTCACCGTCACGGTGTCTGTGGAGGCGTCCCCAAGCGTGACGTTGCCCGTGGTAGCCAAGTTTGTCCCATCAAACGTCAGCGCGCTCCCACTGGTCGCGACCTTGCTGCCATTGAGATACAAAACCCCATTAGCGGTTCCCCCGGAAAGAACCGGGTTCGCAACAAAGGACACCACCCCGGTCGAATCCGCAATCGTCGCGGCGCTCGTCCCATCCTTGGCCTTGATGTTCGTGGTCTCAAGGTTCGTCAGATCGAGGGTGGTCGCATTGACAGTAGTCGCGTTGACCGTGGTAAACGTGCCCGCGGCAGCGGTAGCGCCCCCAATTACCGTCCCGTCAATCGTCCCGCCATTGATGTCCACAAAATCAAACATCTGGATGACATTCGTGCCATCCACATACAAATGCGCCTTGCGCCCATTAGGCACCGTGACGCCCGTACCCGCAGACGTCTTGACCGTAATACTCTGCCCGCCCGTCGTATTGTTCTGAACGATGTACTGCTTCTGAAACGTCGGAACCACCAACTCCCGAGTAGCCGTCAAACTGACCGAGGAGGTCGCATTAAGGACCAAGGCCCGGGCTGCCTGGGCCGCGTTCGTGTTCGTCAGGGTGATCGTCAGGTTCGCGTCAGACGCAAACACCGGATTGCCAAGCCCGACAATCGCTTGCTCAAGCGTCGTGCCGAGGTTGGTATTGGTGATGTTGCCCCACGTATTGGCGTTCTCGCCCGTGGCCATCAACTCAATCTTAAGATTACTCGAATAAGTACTCGGCATTTCACATCCCTTAGGTGACGACCTCAGACCACGTCACAGAATTACTGTCATTGACCACGACCCAACCAGCCGCCTGCGAATCATCCACATTCTGCCAAGTAGCCGTCTGGCTGTCATCCACCACACTCCAACCAGCCGCCTGCGAATCATCCACATTCTGCCAAGTAGCCGTCTGGCTGTCATCCACCAAAGACCAAATAAGCACTGGAGTGACACGCCCAAACGCGAACACCCCAGTCACCTGTACAAAAGTGTCCGCCGTGAACGAGACCGTGCCCACCGCACCAGTCGCAAAGACCCCAGAAACAAGGGCCTCGGCCCCAGCCTGGGCCACAACACTGCCCACCTGACCCGCCGCCGAAACACCCGAAACAGAGACTACCGCCGTCCCCGTGACCGCAACCGACCCGATCTGGCCCTCGGCAGAAACACCAGATACCTCGGTGCTTGCACCGCCGACCGCGGTCACGGTGCCTACCGTCCCCGTCGCCGAAATCCCCGTCAGGTTGACGTAGGTTATCGGAATGACCGTGGGGCCATAAAAGACTTGGAGGTTGTCGTACCGTGCCGGACTTAAGGTAACCGCCCCAGCCGTTACCGTAGGACTGTAGAAGACCTGCGCGTTATCGTACCGCGCTGGTCTTAAAGTAGCCGTCCCGGCCGTTACCGTAGGACTGTAGAAGACCTGCGCGTTATCGTACCGCGCCGGACTTAAGGTGACTGCCCCAGCCGTTACCGTCGGACTGTAAAAGACCTGGGCGTTGTCGTACCGTGCCGGACTTAAGGTGACTGCCCCAGCCGTTACCGTCGGACTGTAAAAGACCTGGGCGTTATCGTACCGCGCGGGGCTTAGGTTAGTTGCTACAGCCGTTACCGTCGGACTGTAGAAGACCTGGGCGTTATCGTACCGCGCGGGGCTTAAGGTAACTGTGCCCCGGGTAACCGTCGCGGCGTAAAATGCATTGACGTTGTCGTACCGCGCAGGCGAGAGTGTGACCGTGCCTGGGGTAACGGTCGGAGAGTAGAAGACCTGCGTGTTGTCGTACCGCGCAGGCGTCAGCGTTACCGAACCGGGTGTTAGTGTCGGGCTATAGAACGCATTGGCGTTGTCATATCGCGCGGGCAACAGCGTCGTGCCCTGCGTGATCGTCGGACCATAGAAGACGCTTGTGTTCTGTACAAGCGGTGGAGATAACGTGTATGTGGCCGATACAGTGGCCGCATAAAAGGTGTTGCTGTTCTCGACGCGAGCAGGACTAAGGTTCTGTGTTGGAGAACCTCCGCCCTTGAAGAGCAGCAGCAATGACATAGTATGTCAGTTTTTCCTCAGTTGTAGCCGTAGGTGTTGCCGCCTTGGTATTGATTGATCTCAATGATCTCGTCGGTCACAAAATTAGGAGAAAACCGCACAAAGGTATTTCCGGCTGCTGCGCCTGCTGGGCCGTCGTATGTATTTGTGACAGTTCCAACAGCCATTGTTCCGACATTGACAACCCTAAGCGTAAACTTGATTCGATCACCCGCAGCAAGCGTTGTAGCGGTTCCTGAGTACCCAAGCGACCGAAGAGCGTCAGCCGTTGTGTACTCGGCCCCGATAGCCGTAGTAGTCAATATATTGCTGATCACGGTGCCAGAGTTATTGCAACGGTCTACGGTGATTGCCGCGCCCGCATTGACTGTCGTCGCAGACTCCCGCCCTCGTATAAAAGGGGTAACCGTATTGGCAGTGCCGGGCAATGTCACACCGTTTGTCAGCGGCTCTGTGAACCAAACAAGAGCTTGTCCCCCTGCG
>Ga0181352_1000293_pt1 | contig 21847 bp, 31 predicted proteins | sample Fa13VDMLBSN_FD_130103 | JGI IMG/M metagenome (GOLD analysis project Ga0181352, IMG submission 130103) | Freshwater viral communities from Lake Michigan, USA - Fa13.VD.MLB.S.N | ecosystem: Environmental > Aquatic > Freshwater > Lake | place: USA: Michigan | collected 2013-09-23 | reverse complement strand
GATGCGCTGGTGAGCCTCTGCTACAATATTGGCGAGGGCGCGCTGAAGCGGTCGTCTCTGGTGCGCAAGCTCAATCGCGGAGACTATGACGCCGTCCCAGCCGAGCTGATGAAGTGGAACAAGGCCGGAGGCCGCGAGCTTCCGGGCCTGACCCGCCGCAGGCGTGCCGAGGCCGCGCTGTGGCGCAAGGTGGACGAAAGCGCGCCACTGACGCCGGATGAGGCGGCGGTGAGGCCTGACGCTCCAAAGCCGAAGCGGTCGATCACCCAGTCGCGCGAAGCCAACACGGCGGCGATTGCAGGCACCACGGCTGCGGTTGCTGCCGTTGGCGAGACCTCCGGCCACCTCAAGGCGGCTTCCGACAACCTCGGCGTTCCTGTGATGGGGGTGTTCGTCGTCATCGCCATCGCCTGCGGCCTGATCTGGTGGTTCCGCAAGCAGAGGCTTGAGGAGAATGGCGAGTGATCATCGCGTGGCCCCTCGTCAAGGCGTTTCTGCTCAACAACTGGCGGCTGATCGCCATCGGGGGCATCGTTTTGGCGCTGGTTGTGTGGCACAAGGTCGAGGTCAGTCGGGCATGGCACGCGGGGCGCGCGGCGCTCGTCGCGGAGCAGGCCGCCGAGGCCAAGAGGAGGAACGACAATGCCCAAGAAGCTGACGCCGCTGCTCGTCGCTGCGCTGCTGATCCCGCTTGCCGGTTGCAAGACGATGGGCATCGGCGGGACTGAAAACAGCCCTTGCGTGGCCAAGGAGGCCGGACAACAGCCCGCGTGGCGCGCTATTTCGTGGTCGTCTAGGGACACCCTCAAAACAATTGAGGAAGTAAAAGCCAATAATGCCCGCCACGAGGCATGGTGTTCTGACGCCAGATAAGTGGTAGAATAGGCTGAACGGAGCCGAAAAATGACGACCGGGCTTACCTATTCCACTTACAAAACCCAGATTGCGACCCTTGCGGTTGTTGAGGAAAATGATCCTAATTTCCTCATAATCCTCCCGCAGGCCATTACCTATGCTGAAAACAGGATGTACCGTGATCTGGACTTCCTGTTCACAACGGTCACCTATATCGCCACGCTGAACGTTGGGAACCGGTCTTTGACCATTCCCGAAGGTACGTTTGTGGTGTCCGATCAAATGAACGTCATCACTCCTGCGGGTCAATCTAACCCGGATGGCCCGACATCCGCGCGCAATCCATGCCTGCCGACAACCAAGGAATATCTGGACGCGGTGTATGGCTCATCTGCCGTCGCCTACCGGGGCGTGCCTCAGTATTTCGTGCCGTTCAATGACAACGTCTTCCTTTTCGGGCCTGTTCCCGATCAGGCGTATTCTGTGGAAATGGTCGGCACATATCGTCCAGCCAGCCTGTCTGCGATCAACACGGAAACCTTTATCAGCAAGTACCTGCCTGATGTCTTTATCATGGCCAGCATGATTTACATCAGCGGGTATCAGCGCAACTTTGGCCGCGCCAATGACGATCCGCAGATGGCTGTGACTTACGAGAGCCAGTACAACACGCTGCTTAAGGGCGCCGCTGTTGAGGAGGCCCGCAAGAAGTTTGAGGCTTCTGGCTGGTCGTCGCAGTCGCCGTCCCCTGTCGCCACGCCGTCGAGGTGATAAATGCCTCACGCCAGCTTCAAGACCATTCCAGGGGTTGATCAGAATAAGACCCCGGCCCTCAACGAGGCCGCTATTTCTGAAAGCCAGTTCATCCGGTTTATACCGGATCGGACCTTGGGCGGCCTTGTGCAAAAACTTGGCGGCTGGACCAAGTATTTTGGCAGTCAGATTGGCAGTTCTGTTCGTGCGCTTTGGGCATGGGAAGACACCAACTCTAATTCGTATCTGGCTGTTGGCGCGGAGGGCGGCGTTGGCGGTGGCGCTTTGAGTGTCATCAATTCCAACGTGCGTAATGACATAACCCCGCAGGTTGACAACTTTGACGTACCGGTTTCCGTCTCGACCGTTGCCGGTTCTAATGAGGTGACGATCACGGACACTGGCCGCAACGTGGACGACTATGATGTCGTCTACATCAGAACGCAGATCGCAGTCGGCGGCATTGTCCTGTTCGGCAAGTATCAGTGCTATAACCCTGGCGGATCAGCAAACACCTACAAGATTTATCCGCTGGACGTTCTTGGCGACCCGCTGCTTGCTCTATCCACGGTTGTTAATGGTGGAGCTGTCCCCGAGATTGACACCACAATCGACAGCGACTTCGTGACCGTTACGCTGGCTAATCATGGCTATTCGGTCGGAAGCACGTTCCCTGTTCTGATCGCAACCACCATTGGCGGCATCACGTTCTACGGCAATTACATTGTTCGTGAAACGCCAACCTCTAATACGTTCATTATCTCAGCAGCTACCCAAGCCTCATCCACGGCGAATGGGTTCATCAACGGCGGTGACGCAAACTATTACTACTACAACGGCGGTGGCCCTCTCCCGCAGGGGACCGGCTATGGCATCCTTGGCTATGGCGAGGGAGGCTACGGAACCGGCATTCCGCCGTTCTCTTTGCCGGGAACGCCAATCTTGGCAGAAGATTGGACGTTGGATAACTGGGGTGAAGTTCTCATTTCATGCCCCATCAACGGCTCTATCTACACATGGAACCCGACAAGCGGCGACAAAACCGCCTTGGTCATCCCTGAAGCGCCTCCTGTTAATCACGGCGTTTTTGTTGCCATGCCGCAGCGTCAGATCATCGCCTGGGGGTCTACGTTTACCGGCATTTCTGATCCGCTGCTTATTCGCTGGTGTGATGTTAACAATTACAACGAGTGGAATGCCCTGATCACCAATCAGGCGGGCAGCTATCGCGTCCCCAAGGGATCGCGCATTGTGCAGTGCATTCAAGGCCCACAGCAGGGCCTGATCTGGACCGATCTTGCGGTCTGGGCCATGCAATACACAGGGCCGCCGTACATCTACTCGTTCAATGAACTTGGAACCGGCTGCGGCCTGATCGGGCGCAAGGCGGCGACCTCGCTGGGTGGCACTGTCTACTGGATGGGGCCCAGCCAGTTCTTCAAGCTTGGGCCGAATGGTGTCGAGCCGATCCGTTGCCCGGTTTGGGATGTCATCTTCCAAGACATTGACACTAACTATGTGGACAACATCCGCGTGGCTCCTAACTCTCGCTTTGGCGAGGTCAGTTGGTTTTATCCGACTACCGGGAGCGGCGGTCAGCCCACCAAGTATGTCAAGTACAACATCCTTCTGGATTGCTGGGACTTCGGAACGCTGTGCCGGACGGCATGGATCAACGAGAGCGTGCTGGGGCCGCCGATTGCTGCCTGCGGCCTAACTCAGTTTATCTTCCAGCATGAAACCTCGCCAAACGCCAATGGCGAGGCGATGAACTCTTACTTCCAGACTGGCTATTTCGTGCTGACGGAAGCCAATGAGAAGATGTTCATCGACCAGATTTGGCCGGACATGAAGTGGGGCTACTATGGCGGCTCTCAAGGGGCCAACATAAAGCTGACCTTCTTTGTCACAGATTACCCAGGCCAGACGCCTCTACAGTATGGGCCGTTCACCATGACGCAGGCTGTTACCTACATAACACCGCGCTTCCGTGGGCGTCTTGTTTCAATCAGGATCGAGAGCGACGACACTGATTCATGGTGGCGTATCGGAAATATACGCTATCGCCTGCAACCTGATGGAAAATACTGATGCCCGTCTCTCTTGATGACATCCTAACAACCCAGAAAAATGGTGTCGTTGCCATTAACGGCATCAACATTTCTCTGGCGGGGCTGTATCTGTACGTCAAAGGAACGCCTCTGGCGTCTGGAGAAGCTGCAACCGGAGGGTATGCAACTCTCTACACCGTCCCTACAGGCAAGCAGATGGCGATTGTAGACCTTGAGATTTGCAACACATCCGCAGTTCCGGCGACATTCTACATCTCGCTTGTGACTGCGGGTAATACTGCGGACGCAACAAACGCCTTGTTTTATAATGCGCCAATCAACGGCAACACGACCGTTCAGTGGACAGGGCAGCAGGTGTTGACCGCTGGTTCTTTTGTTGCGGCCTATGCGTCATCGTCTAGCGTAACCTTCAAGGTTGGGGGAGCGCCCGGCTAATGACCATATCCGTCTATCCTCCGTATGGCTCATCCGATAACCCGTCTTGGGTTACGTTTGGTGGAACAAATGTCGATGCGTTTGGCCGCTTGCGCGTGTCGAGCCCGTTCACTTTGTTTGACAGCCAAAACCGTTTTGCGGCTGATATACATTACAGCTATGTCACAGCAACTGGCGGGACGACCACATACAACACAAACCAATCCTCCGTCTCTCTAAGCACCACGACCGCGTCTGGCTCTGCCGCACTTGCGCAGACCTTGAGAGTATTTCCTTACCAGCCTGGCAAGGGAATGCTCACTCTTCAGACGTTTGTTATGGCGGCGGCACAGTCAAATCTTACGCAGCGCGTGGGCTTGTTCAGCGCCTACAATGGCATTTATCTTGAGCAGGGACCGAATGGCGTAACTTTTGTTATCAGGACATATACCGGCGGTTCGGTGAACAACACGCGGTATGTCGCTCAGGCCAATTGGAATGGCGATAAGCTCAACGGGCTTGGCCCGTCTGGCATAACGCTAGACCTAACCAAAACCCAGATTTTGTGGTTTGACATTGAATGGCTTGGTGTCGGCAACGTGCGCTGTGGATTTATCATCAACGGCGAGTATGTTGTTTGCCACACGTTCCAAAATGCGAACATAAACACGCTTGTCTACATGCAGACAGCAACGCTTCCGCTGCGCTCTGAAATCAGCAATACGGCGAGCACAGCAAGCGCATCAACGCTGACAATGATCTGCGCTACCGTAATCTCAGAGGGTGGGTATGAACAAATATCATCACCACAGATTGCTCGCCCTACAGGCAATGGTGTTACCATCGCAAATGCCACGGGATTGAGCTTCACGCCGTTGGTGTCTATCCGCATCAATTCCAGTTTTTTTGGCGCCGTTATCGTCCCGTCTATCGTAAATTTTATTGCGACGGCACAGGGCAACTACGAAGTTGTTCTGGTTCGCAATCCGACCCTCACCGGGGCGACATACGCCGCTGGGCCAATCTCATCTGGCATGGTTGATGTTGATACGGCGGCAACGTCTATGACATGCACGGCAGATGCCATCGTTCAGACTGACTATGTTGTTTCTACAAACCAAGGCAGTGTTCCAATCATTGCCCCGTTTGGATACAACTTTGATCTGCAAATTGGGGTCAGCGCATCGCTCACGGGCAACGGATTTAATGCGAGCGACGTGTTTACCCTTGGCGCTCGTGGCATCAATAACAGCCCCACTGGTTCGGGCATCGGTTCCGTCGCCTTCTACAACCTGAGTCTGTAGCCATGCCCCTAAAGAAAGGTTCTTCTCAAAAGACCGTCAGCGCCAACATCTCTGAGTTGGTGCATAGCGGTCGTCCGCAGAAGCAGGCGATTGCCATTGCGCTGAACACTGCCCGGCAGAGCCGCGCCAAGCGCGATTTTGGCGGCCAGACCATCACGACCACGACCGAAACGATGGGCGCAAAGTTGCGCCCGCCGAAGTCGCCCAAGATGCACGTTGGGCCGATCCACAGCCCCGTCGCAGGCCGCACCGACCATCTGCCTATGACGGTTCCGTCTGGCTCGTATGTCATCCCGGCAGACATTGTCTCGGCCTTGGGCGAGGGCAACACGATGGCCGGGTTCAAGATCATCCGGCAGATGTTCAAGGGTATGCCGGGCGAGCAGGCGTTTGCTGCTGGCGGGGCCACGGCGGCTCCCGTCGAGATTATTGCGGCAGGCGGCGAGTATGTGATCGACCCCATGACAGTGGGGCACATCGGCGGGGGACACCTTGAGACGGGCCACCGCGAGCTTGATAAATTTGTAAAGTCCATGCGTGCAAAGACGATCAGCACGCTGAAGAAGCTTCCTGGGCCAAAGAAAGACTAAGGGGGTCTAAATGGCTAATCGCGTAGATGTTCGGATCGGAACGCCTGAAGATGTCCATGACATTATGGAATTGGCGCTCTCAGCTTGTGATGAGAACGGGTTTGTTGACCCAAATCCCAATAAACTTCTTGCCGAAATATGGCCCGCCCTCAATTTAGAGCGCGGAATGGTCGGAATTATTGGCGAAGACGGTAAGAAACCAGAGGCGGCGGTCCTACTCAGGATCGGAACTATGTGGTATTCTGACGCTGACGTTCTGGAAGAAAAGGCAATTTTCGTTCACCCAGACTACCGGAGTGCCAAAGGGGGAAGGGCGCGTCGGCTCTGCGAATTTTCAAAACAGGTAGCGGACAAGTTGGGGATTCCACTGATTATCGGGGTTCTTTCCAACCACCGCACTGAGGCGAAGGTTCGGCTTTATGAGCGGCAGTTTGGCAAGCCAAGCGGCGCTTTCTTCCTGTATAATGCCCACACAGGACACCTGCGGGCGGCGGCGGAGTAGGAAATGGGTGGCAAGACTACTACCTCAACCCAAAGCACAACGATCCCCAGAGAGGTTCTGGACCGCTACAATGCTGTAAATCTTCGGGCGGAAGAGGCGGCTCAACAGCCGTTCCAGCAATACGGTGGTCAGTTTGTCGCCGGACTGACGCCGACTCAGCAGGCCGGTATAGCTGGCACATCTGCGGCAGCTAATCTGGCTCAGCCATACTATGGCGGGGCCACTAACCTGACCCTGAGCGGCGCGCAGGATGTCGGCGCGCTCACCCCGCAGCAGATCGCCTATTACCAGAACCCCTACACTGAGGCTGTCGCCGGGACGACCTATCAGGCGCTGCGTCAGCAGCAGCAGCAGGAAATGGCTGGCCAGACGGCAAATGCTATCCGGTCTGGAGCCTTTGGCGGTGACCGTTCTGGCCTTGTGGCGGCAAATCTGGCTCGTCAGCAGCAGCTTGGCACCGCGCAGGCAATGGCCCCGATTTACCAGCAGGGCTATCAGCAGGCTGTGCAGACGGCTGCGGGCCAGCAGGGCGTTATTGCGCAGGACCTCGCCCGCAGGATGCAGGCTGGTCAGCAGTTGGCGGCGCTTGGCACTGGAGCGCAGGGTGCGGCCCTTCAGGGTGCGCAGGCGCAGTTGGCGGCTGGCACGGCGGAACAGCAGACCCAGCAGGCTGATCTTACGGCGCGCTATCAGCAGTTCCTTCAGGAGCGCGGCTATCCCTTCCAAGTGGCCCAGTTCCTCGCCAACATTGCGATGGGCACGGGCGCCCTGTCCGGCTCAACGACGACGACCACTCAGCCTGCTGGCTTCTTCTCCGACGAACGCCTGAAGAAGGATGCCGTGCGGATCGGTGAGACAGACGAGGGCGTGCCGATCTACTCGTTCCGCTACAAGGGCGACGATGGGCCGAAGCAGATCGGCCTCATGGCGCAGGATGTCGAGCAGGTTCACCCGGAAGCGGTAGGACTCGCGGCGGCTGCGGACGGGCGCTACTACAAGACCGTCGATTATGAGAAGGCGACGGAGCGCCCGCACAAGGAATATGGCGGCAGCATTGATCTTTCTAGCTCGGACCCGAGCCTGTTCGCGAACAGCGATGCCAACTGGATGGGTGGCGCAGTCGGTGCTGATTCGGGTGGCGAGTCGTATGCTCGTGGCGGCTATGTCGCTGGTGGCTTGGTCAGCCCGGATGACATTCGGGCCATTCTGGCTGCGCAGCGTGAAGCGTTCGGGCCGTTTGGTCAGGCGGGATTGTATGGAGGTCAGGGTGCTGGCGCTGGCGCCCCAGGCGGGCGCGGCATTGTGCCTGATCCTAAGCTGCCTGTGCCCCGCTTGTCTTCGCCGTCTGGCGCGGGTTTGCAGCCGCCGCGTTCCGGCATTCAAGATGCGGCTCGCACCGGCAGAGACATCGCTGAGCTTTATCGGATGGGTAAGACGGGCCTTGTTGGGTCTGCGCCTAGTCGCGACAACCCGCGTGGTTCCGCTGGCATTTTTGGGGCAAAGGGCGAATTTTCGTCTGAAGATAATGCCGCGAAGAGGCTCGCGGAGTTTTTCTCAGGTAAGGCCGCTGGCGGGGCGGTGGATGATGAGATTGATCCGTATGAGTTGAGCCGTGATCCGCTGGGCGATGTGATCAAGTCGGGTAAGGCGCAAATTCGTGAGCTTCCTAAGCCCGGTCAGCCTCCGGGCGCTCCTCGCAGCGGTTTGGGAGAGATTGCTGACCTCGCTAGGGCTGGGTCTGCGCTTTATTCTCTGGGCTCCACCGCTGCGTCTGCCGCTGCGGCAGCCCCGGAGGCGCTTGCCGCTCTTGCAGCCTTCCTGCCGTTCTCAGACGAGCGGATGAAGCGCAACGTCGAGCCTATTGGTGAAACCTACGAGGGGCAGACGGTCTATAAGTACAACCTTGGCGACGGCCCGGCTCAGATCGGCTTGATGGCTCAGGAGTCGCGCAAGGATGCCGTTCACAAGGACGGACTTGGTCTGCTGCATCTGGATTACGAAAAGGCTACGGAAGGCTCCAAGGCATTTGCCTATGGCGGCCTTGTGCCGCGTGAGGGCTATCAGGTCGGTGGCGACATCGAGAATTACAGCCCTGAAGCTGATCTTCCTGCCCTTGGCGCGATTGAGGTTGCGCAGCCGGATGAAGTTGATCGTGTTGCCCGCGCTATTCGTGCGATTGAAAGCAACAATCGCTATGGCGTGAAGGGTGTTGTTAGTCCGAAGACTGGCGACCGTGCCTATGGCGCTTATCAGGTCATGGGGGCAAACATTCCCTCGTGGTCCAAGGAAGCTCTTGGTCGCAGCATCTCGGTGCGGGAGTTTCTTGAGAACCCTGAGCTCCAGGATCAGATCGCCAAGCATAAGATTAATCAGTATCTGGATCGTCACGGCAACCCGACTGATGTTGCCTCCATGTGGTTCTCAGGCCGTCCCGCTGCGCGTGCAATGGGCCTGAGTGACTACACGGGAACGTCCGTTCCAAAGTATCTGGCGCGGTTTGCGCAAGCATATGAGGGTGACCTTCCGGCGGTAGGCGCTCAGGACGTTGAGCGCCGCACTTCTCTTGGCGAGGCGGCGGGGCGCAAGGCTGGCGAATATGCCGGAACGCCCGCTCAAGAAGCTTCCCTTGGCGATGTCGCAAGGGAATATCTGCCGTCTGGTTTTCCGACCAGCGAAAAGTTCTGGGTTCCGGCGCTGGGCTTTATCGGCTCTATGCTTTCTTCCAAGAGCCCGACCCTTGGTCAGGCTATCGGTGAAGGCATTGTAGGCGGTGTTGGCGCTTATCAGGCCACCGTCAAGCAGCAAGGCGAAATGGCTAAGGTTGTCCTTGACATCGTTAAGGACCGGTTTGCTGTCAGGACAGACCCTGAGACTGGGCAGACAACCTACTTTAACAAAACCACAGGCCAAATGCTCACTCCGTCGCAATTCCAGAGTGCTGTTGCTCGGCTTGCGCGTGGCATTGGCGTGTCTCCTTCTGTTCTTGGATTGGATGTCGCGAGTTCATCGGGCATTCCTCAAATTCAGGGGCCGAAGGCTCCTTCTGTTGAGCCAGCTTCAAAGCCTGGAGAAAAGACTGATACCGCTGAACGTCCTGCGCAGCCGGGAGAGCCTGCCAAGGAAGAGCCGAAGCCTACGGTCAACAAATACAGGATGTCTCTGTCTGAGTTGAAGGATTATGCGGAGCGTAATCCGCGTGAGTTTGGCTTGGTCGGAGATCGTGACCCGACAAAGCTTCGCGCGGAAATTGAAAAGTACACGAGGGCAATGAACACGGCCACTCAACAGGGCAATGAAGCAGAAGCAAACAGGATGTTCCAGCTTGCTAAAGAAAAGCGCGAAATTCTGGAGCGGAACATCGCAGACGCCGTCGATAGCCAGTACAAGGACAATCTGGAAATCCAGAGGGCAGGCACGCAGCGTGGGGAAGATTATCGCAAGGAAGCGGTTCGCCGTGCTGAGCAGTATTCTTCTGTTCGCTCATCTCTGACGCGCTTGGCTGACATCTACAGCAGATATGAGCCTGGCAGGCCGACAGCGATTAAGGCGGAACTGGAGCAGTGGTTCTCTCAAGCTGGCATTCCGCTGCCGCAGAGCTTCAGTGCCGGTAATTACGACGAGGCAATGAAGATTGCTTTGACGCAAGCATTCGGCGTCGTTGGCGATCAGAACCTGTCTCGCGCTCCCAAGGCGGCCCTTGCTGAAGCAATTCAGACTGTTCCCGCGCCCAGCCTTGCTACTGGCGCGGCCTATGCCCTGATTGGTCGTACCATTGGAGAGATGGATTACTATTACAACAGGGACAAGGACTACATTCGCCAAGGCCGTGGAATGACTCCTGAAGAGTTCTTGATTGATTACGCTGAGCGTACAGGCAAGAAACCTCAGACCTTCATCGCCAAGGCGTATGAAGAAATCCCTGTCAGCAAGGGTATGAAGCGTGAAGAAATTGAGAGTCTTCAGAGGACATACGGGTTTACCCCTCGCTTGGCTCCTTCTGGATCAAGCAGAACTCAAGGTCAGCCTGAGAGGCAGACTGCTCCGGCTGCTCAGCCATCTGCGCCGCAAATTCCCCCGCCAGACAAGCGTGAAGCTGGCAAGGTCTATATGACTCCGCAGGGGGCAATGCGGTGGACTGGCAAAACAGACAAGCCGTGGGAAGAGGTGCTGCCATGAGCGAAAACAAGGCTTCTGGAGCACCCGTACCGCGCCGTTTTTCTGATGAAGACCTTGGGATAGGGCAGGCTGATACCCGTTCTGTTCCACGCAGATTTTCGGATGCTGATCTTGGTATCGGGGCTTCGTCAGCTCGCCCGGAACCCGTCACTTATGGAGAGCGTCAGGCTGTAGAAGACGAGGCCAAGGTTAAGGCTGCTCAGGGAATTGTAGGTGAAGGAGCGAAAGCTGCGGCATACAGCGCGGCAAATGCTGCCTTGTTTAACATCCCATCCCGTGTCGTTTCCGGCGTTACCGCTCTTCGCGAAGGCAAATCCGCTTTTGATGAAGAAACGTACAAGCAGCAAAAAGAATACGAGGAGGCTCTGGCAAGGCGCAACCCGTATGCGTCTGGCGCGGGCACTGCGGCTGGTATTGTTGGTGGTCTGGCTGTTCCTCTTGGCCCCTTGGCTAGAGTTGGTCAGGCGGCACAGGCTCTTGTAGCTCCTCGTCTTGGCGCTCTTGCTGGCAAAGCTGCCGAAACGGCGGCAATTAGCGGCGCTTTGTCCGGTGCAAGCTCGTATATTGAAAAAGGCGAGGCGGATCGGGCGATTAGGGACGCTCTTGTTGGCGCGGGAATTGGTGCTGCCGCTGGTCCTGCCATTAGCTCTCTTGCGAGCCGCTTCTCCAAGCTTCCTAATGTCGTAGACCCTGCCACTGGTCAATTATCCAATGCTGCTCAAAAGGCTGTTCAGGAAGCTTTTGGTTCACGCTTGTCTTCTGATGACATTCAGCGGCTTCTGCCTGAATTGCAGAGCGTCATGGGGCAAAAGGGCATATCGGCTGCCGCAGCCCGCGAAGCTCTTCTTGCCAAGGAAGGCGTAGAGCCATCGCGTACTCTTGCGACTGGCGTCAAGGCTCCTGCCGCCGCCAAGGAAACCGCAGAAGAAGCAACATCAAAGGCTCAAGAAAAAATCTTGCAGCAGGCTGAAACTGTGGCGGGTCCCAGACCGCCTGAGTTTGCTGTTGCCAAGGAACTTCATGCGGCTGAGCGGACTGCTTTGGATGCAGCAAACGCTCAGTACCAGAGAACATTTTCTCATCCGGGGCATTTTGACGAGGACTTCACTGGTTTGGTGATGCCAAGCGTTAGGAGCGTCTTAGATAGCCGCAACCTTCCGACAAGCTATGAGCGTCTTCCTCAGTATGTTTATGCTCCTCAAGCCATGAAGCTGTTGCAGGATGTTTCGGCTGGCAATATGCCGCTGAACCAGCCTATCAACATGCGCAATCTGAATGAGGTGAATATCGGCCTGAATATGCTTTTTCGCAAAGCTACAGGCGAAGACCGCAATGCAATTCTTGCCATGAAGAAGGGTTTCTTTGATTCCATTGATGAAGGGATCAAGAACAACCTTTTTTATGGCAAGGGAGCGCAGGTCATCAACGACATGAAAGATGCTCACAAATTGTGGGCTGAATACCGCAAAACTTTTTATGGCAAAGATGTCGGCAGTGATGTCTTCAAGAGAACCTTAAACAAGTTTCGCGACGAAGACGGCAGAATTGTTAAGTTCCCTGATGCTGCGGCAGCAGAAAGTGCGCAGGCAATTCTGAACGCCAATTTGCTGAAGAGCAACATGGGCGCTCAAGTTTATCAAAAGCTTGAGAAGGCTCTTGGTCCTGCATCGCCTGGCGTTCAGGCGCTAAATCAGTATCTCAGAAACCATGCTCTTGATATTCAGGGGAACATTGCCAATCTGCCGAAGCAGATTGATAAATTCCTTGGGCCGGGGAACATTTCTTTGGCGCAAAAAGTTTATACCCCTGATGAAATCAGTCAGCTTCGTCGCTTGTCTGAGGCGGCCAAGATCATCAATGCTCGTCCTGTTTCTGAGAAAGAAAAGTCTAGCCTCCTTGCAAATGCCATTCAGCGGTTTGGCCCTACGGTTGCCTCAACGGCTGCCGGGTTCTTCCATAGTTGGCCTGCCGCATTGATGGCTGGCTTGGCAGCGGAATCTGCGGGGTCTGCCGCGCGTGGGCTTGGTAAATCTATGCAAATTCGCTCTGAGCAGTTCGGCGCTCCTGTTGTGAGGCCGGAAATTAATGTTCCGTTCCAGATGCGTAATCTGCCTGCTCTCTATCCTACGCAGCAAGAAGCGGGATACGGGCTCCCAGAGGAAAACCGTCCCCAGCGCAAGTCTGGCGGTCGCGTGATGACCGCCGATTACATGCTGGCGGCGGCAGAGCGGGCAAAGAAGGACATTAGCGGTAAGACGAAGGTCTTGCTAAACTCGTCTGACGATCACGTCGCCAAGGCGCTGGAAATCGCCAAACAGAACTTAGAGGGCTAACCATGCCGTCAACCTATACCAAGAACAAGGCCATTGAGAAGCCTGCGAACGGCTCCTACCCGGATGTCTGGGACGGCCCGGTCAATGATGACTTTGACTTCATTGATGCGGCCCTGGGAAGCTCCACATCGCTGAATGCGACGAGCGGAAGCGCGGTTCTGTCAGACACCCAGTATCGCAGCATGTTTCTCAACATTTCTGGCGCCATCAGCGCGCCCGCGACGTACACGATCCCGTCCAATGTTGGCGGCATGTGGATTGTGTACAATTCAACCACAGATGCGACGGGCGGCCCGCACGCGATCACCATCCAAGGCGGCGGATCGGGCACGAGCGTTGCCATCCCGCGCCAATCAAGGATCATCGTCGTCTCTGACGGAGCCAACCCCAACAACAACATCGCTACCCTGGCCTATGTGCGGGAGAACGGCACCTTAACTGGTACGCTGACGGTAACAGGCGCGGTGACGCTTCAAAGCACCTTGGCGGTGACTGGAACGGTAACGGGCTCGTCATCCATTTCGGACAGCATCGGCAATGTCCGCAACACCGTCATCAATGCGCAGACCGCCTCCTATGCGCTGCTGGCGACCGACAACGACAAGTGCATCTCGATCACTACTGGCGGGGTCACTGTTCCAGCCAGCGTTCTTTCTGCTGGCAACAAGGTGACGATCTACAACAACTCCGGCTCCAGCCAGACCATCACAGAGGGCGTTGGTGTCACGATGCGCCTGGCGGGGACGGCTAACACAGGCAACCGCACCTTGGCTCAGTACGGTGTAGCGACTGTCCTGTGTGTCGCCACAGACAACTTCGTCATCATCGGCAACGGTCTGTCATGAAAAAGCCCCGGCGCTTGGCCGGGGCAAGTCTATTCAGGTGTCACAAGGAAAAGAGAGAAGCCATCAACAGACGGTTGATACAACTGTCTTTTCTCAAGACCTCTTCAATCTACGCGATTCTTGGCGCTTGCGCTTCCAGTTACACACTTTCGGAACATGACTGACGCACAGGTATCTTTCGCCCGTAGATACATCTTCGCGGCATTCAAGATAGACCGACCTTTTGTGTAGCGGCTCCTTGAAGATCATGATGTCGCCATCTCCATCTTCATACACATAGCCGTTATAGGCCCGATCCAATCCGGGTCTGCGCATCCATCCATATGTCCAGTGCCATCCTGACGAGATGACAGTGTCTTCAAGCGGATTGCGGGAGACTTCCGTATTTGTAGTTTGTGGATTCATTAGATTTCTCTGTCTTCTTTTCTTTTGGAGGAAGGTAGCAAAGCCTAGCGTGGTTGCCACAATAAGCGCCGCGTTCTTTATTCTTCCCACAAAATATGCGGACATTGGCGTCCTCATGGCTGATGATGAAGCGACAAGATTTCGGCTTCAGTTGCAAGAGGGTTACGCCACTGATCGGCTGCTCTTCTATTCTTGGAGGATAGTATATTTTCTCCGTCTTTGGCTTCGGTGTTTCTTTTTTTGCCACCTTAACCCTTGGCGTTTTGGGGCGCTGCGGGGTTACCCTCGCAGGCCTGGACTTGGATGTGTCAATCCCATACGCCTTCAACCTGTGAAGGCGGCCAAGGATTGCATTGCGAGTAGTGCCTAGAACCGCCCCTATCTCGGTTCCAGTCATGTTTTCATTCCACATCTTCAGGATTTTTTCATCCCGCTCTGTGACTTGTTTTCTTGGCATATGCCTCTGCCCTTGGACTACCTGAGTGAAGCCATTCTGATGTACTGATTCTTGTACTTTTCAGCCCGGCGATTGAGCTTAACTTTCCATCCCTTCACTCCGGCGACATGGCATGAGGCCATCTGAGTGTGAGTGCGAACGCCAGACTGAATGCAGGAGGCCATATGGGCCACACCAGCGGAAATGCCGTACTGGCATTCGTTGAGGCGGCGCGGGTCATAGCCCAGGGCCCGTGCGGAGCCAGGCATCACCTGCAACACGCCGCGTGCGTTGCCGTGGCGAGTACGAGGCCCAACGGCTCCGCAGTTAAACGAGGACTCAATCTTTGCCAGCTTCAGGGCAGTAGGCACCCACTGTGAGCCAATCTGGCGCGCAGTCTCCGCAGCCACCATGTCAGCCACCGCCTGCTTCCGCAGATTAGACTGCGTGCGTGCGATGTGGATGCGCGGATGATCCTGCTGCACGCGGACGGTGCGAACGATGCGACGACCGCGCTTGTCGCGAGTAACGACACGCTTGGTGGTATAGCGTGGCGCGGGCGGTGCAAATGTCTCGTAGGACAGAGGCTGCGTCCAGTTTCCGGTGCTCGACCGCTGGAAGAATTCTGCGTGAGACATATCAGTCGCGGCGGCGACTGGCGTGGCCACCACGATGGCGGCAAGAGTGAGCGCATACTTCATAACAACTCCTGTTGCTGGCAGGACCATTATCTCCATCGGTCGTGCGGTTGACGAAACAGCCGATTATAGCGGCCAGCCACGATCTTTCATAGCGACGAGCATGGCTTCTCTCCCTTGTCGGAAAGGGTAACTCTGATTATCGCCAAAAAAACGGCGGCTACCGGCGAACGCTGCCCGGCCAGCAAATCGCGCATCAGTTCCAGCGCATCCCGCAACCGCTCGATCTCGTCGGCGGCTTCACGGAGGAGCGGATCGCCCATGAAGCTATGGGCGTCCCGCAGGCGCGCAGAGAGGTCACTCATCGCTCTTGATCCCGTGCTTGATGACCGCCGCCATGCGGCGCGTCGAGGGCGCTTCAGGCTCCGCGCCTGAAAGCGCAAGTGCAAACGCACGATAGTTGATGCCGTCGATGTGAGAATCAAAGTGATCCATCGAGGTGGCGCGGCGCGCGTCCTTGATGCTCTCCATGATGATTGCAACATCATAGGCCGTGATGTGCTTGTTGAGCTTCAACGTCGCCAACTGCGCGGCGCGGTTAAAATTCTCTTCAATGCCGGAGCCGTACTCCACGCCACGCTCGTTCACGAGAGCCAAGGCGCTCGCCAAGATTTGCTTTATTTCCATTGTCTATCTCCATCTTCAGGGTGTATTTCAATTGATAGCTAGACCATATCGCGCTGCCTTCACAAGTCAACTACCTTCTTGGACGTATTGGCCCTCTTTGGATTTCAAAATGCGGCCCGCGCCGCTCAACGATTGCCTGCGTGTCCTCTAGGTAGCCCGTTCTGTCCTGCTCAATGAACACCTGTACCTTGCCGATATGAGTGGTGTTGAGAATGATTTCACCACGATCCTCCCAGTACATTGTTCCATCGTTGTTTGTGCGCCGATAGAAATTGCGGCATATGACAAAAACGTCTGAGTTAAGCGCCGCGCAGAAAGACACCAACGAATTGGCGGGGTGATCAACAGTCACCTGATGTACCGTGTTCCCTGCCGCGCTGGGCATGTTCATTGTGATCAGAAAGCGCATGTCATTCACCCAATCTTGTAGAATTTGGCCTGCACAATCGGGCAAGCGTACACTTCCTCGTAGTAGTCATGCTTCTTGTTGTAGAACCGAACAACCGACCAGAACTGTCTGGTTTCACGATTGTTGATAACACAAACGCACTTCATGTCCTTGCTGACGATGACATACGACGAAATCTCAGAGCCATATATATCCGCGCTTTTCTTGTTTGCTACAAAAATCACCGTAAACGGCCAGCTTTTAGCCCCTGAGAACGCAGCCGTGTTCTGCAACTTTACGTTCAGTTTTTTTGTTGTGCCATCCTTCGTGATGTGGATGTCGCCATCATCACGATAGTCTTCCGGGTTTCCATCCTTGGGGCAAAGAACCATCTTCGGGATCAGAACATCATATCCGTTATCCCAGGCCCACCGCGCCACTGCAAAGACACTGTCTTTTGACAGGCTAAAGTAGTGCGCAAAATCTTCATGTGTCCTCGCCACCGCCGTCTCTCCTGACAACTGTTCCATCCATCTTACGCTTCCACTTTGAAAACCGACCGCCTGGTAGCGGGTTTTTGGACCTCTTTGCGCCGATGTGCGCGTGATGTTTGCGCTTCACTCGTGCGATGAGGGGAACATCCACCTCGCTAGTATGACGACGATGACACTTACGATGGGCAACCATCCAATTGCTAGGATCGTCAGCGCCACCTGCCTCAAGCGGTATATCATGGCTAACATCCCAGTCTTCCCCCGGCAGGACCTTCATTTGACACAGGTGGCAGACACCTCCATGACGCATGAAGATGTCTGCTCGCATTTTTGTCGTGATGCGTACCCGTTTCATTGCGGACGAATATCTTCTTCGTAATGTTCTGCGATTAACACAGACCCATTCAGAAGCATGGTTGCGGCAACAGTTGCCAATTTTTTTTGAGCGGCCATTTCTGTTGGCGCACATGCGGTGATTAAGTTCGTTATAAACACCGATAGCGCAGAAATAATAAAAATAGGATTCTGACCACCAAATGTATCCGCAAGCTTGTCAAAAACTTCGTCGTATTCCTCTTCCGTTTCCGTAAGGTTTTCCATATCTACCTCCTATCACAGTTTCATTTCAGCCCGGCGTGTCGCCTCATGCGACTGCATTTCGCTGAACTTCATGCGAATGTATTCCAACTGCACTTTCAGCAAAGACGCTTGCTGACGCGCATCAACCATTGACTTGATGTAGTCTCTCCACGTTTGAGATGCTTTGACGTTCATCTCAGCCCGGCTCACAGGCATGTCGCCCTGTTCAGCCATCATCTGGGCCAGAAACCCAGACTTACTCTCTTCCAGCAAGGATGCTGCGGCATCAGCCTCCACCCATCGCTTGGCGACGATCCGGTATTGCTCTGACAGTGGGATGTTTGGGTTATCTATCATTTTCCACCGGATGGATGTCAAATCTGAATCCAGCACCATCACAATCTTCTGTCGGGCACCACCAAAGCGGCGTGTTGTTCAAGGTTACTATGCCCTCCTTATGGCCATAAAACATTTTGGAGCTTTGATATTGCTCTCCGCAGTGCCAACATTTGCACAAGACAGATTGCTCAGGGGGACCTAAACTGTCTTTCTTGGCTCTTTGCGAAGTCGGACTGAGCTTTTTTGTTTTGGTGGGAATTTTTTCCATGACCGCTACCCTCCATTCTTAGAACGGGATGTCATCGTCAATCGGAGCCGACTTGGTTTCGCTGCTCTCTTGCTTCGGAGTCTTTTCGCGAACGGCGACCGAGTACCAAGGGTTGCCGTTCTTGTCGATCTTGCGCCAGCCGTTGAGCCAGTAGGTCTTTCCATCGACCATGATTTCGCCGGTCATATCGGCGTGCGTATCCTTCTCCTTGCGCGAGTTCTTGAACATCGACCCGGAGTTATTCCTAAGTTCATACGCCATGCTCTTTGCCTTTCTCTCTTGGCACCAAAGCCCCTTGTTTAGGAAGCTTCAAGGTTTTCTGATATGCGCCTTTGCACACTTTGGAACAGAAGATGTAGCTGCGTTTCTTTGGGATAGCACCGCACCAGCGACATGGGGCCTTTTTATGAACCGATGTTCCATTGGCGCGGCATTCCATGCTGCAATAGAGCCGTGGCCCTCGGATTGTTGACGTTTGCGAAGGGTACAGGAAGAAAGTCTTCCTGCACGCCTTGCAAACCATCTCGACCATCATTCTTCGGGCAGCTTGTACTGGATCGCGAAGATGGCGTCGTCCAGTGCGATATTGTAGCCATTACGCGCAGACTTCTCGCTTTCGGAAGTCACCTCCTCCACCCAGCGCAATTTCTCAATCGCTTTCACGCACTGGGCAATCAACTCAGCGCGGATTGCTTCTTCGGTATTCTTCATATCAACCTCCGATATTAGCTGCGCGGCTCTTCAACGCCGCAATCTTCTCGTCCATCTCGTTGAGGAACTTGACGACCTCGGCCTCAAGTTCCGCGATGGTTTCCTCATCGCGATTCACGCGCCGCACGGCATATTGCATGTCGTCAGGCATACGCGGGTCAAAGCTTACGAAATCCACCCACTTGCGCCCCGTACAGGCCATCTGCCACTGCATCTGCGACCAGTATTTGGATGGCGAGGCCGGGTCCAAGAAATACTCGATGTGGGTGGCCGTATTCGGACACTTCACCTCCAGCATCCCATCAGGGCCGATAAGCCCATCAGGACTGCACCCGGCAGCCGCAATGGTCGGATGGGGGACGAACCCAACTTCATCCACTAACGCCCCTTGCCGGACCTCATACGCGGCCCGCGCCAGTGGCTCGGTGTTCGTCCCCCAAATCATGGATTCGTTCTGATACCGTTCGGTGGGAAGGCCCGTCAGGCGCTCCACGATCAGTTCGGCCATGTAGTTGGCGCGGCTGGCGCCGTAGCCCGAACGGGTCTTGGCTGTGACATCCGCTACGCGCGATGCTGTCACCCTGCCAAGCCGAGCGGCATACCACTCAGGAGTGCGCTGTTCCATGTTCAGCCCTCCTTCGTCGTGGCTGCGTCAGTTTCCTGACCAAGCTGCTTGATGCGAAGCTTGTCTTCTGCCGGGACAGCCGCACGCAGATCGTTGGACAGGCCAGACCACCAATCAGTAGCGCCCTGCGAACCTGACTTCTTGGCGGCAGCCTCTCCAGACGCAATCGCCGCTTTGACCAGCTTGGGATCAGCAGTCTTTTCAGGCTTGGGCGCCGGGGCCGGACCCTTCTCCACGGCGGCATTGCCATCGTCGTCGTCGGCAGCAAGGCACAGCAGCGACATGAGGCCGTAGCGACGAGCATAGGTGATGCCGGAGCCGATGCCGTGCGCGTCATTCTTGCTGACAGGCATGAACAAAGACTCAGACATGTACTCGCCGGATTTGTGCAGGATCATCGTCTCGACCTCGACGCCGCCCGCGACCGTGCGCGGAAACTGCATCACAGACAGATCGTTGACCGCAAGCGGTTCGCGGATCACTGCACGCACAGCAGCAAGATCAGCGTACTTGCTGCGGAAGGCCGGGTTGATGCCGGTCTTGGTGGCATCTTCAATTTCACCCTGCGCCTTGGCGAGGGCGGTAGCGATAGCTGTAATCGTGTCAGACATTTTCATGATTGTTCTCCTTAGTCGAGGTCAGCGCATTTGCGGGTGATCTTGTCTTCCCACCTGTGATCGTTGTTGATTTCCTTGCTCAGCGTATCAAAGAGCCAGTCGCCCTTTCGGTAGGTGATCCCCCCCTCCTCGCCAAAGTTCGTCGCGTACAGGGAGTCGATGTACCACTCGCCGTCGATGTCGTTGGTCCGGTCCACAGCGATGGACAGGAAGGCGTTGTAGATGACAAGGCCGGGAACGGTTTTGAAAGCGTACTCGTCTAGCTCAATCTCGGTATCTTGGAGGTAGTAGGACATATCTGTCTCCGGTGGCCGTAGCAGGCTTTGACTTTCTAAATGCGCTCAGTTAAGAAGTCAACACCCAAATCAACAAAGGTGTTCGCCGTGAGATATGACCGTGACCCCGTCCTAATCGAGGTTTTTCGCGCTATGGGCAGTGCTACCGCCCTGGCGAAGGCCCTGGGCGTGACCCGCGCTGCCGTCAGCCGCTGGGAGCGCCTGCCCCTCCGTCACTTGGGAACTGTGTCCAAGCTGACGAACATTCCGCGCCAGAAGCTGAGGCCCGATCTTTATGACGCCGAATCAAATGCTGAAGCTGCTGCGTAGCGGCCAAGATACGGCTCAGATCGCCCGCAGCCTGCATATGCCGGAGGCGCCGGTCGCGTCGGCCATTCATCTGGCGCGGGAGGAGGAATACCGTGCAAAGAATCCGCATCGTCCTACCTTTTCCGCCGAGCGTGAACCGCTTGTGGCGCACTACCGCCGCTGGAGGAATGTACAGATCGCCCAAGTATGTAGCGTGGCGAAAGCAGGCTCTATGGAACGCGCAGGTGCAGGCAAAGGGAAAGCAGGTCAAAGGTCCGTATAAGCTGACGGTCTTTGTCGTGCGGCCTGACAAGCGCAAGCGCGACCTCGACAACCTGTTCAAAGCGGCCAGCGATGTTCTGGTCGAGATGCAGGTCATCGAGGGCGATCACCTGTGTGAATGGGTTGAGGCTCGGTGGGTTGAGAGTGGCCCGGAATGTGAGGTCATCGTGGAGTCTATGGATGGGCAAGCGGTCTGAGTTTGAACGCAAGAAGCTTGACTATTATCCGACACCCAGATCAGCCGTCCTGCCGCTCCTTCCTCATCTCGCACCGGGAACTTGTTATTGTGAGCCCTGCGCGGGAGAGGGCGTCTTGATGGGCCATCTTGATCTGGAGGGCTTCACTTGCGTCTCAGCCTTTGATGTGATGCCGCTGCGCAGCGACATCCGCCAACATGATGCGTCATGGATCACCAGGGCTGACCTTAACGGCGCGGATTGCGTCATCACGAACCCGCCGTGGGACCGGGCGCCGCTGCACCAAATCATTGAGCGGTGCGCCACGCTGGTCCCGACATGGCTGCTGTTTGACGCGGATTGGATGCACACCGCTCAAGCCGCGCCATACTTGCAAATCTGTCGCAAGATCGTGAGCGTTGGCCGGGTCAAATGGATCGCAGAAAGCGCCAATACCGGCAAGGATAATTGCTGCTGGTATTTGTTTAACGCCAAATCGTCCGAACCGACAATTTTTGTGGGGCGCAAATGAAAATATCGCTGGACGAACAAATTACCGCCGTTGAAACCGAATACGTCAACTTGCGCGGAAGCATTGAAATCGTTGAGGAATTGGTCAAAATGGGGAAAAGGAACGAATCCGAATTACCGATTAAAAAAGCCAGGCTCGTAAATTTAGAGGCGGCAATTAAATCGTTGAAATGGCTGCGAGCTAATTCGGACAGGATTAAATCGTCGTTGGCGCAAGGTTTGCCATCGGCAGATTGATCAGCT
>Ga0181352_1000291_pt1 | contig 22042 bp, 29 predicted proteins | sample Fa13VDMLBSN_FD_130103 | JGI IMG/M metagenome (GOLD analysis project Ga0181352, IMG submission 130103) | Freshwater viral communities from Lake Michigan, USA - Fa13.VD.MLB.S.N | ecosystem: Environmental > Aquatic > Freshwater > Lake | place: USA: Michigan | collected 2013-09-23 | reverse complement strand
GTGAACTGTTCCACAGGAAGCACGGCTGTTCTGGTGATAGGCGCAGAGCTGTTGTTAGCAACAGAGTGATTGTCGTTCGTGGCACTGTTTACCAGATACCCCGATCCGGAGTTGCGCAGTGGGAGCAGATACATCGTTGCCGATGGGTTGTCCGCTGTGGAACCATCGAATGTGATATCCGGCAGCACCCGCCACACAAAGGCAAAGGTGTGCCCATCTTCAAGATCGAACTCAGCAGAAGTTATGTACGCAGTAATGGCCGCGGGTGTACCCGTGGTGCCATCATCCACCCCCTGTTCGTGGTTCACCAGATTGTTGCTGTAGGTAGCCGCGATAGGGTAGTTGCGTAGCCCGGAGTCCAGCCATGCAGTGCGGGCCATCTCTCCGTAATACCACACATCTTCTAGGTAGTTGTACGTAACATACTTATCTACCGTCGTTGAGTCTGCCGAGCAGTAGAACCACCAGATTTCATGGAACCCCTCGTTGGTCCCAGCCATGACTTGCGCGTACTGGCTGGTGTTGATGTCCTGAAACACATACTTTCGCAGATCACAACGCAGGGGCTGCACCCGGCCATCGTACTTGTAGAACTTGTCCTTACCCATCCAGTAGGTCACCCCGTTCGCGTAGGCAACTGCGTTCTGCCCTGCGATGGACAGGCTATCCCCAACGAGCTGTGCACCCCAGACCCCAGCCGCTGCCCCGATATACTGGAACGAGTAGAGCGAAGAGTCAGTCCAGACCATCAACTCCTGCCTAGACTGAACGGTAGTGACAATCTCAGAGCCATGCGACAGGCGCAGCGATCCGGCTTGGTTGGTCGCCGCAGGGGTCCAGTTGGTGGCGTCTTCCTGATCAGACCAGCGCACCAGCATCGGGTCTTGTACGCTGGAACCAAGCTCGTTGACCCCGAAGCCAAACACAAACCGGCTTATGTCCGAGACAAAGATATAGTTCTGGACTGTGGGCACCCCGGAAGCTCCGGCGTAGTTGGAGAGCAAATCGGCCCTAGCCAGTATGGTGTGGGTTCCCGACTGCGACCCCGAGGTATTGATGATCGCCCCCGTTGCGGTGGCAGACACATTGAAGTTCGCCCCGCTTGCATTGCGCACGTAGTACAGCGTCCCCACGGTCAGCCCGGTAGGCAACGCCCCGCTGGTGGTGAAACGCACGATGTCCCCATCAACCAGATTCTGGGTGCAGGTACAGACCGCCGGGGTGGCTATCGTGATGGTCACGGTGGGGGAAGTCACCCCAACAGAGGCGTTCCAGTAGTAAATCCCACCCCCACGCGGGCCAAAGATCAGGTCCTCGCCAAAGTTGGACTGGCTCCACAACCGCAACGCATCCGTCGAGGTCTGCCCCACACCCCACGAAGCTGAACCCCACGTACCCGCCCCCCATCCAGACAACGGCACGGCGTACTCAGGACCCGTGTTGATCTGGTACATGGCCTGTACCGTACCCCCTCCAGAGGCAGTTGAGCTTGCGTTGCTCGCCGCTGTGATCGTGTAGGTCGTCAGGCTGGTGGCCGTGAGCTGGTACTCCCCGGCAATCGTTAGCCCCCCAACAGCACTGGCCCCATAAAAGGTGACATAGTCCCCTGTGATGAACCCCCCGGCAGCATCCGTCACAACCACCGTAGGAGAGCTGATCGTCGTGGCAAACGGACCCGTCAGGGTGTTCACAGTACGCAAAGGGGTGATATCGTTATATGCCCCGCCCTGCTCAAGGTAGAACTTGAGGTGCGTGCCCACCCCCAGCAGGTTCAGCGAGCCCAGCGTGACCCAGTTCCACAGCGAGCGGCATACCCCCAAGAAGGTGTTGGCCGAGATGCGCACCCACCCACCGATCTTTTCCGGCGTACCCTGCCGGAAGCGCACCTTGTCACAGTCGTACCACCCACCTTCGTTGGTATATCGTGTGTTTTCGCGGTTAACGCCCGGTTTAGGTAGTATTTTCTTAAGTGGCATACTTAACCCTTCAACGTACCCATCATGTCCAGTGCATGATGCCGCACTGCCACCACCCGTTTGCCCCACCCACGACCAAACGAACTCCATGTGCCCAGTGACTGCAGGAACAACAGGCGTTTCTCAATCATAGCCTCGGTGAGCTTCTTTGGGTCAGCCGCAGCCACTGCAGCCAGCGTTTTCGGCCCGATTTTGCCGTCCGCCACCACCCCGAGGCACTCCTGAAGGGTACGCACCCCCCGCCCCACGCCGCTATTCACCGCCTCATCGAACACGCAGTAATCCACCCCATCCGGCAGGTCGTCGCACCGCGCCAAGTCCCAGTACATTTCCTTGTAAAAAGGCGCAACCATTGCTGGAGTTAGCTCTCGCATTTCCTCTTCGGTTACAGGCTCCTTCTTCCAAGCTTCCCACGCCCGCTTGGTTACCCCAAGATTCGTCATGCCGCCCGGATCTTGCGGGTGATTACTGAATCCACCTTCATGATGAAGGGTGGTAGCCAAGGACTTAGCAAAGTTCTCTTTCATCGCTTGTCCTTGTTGCGTGAGCCAAGGGATGACCCCAGCAGAAACGAAAACATCCCGGCCACCATGGTCCCCAAGAGGAAACCCAGAATGGTGTCTGCGAACCGCACGTTGTCTGGAGGGATGGCCCCGAAGGTGATGGAAGGAATGTAAGCGATGGCAAACAGGGACCACGTGGTGATGAAGTAGTACACGAAACGACGAACGAAAGGGTCCTCGCTGTCGATGGCCTTTTTCTGCATGTCGCGGGCATTCGCCCGGTCTTCGGCTTCTGCCTTGAACTGCGCCAGATCAATCTCTTTCAGCTTGAGCGCGATGTTGGGGTCAGCCTCAACCGCCCTTATCACGTCATCCACGCTGTCAGGAACGCCCAGCTTGTCCGCAATGACCTTCACCACTATGCCACCCATCGGACCCATGGCAGCGGTTGCCAAGGCAGGGGCGACAGACTTCAGTAACTCCAGCAGCTTTTCCATCGTCCCTCCCTTTGATCCGACTACCGATTACCCGCCTCCGGACGCACGATACTGCCCACACCCAATGCCGCACCAATTGCCTGCACCAGCATCTGATACTGCGGCGGGGTCATCGGAATTGCAATGGCAAACAAAATACCCAGTCCAGCCATCGTGGTTGCTTCACCAAAACGTTTTCTGAGCCATCCCATGATCTCTCCTTAGGGTTTACGTTCAATCAACCGGTCAAGCTTGCGGTTCATGTCCCGCAAGGCTTCATCAATCCGCTGCTGGTAGCGCAGAGAATCCGAGTCCTGCCTTGAATCCCGTTCCTGCTGCGCTATTGCTGCAGACTCAATCACAGCCAGCCTGCGATCCAACGTCGAGTAGGCGACAATGATGGCAATACAAGCGGTCACAAAGGCAACCAGATCACCAACGGCAACTTCCTTTTTGAACCGCCACCCTTGCATTTCTTCTTGTCTTTGCGTCATGGTCGCCTCATCTATCATGCTGGTTCTTGTTGCTCTTGTTTGCTGACCTGAGGCGCTGCCTGTCCCTGAATCTTCATGATGAGGGCTTGCACCTGAACGAATGGCATCTGACCCAGCGCATTCAAGATTCCATTGACTTCTGCAATTTCGAGTTCAAGCTTCAACATGATTTTCCTTATTTAGCTTCAAGCAGCGCGACCCGGCTGCGGAGGGATTGGACTTCTCTATTCATTTTTTTCATTTCTTCAACAAGCATTGCAACAATCGGGCGATCTTGCACAGAATCAGGGATCAGTTTCCCATCAGCATCCTTTGTCCAAAACACAAAACGCGGGTCAATTTCTGCCGCTTGTTCAGCACTGAATGAATACCAAGACCACTTGGGGTTATCGAATGGGCAAGTATCCGGATTGGAGCGATACCAAATAGTTTGCAGTTGCAGAACTTTGGAGCTATCCGTAATCGGTTCGATGTCAATCTTGTAGCGAAGGGAGGACGTGCTGCGCTGGAGCAGGCCCGTGCTGGAGTCGATGACCGCATTTGCACTGGCCCCCGTCGTGGGGTGGGTAAAATAGTTGTATCCAGAAGTGTCCGTGGTGTATGGGGTTACAAACGCAGTACCGTTGGAGTTGGCAAGCAAAATGGAGAACGTGCCTTTTGTACTGGTATTCGGACCCTCAATAATCAACCTTCCTTCCGAAGTATTCATTGCTAATGTGATTGAGTTGGCTATGTCGGCGGTGAAGGCCCCAGATACTTGAAGTTGGCCCTGAATAACTGCTTTACCCGTCGCACTCAGCGCCCCGGTGACGGCGACATCAGTATTCGTAGTGGACAGAACCTTTGTGCCATTCGGGGAGTAGATATCAATACCGTTGGCTTGTGCGTTGATTAAGCCACAGGAAGTTGTGCCGTCGTACTGGAAGAACGCAATCTGTGCGTCGTTCTGCGGGTTGCGCCCGATGGCCTTGTAGGCAACAGCCCCGTTGGCAGTCAGAGCAGTGCCGGTGATCATGCCTGAGACGGAGGTGTTGTTTGCCAGCGTAATCCCACCACTGGCCGAAAGCGTCATCGCAGAACCCGTGGTGGTCTGGATGTAGCCATAAGTCGTGCCGCCAGATGCGCCAGTGCTGTTCCAGAACAAGGCTGCACCGCCACGAACGTAGTGGTCGGTAAGACCAGTCAGGGAGAGCGAACCCGTCGCACTCAGCGCCCCGGTGACGGCGAGGCCGGTGCTAGTCACTTGCGCCTTAGTGACACCATCCAACCCAAGGATCAGGCCATTGCTGGCGTTGTTGATATTGATAATGCCCGCATCGGCCCAGCCGCTCACCCCGGTGTACCCGGAGCTATTCACACCGAAGAAGCCATCGGCAGCGTCAGCCGTTGCCAGCAGGCCATTACGAGCCAGAGTCCCGTTGCTGCTGTTGTTCGTGGCGAGGCCGGTGGTGGTGTTGCTGTTCAGGGTTTGCGACAGCGCCCCGCTCGCGGTGATCGCCGCAGCATTCAGAGTGCCCGTAAAAGTCGGGCTGGCCGACAACACCATGCTGCCCGTGCCAGTGACGGAGTTGGAGAGGGTTACGCCGCCATAGGTCAGGGCACCACTTGCAGATAGGGTGGTGACAGCCGTAGCTCCAGCAGTCAGGGCACCCGTGCCAATGTTGATCGAAGGGTTGCCAGTCTGCGTGATGTTGCCAGACAGAATGAACGCGCCAATGGTGTTGGCCGTCAGGGTGGTGCCGTTGAAGGTCAGGTTGGCTGAGTCTTGAAGAAGTCCACTGGTCCCGGCGTAAGTGACACGACCTGAGGTCAAGCCTGTGTCAGTCACGGAAGTAAAGGTAGCTGCACCCGCGGTGTTGCTTGCCTTAATAAAGTCTGACCCGTTCCAAACGCAAAGGGCGGTCTCGCCCTTCAAGATCGTAACCCCGGTTGTAGGGCCTACGCCTACAAGCTTGATCGACTGCGTACCCGCGCTTGCATTAATAACCAGATACGTCTTGGATTGCGCAGGGGCCGTGATAACCCGCGTAGTCGTACCGTTGGCAGTCCAGAGGATGACCGCCTGTCGGGCTTGGTTACCCGCGCCGGTGGTGGTGGTCAGCGTGACATCTGCATCTGAACTGAGCGTCGTGGTCCCGGCAACAGCAGAGTCAACAAGAGAAGTAATGCCGTTGTTGACAGTATCCCCCCACGTCCCAGACAATTCGCCGGTAACTGGGAGCGCGAGACCCAACAGAGATGTGTAAGAAGTGGTCATGTAACCCTCATGCGGCCAATTTTTGCCAGTTTGCGTTTTGTGAGGTGCTTATTTCGCCCCATCCAGATACCTGTCCATCATTTACATTTTGCCAGTTTGCTGACTGTCCGTCATCTATAGTATTCCAGCTAGCTGACTGCCCGTCATTGATACCCTGCCAGTTGGCATTCTGTGAGTCATCCACCTGCCCCCAGACCAGTACCTGCCCCACATAGCCTGTCGCCGACACCCCAGAAACCGGTACATCTGCCGCGGCAGTGGCAACAACAGTTCCAAGCTGCGCCGTCCCGGAAACCCCAGTAACGGAAAAAATAGCCCGCCCGGTGACCGTAACCGTGCCCACAGCCCCGGTGGCCGAAACGCCTGTAGGGGAAACTAGACAAGTGCCAGTAACAGTAACGGACCCAAGCCCACCTGTAGCAGATACCCCCGACACCACCGCCACAGCCCCTGCCGTGGCAGTCGCAACCCCCAGATACGCTGTTGCTGCTACATCAGAGTGACCGACACCCCAGCCTTGATCCCCCCAAGCTACCCCGGAGGCATTCCATCCTTCAAACGCTACAATGACATCGGCCACCTATCCACCGTCAAGCAATGCGGATGATGGCGTTGGACGCATCTGCCGCCGGGAACTGGATCGTGAAATCCCCTGACGTGGAGGTCTTGTCCGCGCCGAAATCCAGCACCGCAATGGCAGGGTTGGTGACCCCATCACTCAGGTAAATAAGCGCCCCCCGGGCCGTGATCGTTGCGGCAGACCATGTGCTGTCAGAGAAGTCCAGATACGCCGTCGTGCCGGAAGACGTGGGAACCGCAGAGATGGTCAGGGTATTGCCCCCGGTGGTGTACCCGTTGCCGTTGGCGACCTCGTTGGTGCCGGAGTAGACCGTGGTGGCTGCACTCAGCGTGGCCGAAGAAGTGTAGAGTGCAATCTTGAAGACCTGCGATGTACCCGTGCCAAAATCGAACTCCCCATTGAGGAGCCCCACCTTGAAGGATGTGCACATTGCTTGAGATATAGCCACTTTGCTGCTCCTTAACTAACGGGTATGCGGACTTGTCCGGAACGATAGGCATCTTGCCGCAGCTTGCCATCACCCAGAGTCTTAAGCAGTCCAATGGACTGGAGATAGAGTTTTTCATAGTTAGCGATAATATCGGGCTCGCCCTTCATGAATCGAATGGCTTCAATCAGCGCACCATTTAGCAGAGCTGAGTCAAACTCATCCCCTAACCACGTCGTGCCCGCCGTCACAATCGACTCGGGGTAGTACCCGTAGTGCAGCTCTGTGGAATACGCCAAATCGGGTGTAGGCCCCAGAATGAACGCAGAGTCATCGAAGTTTGCGTAATGTTGCGGCAAACCCCGGTATGCAGCAGTGTTCTTCGGGTAAGCTTCACGGATGAAGTTCACATCCTTGTTTAGCAGATAGTGGTATTCATCACTCGCATCGATAACTGCCAATGAATAAGCGTACAGAAAATCTGAAGGAATCTGTAGATAACAATTCCCTATGCTCATAGTGCCGGTTACGTTCTTGCGTAACGCGGGAATCTGCACCGTGTTGTAGATTTTCTGTTCCGCTTGATCAGTGAACATGTCGAGCTGATCATCGGAGAACTCATTCTCACAAATGTCTTGGATGTTAGCTTTCAGCTCTGTGTAGTTCACAATCCACCTCTACTCTACGCCATCGGCCCACGGCACTTGCGGCCTTTGGTTGCCGCGCCATAGCCACGCATCTCAATACCGGTAGACTTCACATCGGTCTGCGGGTACCCAGTATCTTTCTGATTACCGGGCTTCTCAGTATTGGCTTTTGGCTGCGTGTACTTGTTGGTAGGGTTTTTGGTGTCCCACCCAAAATATTTGAATTCCATTATCGCCCCCGTTTGCCAGAAGATTTCTGATTGGCTGCACGTGCCATATTGCGCCCCATACGCTTCATATCCATTGACGTAGGGCCACCGGCTTTGAACGTCGGCGTTTTGCCGGGGTGCATGTTACGCTCATGAGCACGAACTGCTTTCTTTGCTTCCATGACTATCTCCTAAGTAGTAGTGACAGTGACAGTACCCACTGCACCCATAGCAACAAGATCGTTTGGCGTCAGCCCCGCATCGGGCCCTCTAGCCCCTCCAACAGGATTCCACCCCCATTGGATTATTCTACTACCTTCCCCAAGTGAACCATCTGCAAGTTCTCCAGATTGGTAGTACGTTGTATCTGGACGCGGATTACGAACGGCTTGCGGATCGTCAATCGGATACATCCCTAGCAGCAGTTGCGGCTGATCTGGTTCCCAACACTCTGGGCAGACCAGCAAGTTCACCCGCTTGGTCTTGATTATCAGCTCTTTGAGTTCCCGCAGTTTGTAACGAAACCCACATCTATCACACTGGGCAATAGAATTCTTAGCTGAAGCAAACCGGTTACCCATTTAGCCACCACCAATGAACATCCGACGAGGAACAAAACGTATGGCTGCTTTCTCCCTGTCCTCTCCCGCTGCCAAATCAAACTGCTCGTTATACGCTTCCTTGAGCATCGGCACTCGCTGTGCCAATTCGGGCACTTTCATGGCAATATGATATGCCAGACCTGCAGTTACGGCAGGCAAAAAGCGAAAGTTCATGTCTGCGGTTTGAACACCAGCCCCAGCGTCTTGCACTCGACGAAGCCGCCAATAAATAAATTGATACGTAGCCGTGTTATCGGGGGTCAGCCAAACGGTAATTGCTGGAAGGTTGGGGTTGTAGACAGTTGCCCCGTTCAAATGCGATGCCGCCGTGGTGCCATTCTGTGCGCGAAACACCCCACCCAAATCATTACCGTCCAGCCAGCCGTAGTAGATATCTTCAGAATCAATCCGGATAAACCCGGCTGCAGGCAGGCCGGAGGTGGTGCTCAGCGTGATGTCAGTCGTAGTGCTATTGATTCCACCAGACAGAGTAGCTCCTGTAGGAGACACCGCCCCTGAAAGACGCTGCACCCAAACCTGAATTGGGCGTCCTGACGCAAGCTTGTTGGGTATTGTTGCGTAGGTAGACACGCTAATTCGCGTGATATTTAGATCAGCCTGTGTGGAAACCGAATTGGCTCCGGTTCTGATGACATGATCCAGCAAGTCAATCGTGTCCAAGGGCAGCGCGTAGGTATTTAGCCCGGGCGTCAGGGTAATGGCCCCCTGATCGATCGTCCACATGTTGATGCCACGGTTCTGCCACTCAATGGTCATCAGGTTCATGGAACGCCGCGCTGTACGCAGGTCATACCCCGAACGCATCTCCCGGCCAGCTCGCTCCCACGCCTCTTCGGCGATCTCAGTAAACTCCAGATTAAAGAGTGTGGTGCCAGATGTGGTCATTATCTAAACCTTGCTGTCTTCTTGGCTATGCTCTTGGGCTGCGCAACAAACTGCTTGCCTGCAGCCCTACCTGCCCGCTTTGCCTTTGTCGTTGCTGCGTACTCTGCAGGAGACAACGCATTTATAGCCGCCTCTGGCAAGTATCGCTCCCCCGTCTTGCTGGAAGGTTTGCCAGACTTTGTGCGCCATTTCTGCGAAGTCCACGACTTCAGGCTTTGCTGGGGTGCTTTCATCCTTTGTACCCACCGCCTTTGGCTTTGTACTGCTTGGCTAAAAGTTGTGCTTTGCGGGCGCTCCACTGCCCAGCCTTCGTACCCTGCACTGATTGAGATTTGATGTTCTCAAAGAGCGACTTTCGCATACCCGGCTTGGTGTAGTTGCCCGCTTCATTAACTTTACTATCAGAGACTTTGCCACCCTCTCTGAAAAGCTTGGTCGGTTCAGTACCGTCCCTACGGACGATCTTTCGCCCTTTGGGCATCTTGCTACGGGAGATAGCCCCCATTCCCCGGCTAGCTAGCACTTACCGCCCTTCATCATCTTGACCTGCGTAGCCTTGGTCTTGCCACGCTGGGCAATGCCGTCTGCAGAACGGACGAACCCACCGCTGGCGTACTTTGCCATGCCGCCGCTCTTCATGCCACGAGCTTCAGCCATCTCATGCTTGACCATGGACTTGGGCGCACCCTTTTTCTTCATGAAGTCCACTTCCTTCTTCATCATAGCCTTGGATTCTTTCATTTCACCACCTCGTTTAAATTTCCTGCCTTTATCGGCAGCAGTGAAGTCCTTGCCTACGGACTGAGGAACCCCAGCTTTCTTGGCGAACGCCGGGGAGTGTGCAACAGCAGCCATGAAATTATGCTGCTTTTTTGATGCAGAAGGCATCAGATCATTTTCCCACGGGTTTTACCGCGTTGGGCGCAGCCATCTGCAGCACGAACAAAGCCACCCTTGGCGTACTTCTTCTCAGGAGCCGGAGGAATGCTCTTACCAATCGGGCTGGCCTTGTCGTAAGCCGCCTTGGCTTTTGCAGCGTCCCTGCGATCCATCTCGTCGTAATACTCGGGGGGTTTCTTATCAGCCATCACCATCTCCTAGCATTTCCGAGCCCGAAGGCTTGGCGTTCAAATATTCTTCCCACTTGGGGCTATCACACGATGCGTACAGATACTGCGCAGCAAACTCCAAAAGTGTCGGATCATCACGAAAATGCCCTAGCCCGCGATTACAGTGGTTGCAAAGCAAACCCCGGACTTCCCCGGTTATGTGATCGTGATCAACAACTAGCGGGGTATTTGAATCCCCGCATATTACACACTCCGATACAGAAGCCTTCAGGTCCTTCAGTGCTGCATCAGAAATGCTCCCACGATGTTTCCCACGGCATATGCTACTACGGTATGTTGCACGACAGCTACGACACCAGCTGTCCAATCCATTCCGCTTTTTATTATGTGGGGGAAAGAACTCAGAGGTAGCAGGTTTGCCCTCTTTGCACCGTGTACATGTCAGCATTTCCATGCTTTCCTCGCTAAACGCAACCGGCTTTTAGGGTTCTTCGCTGCCTCCGGCCACATCTTCATCTGTCCCGCGCTCCTTGCGCAAAAGGAATCTCTGCGCTTCCCACCTTCGGGTTGAGGCCGTTTCAAACCGGGCTTTCCGGGGTTGGCGGCGTTGTACGACGCCCTCCCCTTCGCGTTCAGGCCACCTTTGGGGTTCTTTCCTTCGGCTCTTTGCCATGCTGGTGTCTTTGCCATTATGCCGCCGTGCTGAGAGTTTCCTGTGCCGCTTTCAACGAAGGGTACAGTACGTCATTACCAAAGTCGCTCTTGAACTCATGGATACCCATGTGCCCCAGCTTGATGGTTGGATCAACCCAAATATCCAGACCCTGCTCGCGGGCACGGTCACAGAAGAGGAAGTCCTCACCAATGTAGCCCTCGGGGGTGCATTTGAAATCAAAGTAGCTATACAACCGTTCGTCGGTATTGGTGTCCTTGTGTTCCCACTCAGGATGAGCAACCTTCAACACTTCAAACACCCGGCGCTGGATCATCATGAACCCAGTAGCCACCCGATACGCCCGGATAAGCCCCATCTCATCCATCGTCACCTTACCCTGCGGGCCGTTCACACCATGCCCGCCATCAAGCGACAGGATATAGACCTTGCCTTCCTTGCGAGCCTCATAAGCGCCAGCAACGATAGCTTTGTCTTGGTTCCATGCGAGTAGCCGGATGACAGACTCAGCATCAAAGGTCATGTCCGCATCAATGAACATCAGATGGTCGCAATCTGATTTCATGAACTCATTTGCAATTACATTACGCGCCCTTGAGACAACAGAGCAACCACACAGGCTTTGGACCTGAATGTGGATACCGTGCTCCATGAGTTTTTGCCCTAGCTGCATCAACGATATTGCCATCTTCACCCCCACCTTATGATCATAGGCGGGAAGACCAATCATCAATTTCTTGCCAACAAGGTCAAAGCCTTTTTGGTTTTGCACGGTATCTCCTGTTTTATGCGTAAATGATGGTTGCGAAACCTACATCAGTCACCACACCATACACGTTGGTCTGGAACAACAGACCTTCACCCGGCATAAGCATGTATGTTGGCTGCGTTGCAGAGGCCACAGTATTCACAGTTATCTTGGTCGTACCCCCAGAACCGCCGTCTTTGAGAACAAGCGTCCCAGCCACCCCAGTAGGTACGATATAGATAGCCTTGACCCGGCATCGAAGGATGTTGTTGGTTGACTGATCTTTGAATTGACCGCTAGCGGTCAGGGGGGCACTTGCTAATACGTCTGTTTGCATAGTCATAGCCAATCGTCCTCAATAAAACTTGGGGGCCGAAGCCCCCCTAGATTAACCAGAGAACGGGGTAACCAAGGTGCTATCGGTACAGATGATGCTACCTTGGATAAGATACGCAGACGTACCCACAACAGTGGCTTGGATGATGGAGCCAACCAGACCGCCCTTAGTCGTACCATTCATGGTCAGAATATAGTTGCTGCTGCCATTTGGAACGAAGATGGAGGCAATGTTGGTGTCCGCGCCAAGAGCATTGTCACCAATACCCAGCAAGACGTTTCCGTACATCAGGTCAGTCGCGGTATTGGACTGAATAGCAAGGCCACCCGCAGTCACCAGAGTCTGGATGAAGAACGTGTAGGTAGTGCCCACGTTATTCAGCGTATTGGGGTCGGCACCCGGCCCGGAGGACGAGGGATAGGCAGTGGCGTTGATGGTGGGCAGCTTGATGGTGCCCGTAGCAAGGTTCACCCGCAGCAGGCGACCCGCATGGAGTTCCGGGGTCAGCGTCGTGCTGGCAGTGATATTGACAACAGAACCAGACCCTGCGCTGTACATACCGTTGCGCGAAACGATCGGGCCGTCAAACGTAGTTTGAGCCATTTGAATCTCCGTGTGTTAGCACATCCGCATAGAGTCTCTAACAAGTCTGCTGGGGCAGTCGCTATGCGTAAAAAATCCCAGAAATTTGGGAGGGGTTTTACCCCCTCCCGTACATCATACTACATTAGCTACCGCTGGAACCAAAGATTCCAAGCGGGTCCGACCATCCGAACGAATACCGCTCGCGGCTCTTGTAGCGAACGTTTCCGGTGTCGAAGTCCCCATCCATTGAATTCGCCAGAGGCGTACGGACAAAGTGCTTCAGACCGTTGGGCACGTCGGTCATCAGGAACCAGCCATTGGTATCGGTCAAGAAGTGGTTGACACGATAGCCTTCGGGGATGGAACCCATCGACTTCAGAGCGTTGATGTCGTTGTTGTTCGTGGAGGTGCGCAGCTCAGTTTCGAGCAGGCGGGTAGCAACGAACATCAGGTTGGGCGGAACAACCAGCTTACGCGGCTTGGCAGCGATCAGCAGGCCACGCTCATCGGTCCATCCAGCGATCTGAATAACCGCGCTTTCCAGCGAAGTCTCATTCAGGTCAGCCTGCGTGGTGAACGTGTTGCTGTTGGTGCCACCAGACACCAGCGGGTGGTCGGTTGCGCACAGAACCTTACCATCACCACCAACATAACCGGAGGTGAAAGCGTTGTTCAGAATTGCAGCACCCTTGACCTGCTTGGTGTAAGCCATAGCACGGGCCAGAGCCTTGGTGTACCGGGACGACAGGCTGTCGTACAGGTTGTCCTCAATCGCCTCTTCGGTGACCGAGAAACCCAGAGCAATGGTTTCGTGGTTGTAACGAGCAGTCCAAGCTTCTTGCGCATTGTCATACGCAATAGCCGCACCTTCGTTCTTGACCGGAGCCGCCGAGAAGCCGGACAGCTTGGTTTCTTCTTCAAACGAGCGTTCGGAAGTTTCGGTCTCGAAAATTTCCTTGTGCTCTTCGCCATAACGCGAATACTCCATGCCGAACAGGGCGTTCAGGCCGGGGAGCAGCTCTTTCAGTAATTGTGCGCGTGAAATAGCCATGTTTTAATCTCCTTAAGCCAACGCAGTCGTGGCACGGTACAGATGGGCCAGTTGGTTCCAAGTAACCAGAACCTCGACAAACGAACCGGCAGCGGGGGCAGTGTCAGGCACCACGTCGATGATTTTGACAGGAGCGGTAGCCAGTGCAATACCGGCGTTGATCACACCCTGAGTACCATCACCAGTCGCAGTGCTACCTTTGACCGTCTGATAGACGATGGTAGTGTTGCCACCAACCAGAGCGGAGCGAGCAGCCTGACTAGCAGACGGCGCAGCATCAGCAGCGGATTGAATTGCAACCTTCATCACCAGATCAGGATCATCGGCAACGTAAGCAACCGTGCCATTGGGGCCGTCAACAGTGTTGGAGATAGTGGCGGGGTAGTACTGAGAGAACACGCGCTGACCAGCGGTATTCACGTACGAGCAGCCCATGAAAATACCAACGATGGTGCCACCAGTATCAGTAGCAGTCGCGTTGTTGATGCAGCCGTTCGCAGACATGATCACACAGTCACCAAAGAAAATGTTGGTGGCGTGACCAGAAGCAATTGCCATCTGCCGGGTGGAGCCAGCAAAAACCTGACCCCCCAGAAGATTCACGGGACGGAACCCGTAGGCAGCCGAAACAGTCGGATAAGCCATTGTTTAACTCCTAAATAAGTTGGTTACCGTGACCCTCTCCCGAAGGAGGTCGAGGACTTGCGCTCATTGAAAAGCGGCATCCGTGGGTCATTGGTCTTCATAAAGCTGTTGTCTACGGCTTCAATCTGAGAACGGTTTTGATTGGCGTACCAAGCGGCACGCTGATTTACCATCTCTTTTGGAGCCTTACACAACATCAACCCGCCGCTCTCCACATTGCCTTTGAATCGGCTGTTGGGATCGGCATAAACCATCATTTCCGGGTGATCCTCTATCTTGCAAGGTTCCCAGCCTTCACGAAGCTTGGACGAGGTATTGGTCGGGTCAAACTGCCCCATGATGGAGGTTCGAATCCACCTGAACGCATACCCCGGAATGGGTTTGGGCTCGGGCAAAATCTGCGGTGGCGTCCACGCTTGTGGGCGCTGGGTTACCGTCCTAGACTCCAGATCACGATTCACTCTGTTCTCGGCCATTATTTCGTAGCTCCTATAGCAACCTGTTTGGCGTATTCTTCAAGAGGTACTCCCAACCTTTTTGCCAAGGCCACTTGCGTACGAGTCAGCGTGATTTTTCTGGGTGCAACGCTGCGGGTAACTGGGGCCACGACATTTGCCTTGCGGCGCGGTTCTTCGACCTCTACCTCGTAACCAGATTCGTCTCTGCTGGCAGAGAAGCGATCTGGAAACACTTCGCGCATACGAGAATTTATTTTCTCGTAGTAGTCGTCAGATTGAGGGTTGACGCCCTGCTTCACCAGTTTCTGGTGCAACCCCAAAGCAAAACTTGTCATTTCGTCGTCTGGACCAAACCACTGATTTTCTTTCTGCCAATCAATGGCCCGCTGGTCCACTACGGCCTTTGGGGCGATATCTACATTTTGTACACTATCTGCAGGCTCTTGTAAAGGGGGTAGCCGATAACTATTTACCTGCTGTTCCCGCAACTTAGCGGCAGTCAACGCCTCTTGGGCAGCTACAACAGCATCAGCATCCCCTGCTTCATAGGCCTGCTTATACTTTTGCTTGGCTACTTGGACCTCGTTGAGAACGGCAACCTTGGCCTGTTCCAACAAGGCCTTCTGGTTGGTACCTACCGTACCCTTCAGCTTGCGGTTTTCCTCAATCAACTGCTGGGCTACTCGCAGGGCTTCTTCTTTTTCCCTGCGTGCTTCTTCTGCGGCCCTACGCTGATCATGGTATCCCTTGCTAAAATGTTGCAGGCGCTTACGTACTTTTTCGCCATAACTATCCATTTCCTCGTCAGTCAGCTCCATGGGGGGCTTGGACTTACGCTTCTCCCGATCTTCCTCGGGGCGATCATCTACCACCTCAACCGCAGGAGTTTTTGGTTCAGCCTCAACTTCAGGCTTGACCTCTACCTTGGGCAAGTTGCCAGACGTATCGATGGCTTCTGCCTCGGCATTGGGGCGACCTTCGATCTCAATCTTGAATTCTCGCTGTACACCCTCTTCGTCCGGAAACTTAAACGTAGTTTTTTCCATGATTATTCCTTATGCACGCGAAATACCACGCGGGTCCTCGACCACACCCTCGACGGTATCGTCATTGATAATGCGAAACTCCCGCCCATGAATCTTCAAACGGGTACCTGAATTGGGGCGTGCCAACACAAAATCACCCTCCTTACACCACGGCCCAGAGGGGAACCGGGTCTGGTCCTTGTAGCAATCCGGACCCATCTTCACAACAAAGAATACAGTAGCAAGCACTTCCTCGGCATGCCGGGTCGTGTCTGCCTTGACAATCCCACTCTCAAACTTTTCTTCAATTTCCGGAATTGCCACCAGAATGTGGTACCCAGAAGGCTCTGGCAACATCTTGGCTTTCTTTTCATCCGTATCCGGCAGTGGGGTTGCACCTTCTCCAATCAGGATTTCATTCGACATCATCATCTTCCATTTGTGAACGCGAAAGGTCTTTGGTTGTTTCCGTGGCTATCCGGAGACCTCGAATCCGGCCAACCACTTCTCGGTATTCGGCGTAGTCTTTGGCTCCGCCGCTCACCAAATGCTCCGTTGCAGAGGAAATCTCTTCCCCGTGTTTTTGTATCAGCACGTCATAGACGGTGGTGGTCACAGCTATTCCTTATTAGTGGGTGCGCCCGGTGGCTTGGGCTGGTTTTTGGGGGTTGCAAGGGTTTTCAGGGCATCCAGCTTCAGCCGGGACTTGGCCTGTGTGTCCTGTGAGGTTAGACGTTTATCTTCTTGCGAGAACTGTGCAGAAGCCTTGGCTTTCTCGACCATCAGCTTCTCCTGCGCAATCTTGGCGTCAACTGCATCCTTCTTGGCCTTGCGCTCGACCTCGGCTCCTTGAATCTTCACCTTGGCCTGTTCCAACTGGAAGAGTGGGTCTTGGGCCTGCTGTTGTGCCTGCTGCTGCGCCGCCTGCTGCTGATGCTGCTGGGCAAGCTGCTTACCGGCGTCTGCCACCAGACGAGCCAACTGCACCTCCATCTCCTCTGGCAACTCTTCATCCGGCGCGGGCAGCGGTACACCAAGACGCTCTTCGATTTGTTTGCGGTAGCTGAACCCAAGGTGTTCGGCGATGTGCGCCTGCAAGGAGGCCATGATCTGCTGTGCCATGGGGTTCTGCCCAATCGTCTGGGCAATCATGGGGTCCTGCATGAAGGCTGAGTGGGTGGCGATGTGCGCATCATGGTCCTGATAGATGAACGCCTTGACAGGCTTACCAATCAGGCAGGCCATGTTCTCTGATACCGGATCACGGGGTTTCTGGTCCTCGCTCATCGGCACGATCTTGTCTGCGTTCTTCACCCCCAGAATCTCTATCATCTGCCGGTGCAGATACGGCAGGTCATATATCTGTGGCGAGGACTGCGCCATCTGGAACACCGCTTGGTACTGCACCACGCGCTGCGCCATCGTACTGCTGTTGGGGTCACTGACCGGAATCACATCTACCATCGCGTAATCATCCCGGCGAGCGCGAGACATACCCGACTCAGGCTCGTAGCTATACTCCTCTGGAGCATAGTCAGCGATAATCTCCTTCAGGAGCTTGAACTCCTGTTTCATCGCAAAGTGCACGCGAGCCTGTACTGCGGCCATGGGTTTCAAGGTACGCTCAAGCAGAGCAAGAGTGGTACCCACCGGAGCCTGTGCACTCATGTCGCTGATGTTCATGTCGCTGATCGCGCCAAGGCGACGACCTTCTTCGGTGATGCGGTCCAACAGCGCAGCCAGAACCTGTGAGGGTTCTTTGTAAGGCAGCGTCATGATGTTGTCTTTGATCGATCCGCTTGGCACATCGACATCACGGAACTCACCCGGCGCGATGGGTGTATCGTCCCCCTTTACACGCAGACCCCGCGACTTCAGGCCCCCCGGCAAGTTAGAGAGCGTACCTGCATCAACAAGCTGGCGGATGATCGATGTGCCCGCCCGGGCGTACCCCCCAATGATGTGTATAAGTCCAAGACCATAGAAGCCAAACCCGGGGATATAGACGTAATGAACGAAGTGGTTACGCTTTTGCTTGTCATCCGCTTCCGGGTTCCAGTTGCGTCGCACGGCAAGGACCTTATTGGTCCCTTTGTCGATGGTCACGACATAAGGTTTAGCCAGCTCACCTTCTTCGTCAATTCCGGGCATGCAGTAATCAACGTGAATTTCATAAAAGGTATAGCGGTTGTCATTCTGTAGCGTATACCCACCTTCTTTGGCTTTCTTTTTCTCCAGATCGGTAAAAAACGCTTGTGGCTCACCAAGGTCGGCGTCCACATAGAACCCGGCCTCCTGCAACGCTTCAAGGTCGTTCTTGGTCTTTCGCATCACGTGAGTCACACGCTCTGCAGTGTTTATATGTGAGGCACCGTAGGGCACCACCACCTCTTCGGCGGGCACATAGATAGACACCTGCCGCCCTAGCCCGGGGTCGAAGTACACTTTCTTGAAGGCCGAACCCGCCAGACCCAGCGAGAAGAGCAGGCGTTCGTGCTCGGAGCGATACTCCACCATGCGCTCGGTCAACTCATAGTTCATGTCCTCACGTACACGCTCTGCGGCCTCCTCCTTCTCCTTGGTCACCTTGCCAAGAATCTTGGTCCTCACTGGCCCCGCCGCCGGAAAGGTCTCACTCATCGCCTCGGCTTGGAAGCGTATGGCAGCTTCTGCAAGCACCGTGCTGTAGACTCCGCAGGCATCATCCCATGGTTGTGTGCGCTCCTCGTACTTGAAGCCAAGCACCTCCAGCCCCTTCACATAGGCGTCGTTCCACTCTTTGCGACTGGTGAGGTCCGCCTCCACCAGCTCCATCAGGTCACTTGCCATCTTCTGCAAGTCCCCCTCCGACATGACTTCGGCGAGGTTCTCATCAAAGGGCCCCTCAACCACGCCTTCTGTGGCCTCCTCGTCACCTTCTTCCGGAGCCAAAATGATCTCTACACTGCCATCCTCCAACACTATTGTGTTGGCATCGGGTCCAATATCGACCTGCATGGCAGGGTTCTCATCCAGCGCCTTCAACCCTTGCGGCGCTTCGTACAATGCTTTATCTATTGCCATATCCAGTATCCTTTAGTAGTACTTGCTCATGCCGCCGCGCCGGGATTTAAATTGCTTCTTGGGTTCGGGCTCGTCCGTAGCCAGCCTGAGAAACCCACCCTGCCGAAAGCGCATCAAGGCCATGACGGTGGTATCTACCAAGTCGTCATGGGACATAAAAGGGAACCCTGCAACCTCCTCCACCAGCTCCTCTGCCCAGCGGGTCTGTGGCACCCAGACCAACCCGGACTTGATGATGTCAGCTACTGAGTTCAATCGGGCAAACTTGTCACCCGTACCCCGGTGCGGAGTATATTCCTGAATAATCATGCCCGTTCGACGAAGTTCTTGGTACAACGGGGTACCACTGGACTTCTTTTCCACGATAAAAGCATCAGGCTTCCAGTAGTCATACTCCTCCTGTGCCATAATTTTCAGTTCCGGAAACTCCACCCGGTCCTTGATGGCATTGAGCAGGATGATCTGGTTGCTGTTGTCTGGTTCGTGATAGAACACGCCCCATGTCGTGACGGCTGTAAAGTCAGACCGGTTGCCCTTTTCCGCTGCCGCGTCCAGAGTCATGATGAGGTACTCACACTGCGGTGGCTTCTCGGCCTCCCATATTTTCCACCACTCCCGTTTTACAAGCGCACCTTCTTCCGCCGTGGGTTGCTGCTGATACTGCGAATTCCACTGGAACACCGGCATGGACGCTTTGGTACGCAGGAGTGCATCCACATCGAAAAACTCAGGCCAGAGTGGTTTCTGTACCAGCTCGCCCGTCTCCTTGTCTTCCACTTCAAAAAGCGCAGGAAACTCAACCACCTCGTATTGATCGGCGAACTCGTTCTGCCCCATGTCCCGGGTCAAGCGCCCCGTCAGGTCATCCATGTGCCATCGAGTATTGGAAGAAACTAGGGTGTTGGCTATGAAGTTTTCCGTCCCCTCCACTTCGATATCAAAAACCTCTGCAACTCCGCTCGGTGTAATTGACTCAATCTGGGTTGTCGTGAAGGTCGAGGTATTCGGCCAAGGCTCTGGCAACCGCAGATGTTTTGGCGTAACCGACTGCGAGGTTACAGTCGTTACATAGGAGCGCCCGCACGCGGTTGTCTTTGTGGCAATGGTCCACACAGAGTTTGTTTCCCCAGTGTGCCCTTGTGTTGCTGCTGGTTGGGGGCTGTTTACAGATGGCACAGACCCCCTGTTGTCTGGCAACCATCTCATGGTATTCCGCCAACGAAATGCCGTAGCGGTGTTTGAGGTGCCGGTTGCGTATCTGTTCTGGAAGCTGCTGGGCTTTCCCAATATCTGCCCAATAATGCTTTGAATAGCAAATCCGACAATACCCTTTAACCCCCTTACCAAATGCAGAAGCCGTACACCCCGGCGTTTTGCATTGCTTACCCCTGTGCTGGCCCCAATACCCCATTGGACGGCGGGGGGCATCTGGGTATTTTCGGTGGTACCACTCTCGGGCTTTGCAAGCTTTACATAGCCCGGGTCTGGTTTTGGTGTTTGCGGGTCTAGTGCACCCCTCAGTAATACAAGGGAATCCCCCGGCTTCAGGTTCTGTAGCTGTACCCATGTGGTAGTGCCCTCCAATTGCCACACAAGGAACGGATGCCTTGCGTTCGCTTGGACAACTTTACCACAGGTCGTCTTGATTGTATACACAGAATCAAGACCACTTGACTGCCAGTTCAATACCCTCCTACTGACTAAGTCCCCGCTGGAATACGAAGCCACCATATCCCCCGGACGAATATCCTGCAGGGGTTTCTGCACACCACCCGCCAGCAGTACCGGGGTATCCCCGACCATACACTGCACCACCGCTACGCGGCCTCCCGGCATCAGTCGAGTGCGGGCACCGTAGGTGAACCACTCGTAGGCCTTGTCAAAAACTTCGAAGTTGCCGTTCAACACGTCCTGTTCCGAGTGTGGATCATCGACGAGCAACAGGTCTGCACCACGTCCAGCCAAGGCTGAGCCCACGCCGCAGGCGTAATACTCACCCCCCACCCCGGTGTTCCAGCGTCCGGCACTTTTGGAATCTGCGGCAAGGCTGACCGTGGGAAAAACGCTCCGGTAAGCGTCAGAATCGATGATATTTCGCACTTTTCGACCAAAATCGACAGCCAAATCAGTCGTGTGGGACACCATCAGCACCTTCTTGTCGGGGTGTTTTCCAAGAAACCAAGCCGGAAAATAGATGGAAACGAGCTGGGATTTGCCGTGTCGAGGGGGGATATTGACGCAAATCCGGTCTTTTTTACCGTCTGCAATCTCCATCAGCAGGTTGGCAAGGATGCGGTGGTGTTTCCCGACCTTGTAGTCAGGCTGCATATGCTTACAAAACGCAATCAGGTCATTTCTGCAGCGTTCAGCATGGCGTCTGCGCTCCAGCTCCTCGGCAATCTTGAGAATTTCTTCCTGCTCGGTACGACTGAGGGTGTGCAGGTTCTGATACAGGTAGCGAAGCTCCGCTTCCGAGAGCGTTTGGGGGGTGGATGCGGGGGTAAGGACTGCACTCATGCGCTGGGCTGGGTATCATCGACGACTTCTTGTAACCCAAGCTCCTTGGCAACATCAACCGCGCCATCGGCCATATCGACTACATCAACCACGTCCTCATCCCCCATGAGTCTTCGCAGTTTATCCCGCAGCTTGTTCTCAAGCTCGGTACTACTTTGATGGGTAACCACCACTTCGCTGCGTTCAGTGAAAAGTCCCACATCGCTGATCTTGCCCAGCAGCTCCAAGGCACGGATACGCACCCGTGGGTCTGCATTGTCTGACTCTATGATGAGCCGGTTGGTCACCAACTGACGAAGCTGCAATGCATTCTCGACCACGGCGTGGGAGTACTGTTCCAGCAGTGATTTGGTCAGCAAGATGGCTGCAGGGGGCGTCTTGGAGATCGTCGTCTGCGTCGGGACAGCTTTGTCTTGGTCTTCTGCAGCAGCAAAAGCTTGCACGATCTCAGCAGCAATACCAACGTCGTCGTGGGTGGGTGTGACTTCCAGCCCCTCAGACTGCAAGGTGTTCAACGTTTCGCATGCAGCAGCTACAGCATCGGAGAATTCGGGGTCATCAGGGGTGCCACCGGCACCGGCAGGTAGTGGTATGCCCACATCAGGCGTGCACACGATTGTCATACAACGCAGTCCTTTGGACGATAAATTTATTATACCCCCCATATCTGCAAAACAAAACAATGCCGGGGGTGTTCCTATATTGGAGGGGGGTGGGGTCTTTATGGTGGGATTTGACCCTTATGGGGGTAGGGTCTTTATTGATCTTAGGGAATATGTAGTGGTGGTTGCAG
>Ga0181352_1000290_pt1 | contig 22061 bp, 27 predicted proteins | sample Fa13VDMLBSN_FD_130103 | JGI IMG/M metagenome (GOLD analysis project Ga0181352, IMG submission 130103) | Freshwater viral communities from Lake Michigan, USA - Fa13.VD.MLB.S.N | ecosystem: Environmental > Aquatic > Freshwater > Lake | place: USA: Michigan | collected 2013-09-23 | reverse complement strand
TAATGTTTGAGCTGATCCTACTGTTGATTGAATAAGATTACCTACACCAGCATCTAATGTAATAATAGATGTATCTGAAATTCTATCAAAATCTGATATAATAAATACAGACCCTCTTTCAGTTATTGTAGATAAATCTACGTTTGTTAGACCAGTTCCTGTTGTTAATAAGTAATGATATTTATCTGCAGCTAAAGAAAAATTAACTCCATAAGGTTTTGCTTCTACATTTAATCTAAGACCAGCATTAATTTCTAATGTTTTCTTTGTATTGTCCCAAGAAAATAAAGGGTCACTTGTAACTGAAGTAGTTGTATCAAAAAAAGCTACTTCTGTAGGAGTACCTGAAACACCACTACTTCCAGGAGAACCCCAATTTCCTTTTTGATTTAAATAAAGTTCTCCATCACCATTAAGGCAATCTATACCAAGACAGCATCTTACTTTATCACAAAAATTACTTAATTTTGTATAAAGGCTTCTTACTGCTCTTTCTAATTCATACATTCCCATAGTTGTTGTTATTTTTATTTATTGTTTAAAAAAACAATCCCTCCTACTTTTAAGGAGTGAGGAGGGATTGGAATATCCTGAAACCAAAAACAGAATATTTTTTATTTTATGTTCTAGATACTGTTATAGAGACAAAAGCTTTACCTCCTGCAGTAGTCTTAGTTGTTGTTAATGATATTGTTGATGTTGTAGCTGCTGCTGTATAAACATATGTAGGTGTAGTTACAAAAGAAGCTGAAGCTACTGTTGTTGAAGCTGGAATAGCTTGAGTAGCTATTACTGTTGCTGCACCATCATCTGTTAAAATTACTGAAGCTACATCTGTAGCTGCTATATCTTTAGTAATAGACGTTTTCATCTTTTGTACAGTACAAGAGTAAGGAAGATAAATATGTCTTGTAGCTGCTACCTCATTAGCTTCAAAAGAAACTTCTATATTAAATACTTCATAAGAACCTGGAAGAGAATTAAAAGTAGACTTATTAACTGCTACAATAGTAGTACCATTTCCTATAGCTACTTCATTATTAGCTAAAGCTAAATCTCCTACTACCCCAGTAGCATTTCTAAATCTTACTGATGAAACTGTTCCTGTATCAAATTTAGCATCTGTTATAGTAGCATCCGTTAATTTTGTAGAAGCATCTACTGAAGCTGCTACTAATTTAGAACCATCAACATCATTTATTTTAGCATCTGTTACAGCTAAAGCAGCTATTTTTGCTGTAGTTACTGATAAAGCATCTAATTGAGGAGTATCTACGGCTAATAAAGCTATATTTTTATTTTCTACTATAAAAGAATCATCAAAATTAGAATGTATTTCTATATCATAGAAAGTCCCATTATAAGTACATATGATAGTTTGTTTATTAACAGCTTGTTGGTCTGTTAAATTTATTCCAAACACACTAAAAGTTCTACTATTTGTAATTAAATCTGCTGTTCCCAACCATTTAATAACAAAGGTAAGACCAAAAACATCAGTACCTGAAGGATTTATAATAATATCCCCTGTCATAATTCCTCCTCCGTAAAACAAATATTCTTGAGTAGTATCTTCTGTTAAAAGATTATATGTGTCTCCTGTAGAAGGAACTGTGTATGCTTGTAAATAGTTTAATATTGGCATTTTTTATTATATCTTTTTAACTAATTCTACTCTAAATAAATCATTTCTTGCAGATACTGAAACTGTAGAACCTGTTTGTCTACAGATAATATCTAAGCTAGCCCAATCAATAGATTTGTATTCAGATAAAGTATGAGCTACTAATGTTTCAGAAGAAGAATTTGTATTTTCTGGGTAATATCTTGTAAAAGAAGTTCCTAAAGTTTTATATACTTTAGCTGTTATTAAAGCATTATAAACTCCTATTGCTGTTGGATATCCTGTAGAAATAACATTTATTTCCATATCATAATAATAAGCTACTGTAGGAGGATTAACAGGGGGGAGTACTGTATTATCTAAAGTAGATATAGTAAAGAAAGAACTTAAAGAAATAGATGTAGTTGCATTAGCTCCTAAATCTATTGTACTTGGTGTCTGAAAAGAGGCTCTTACTTTAATTAAATCTCCTGGAGCTAAAGAATAACTTGTTAAATAATCAGCTAAGAAGTTTTTAGTAGTAGCATTAACAGTAGTAACTGGTCTAGTAGCTTGAGTACAATTAGAATGGATTACTCCACCTTGAACTGCTGAAGGCGTTCCTATGTAATTTACAATCCAACTATTAGGTGCTGGATGGGTTACTGCTATAGATAAAGGAGTTGTTGTCCCTATAGTTATAGGTAAGTCATCTAAAGTGTCAAAAATAGTATTAATATTTGTTACACTATTATCTACTATATTAACAAACGCAGGGGCTACATCTAAAGTAAATGTGGTTGTATTTCCTGCTACTGTAGTTACTTCAGATATATGGGCAGGGTTAGCTGAAACCACATCATAAAGCATAACTCCTGAAGGATTTAAAGAACAAATAGTGCTATTAATAGCAGCTAAAGATTCTTCTAAAGTCATACCATTAGCTACTGAAATACAATTTAAACCAGTTCCTTGATAAAATACACATTCAGAACTTAATTGTATAGGGCATCCACAAGTAGTTGTTGATAAACATGAAGAACAAGGTATTGAAGGAGTACAACCACAAGCCATATTATAAATTTTTATTAGTTAGTTTCAAAAGAAAGTCCATCTAAAGAGAAAAAGTAGTCAAAACCAGATCCTGTAAGAGTTCTTATAGTAGAAATAATTTTACCTGTTACATCTATAGTAGTCCAACCTGAATAAGCTCCTGTATCATTAGAGTAATTAAAGAAATTAGAATACACTCTAGTATAAAGAGGATGAGAAGGTAAAGAAGCTATTTGAAATCCTATATTATCTAACATTCCTACAACATAATAAGAACCTCTTAAATGAACTTTACCATTAGTATCTATAGCATATTGAGGTATTTGAAAGTCAGTATCTGCTGGTGCAACAACATTTGCCTCTAAAACTAAATCTATCCAAATTAAATCAGGTACACTTATTAAAAGAGACTTACATCTTGTTCCTGCAAGAAAACTAATATCTAATTCTGTAGATGTAATTTTATCAGATAAGTATCCTGGACAAGTATCTTGGTCATCTACAGCAGATAAAAAATTTCCAGAAGGATTAGATGTAGAACAAATTACTACAGCCATATTTTCTAAGTACTCCTGTAAAGTATCTGCATCAGGAATACAAGAAATAATTGGGTCTTTTACAATACACCTAGCAGGTAATATTGTAGGACAACCATAATCACTAGGGCAATCTTCACAAGAAGGTACACCTATTATAGTTGTAGTGTTATTTAAAATGGATTTACTTCCACAATTAGTAGTACTCATTTAATATATTTTAACAGAGAGAAGGATAATCACCTATAAGAACTGCTCTCCAACAAGTAAACTTAGCTATCAAACTATTTATTGTTACTTGTTGAGCAGCTATTTGAGAATTTAAAGTACTAATTTGGTCTTGTTGAGCTAGTAACAAACAAGATAAAGATTCTCCTTGGGGTAAAGGACATTCTTTAACTCCTAATACTTGAATAACATTACAAAGACAATTAATAATATTTTGTAGAGCTTCTGTTACTGTAACAGTCCCTACAGTTACACAGGGGCTATCTGAACAACATTTATAGTCTACTGTTACCATTGGTTGAAAAGTAGCTAATTCTGTGTTAAGAGCATCTATTTGACCTTGTAAAGTACAAGACTCTTCTAAAAGAAACTTAATAAATTCTAAGATAGTTTTATCTCTAGTATTCCAAGCCTCTATTAAACAAGGAGGAAGTACAACATTACTCATATCTGTCTCTGTAATAAGTTTACAAAGAGCAACAGCTATAGCATTTTCTACAGTAGTAAGATTACTTCCTTTGCAGATATTAAGACAAGGAATGTCTTCTCCTAAATATTTTACACAATTAGTTGTAATAACATCATCTGGGCAATTAATAAAGGAATCTTGACAAGGTTTACAGGACATTTAATCTATTTTTAATTATTGAAACTATATCTTCTATTTTATAGTCTTGAAAGCAAGTATCACAATTTAGTATTCTAGTTAACATATCTGAATAATCTCCTAAAATTAGAAAATTATCTTGATTCATACATAAACCTAAATCAAATCTTTGAGAAGTTCTATATCTGTTTACTACTTGAGATAATTTTGAGTCTATTGATAATTGTAGAGCCTCAATATCTTCTTTAGAGTAGCCACAATCACAATTATTTTTACTCACAAGTATCGCATTTTATAATGTCATTTAATATTTTAGTAGCTGTTGAATATAACTCATTAGCTTTCTTAATGTTACAGTTATTTGTATTAGATATAACTCCTCTTATATAAACTTTAGCTAATTTTAATCTAGCTAACTTAGCAGGAGAAAAACAAGAATCACATTTAGAAAAGTCTAGTTTTAGTAAAGCACTATCATAAAGACAATCTAATTTACAAGTTCTATAAAAAGTTCTTTCTCTGTAAAATTGATCATGAGGGCAAACTGACATTTTAACTGTATATGCTCCATCAGGTAAATCAATATAATCTGCAGGGTCTACAACTTTTTTAATATTAAGATTAGAAGAATTTAATATAGTTACTCCACCCTTATAATAATTTAATTGTACAGCTTCATCATAACCTGGAACTAATACCTGTATAATAGGTTCTGTAATTATATGTAAAGGATTATAATAAGATATATCCATAATACTTATAGTTTTACAAGTAAAGGTATCAATAAAAGAAAAATCTATTGCTGTTGAGTGTATCATTATGGTTTTGGGGGAATTAAAGTTGGTTTTGGAGTTTCTCTACATACTCTACAAAGACCATTCATAAAGCCTAAACTACAAGCTGGGCCTTGTCTTCCACATTTACATTTTACAAAATTGCAAGCCATGATTTAATTATTTTTTAGGAATAAATTCCATTGTTGCTTGAAGCTTTATCAAAGTGTCATTTAATTGCCTTACACTAGATGTAAGTTCTTTATGTTCTTTACGCATTGAATCTAAATTTTCAGTATATACAATAGAATGATTTTTTAATTCTTCTCTAAAGAAAGTCATTTGCTCCTTCATATCCTGTCTTAACTGTAATATTTTTTCATCAAAATCTTGCACTTTTCCTTTATGCTGGGTTTCTAGTGTAGTAATTCTTCGATCCAAAGTTACATAAACACCAAACATTACAAATAAGAAAGAAACTATTTCTACCACAAGTTTTAAATAAATTGGTATCTGGTCCATACATTATAAATAGTTTTTAAAGTTATGGACAAGCTGGAAAAGTAACATTAACTATATTACTATAAGTAGCAACTCCTGCATCTAGGGTACTATTCGTTGGTGAAAATAATTCTAATTGTAAATTAGCTGCTCCTGCTGTAGCTGATACACCTGTAAATTCAATAGTATTGCCACCAAAATAAGTTGCTATACCACCTATTTCATTATTTCCAGTAGCTGGATCTATAATTAAAGTAGCAAAACTCTCAGAACCAAAACTAATACTATTATCTAATGTTACTGTAACAGTATAAGTAGATCCTACACAAGCAACTGTAGCTCTTATACTAGGAGGACAACATGGAGAGAGTAAAAACTCAAAAGCTCTGTACAAAGACTTAGAAAGTAAATGTCTAACAAAAGCTAAGATAGATCTTCTGATAGCTGAAGGATTTTTATAAAATGCCATTTATTTTTTGTTTTAATAATTTTTAAAAAAAAAGGGAAGAAGGACTTGATAAAACTCCTCCTTCCCTTAGTATAGTGTATTTATTTACTAGATAGTAATCGGTGAAACTAATGAACCTGGGTAACTAACAAAAGCATTTAAAGCATTGATAAAGTCTGTAGCTGAACCTGCAGGGAAGTACCAAGTATCACAATGTAGTTCTCTTTGAGATTGACCAAAACCTGACATTGAACCTGCTGATGTAGTGTCTACGTAGTATTCTACTGCAACTTCATCATAGTAACCTTGTAAGTCAATTCCTAATTCCAATCCCATTGCATTTCTTTCTGCTGGATCTGTTTTCCAATTCTTACCGAAGTAGAAGTTAGATAACTTAACTCTTTCAGATAAAACTGAAGAACCATAACCTTTAGCATATTTAATACCTTGTACTACTGTAACTGGGATTCTTTCTTCACACAATGAAGAGTAATCTTGAGAGTTAGGGTTGATAGTAGATACTGTGATAAACAAAGGTTCTACTTCATAAGATACTTCAGAGAAATAACATTCAGCTCTATCTCTTTGTACATAAGCAGATTCAAATTTAACACCACATACACAACCTGTTCCTGTGTGAGAAACTGCACTCAATGTCCAAATTGAACCATTAAAAGGAGAAGGGTGAGCCCAATCATAACCTCTAACATTACAAGTATCACAGTTATAGTTATCAGATAAGATAGTAAGGTAGTAGATAGTAGTACAGTTGTCTTCGTTAGTGATTCCTTGAGTTACTGTTCCTGAAGGGTAAGCTGCTTCTAGTTCTGTTAAGAAACCATCACCACATAAATTATTTTTTAGAGAAACTTGGTAAGTTTGTTCTGCTTTAGTACAAGAAGAACCTTCAACCCAAGGTTGAGTAGTAGCTGAATCAATAACACAAACCCCTTCAACTGTTCCTAGTAAAGTAACTACATCACCATCAACTGCTGCTGCTAAAGTGGCTGATGTAGAGTAAATTTGGTAAGTTGAAGTCCCTAGAGCAAAAGATAATCTAATTGCTGTAGCTTCTTCTGCTGTAGCTGTATAGTCAGATTTAAAAGTAGCTAATGCTCCTGCAGTACCAACATCTGTTCTTGTTACTGTGTAAGAATAAAGACCATCTACTAAAGTATAACCTGAAGGACAAGTAGTACAATTAGGAATTGTAGGAGATACTGACAAATCATAATCTGCAGGAGTAGCACCACCACAAACAACCAATTCATAAGTAGACAAAGAAGCTTCTCTTGAAACTCTAGTTACTGTATATGAAGGATATTGTGCTTGTACCATACCAAGACCAACTTGACCACCAACATCACAAATAGTGATAGACCATTTAACACAAGAAGTAGTTACATATCCTGAAGGAGTATCACAACTTACAACTTTAGTAGCTTTTACATATTTAGATAAAAGTTCTCCACCAATTGTTTTTCTTTTGTTAATTTCTAGGATAAGAGCATCTGCTAATGCATTACAATCAACTGTAGCAGAACAATTATCTACACAATCATCAACACAAGGCATAACTGGAGTAAATACTTCAGTATAAGTGTTGTAAGAAGTTGTAGAAGATGCTCCTAGTAAATTACCTACAGGTGCTCCTGACATTGTTAGATAAACATTTAAGTCTTTGTTTGCAGGATAACTCAATGTCTTAGAGGTATCTACTCCATCAAAACCTAAAGTAACAATCATGTTCTGTGGTCTTTGTGAAGCTGATGCAGATAAACTTACAATATTTGGTGCTTTAATTATTTGCGTTTTAAAAGATTCATTAGACTGATAAACTCCCATAGGGAATGTCTGTGGATCTCTACCTTGAGCAATTATAATAGCATTTGTTGTAGGATATGAAGGAGCTGTTACTGCTTGATAAGTCCTAGCATCAAAAATACCAATTTCAAAAGCACCCAAACTAAGGGTTCCTCCTGATTGGGCTATAGTGCCAATATTGGTTAAATAAGCGTTTCTGTAAGGTACTTGTGCCATGTTTTATAAAATTTATTTTTTTTTGTTTATTGTTTGTTTGATTGTCTGTCTTTTGCTATGGATAAACCATTATTATTTTCAAAATCTCTCATGAGTTCTTCAACTGAATAGTTGATTATCTCATCTATAAATCTGTCTTGAAGAAGTATAGGTTTGTCTGATGAAGGAGTATTATCCATTTTGATATATCCTGAAACATCAAATTCTGGTAATGTTTTATAGTAACTAAAGATTGTTTTTAAAATATTAAATTCATCTTTATAGACTTTTATAGAATTTGTAGCTATCTGATGAAATGTCCATTCAAAGTCAAAGTCGGGTTTTTGATTTTCATCATATTGAAAGAGATTTTTATTTTGAGCTTTTATCTCTCTAGAAAATATTCTTTTCTTACAACTGTTTCTTTCTACTTCACATTCTACAGAAATACATTCAAAGAAGTCTTTTGGTAGTATGTAACTTTGAAAAAAAGTTTTATCTGTACCTGGAAATAATTCTACTTGTTTAACTATTGCTTGTAGATCATCTATTAATATAGAGTCTTTGTACTTTAGTTTATCTCTAGTCCAAGTATTAAGAACTTCGTTGACAATTAAAACAGCTTTAGCTTTATCACAGTAACTATTAAAGTTACTATTTAACTTGTTACCCTTTAGAAGGATTTTTTGGTAAACTAATTCTGGTGTCATTTATTCTCATTATTTCTAAAACTGCTTTACATTCTTTGATTTCTTGAGAACGGATTCTCTTAATTGAGCAAGTTCTGTAGCCATTGCTGGAGTTTTTAATAGCTCTATAGAATCTTCTTCTGTTTGTCTGTAATTAATACCTCCTCTAAAGTAAGTTTTATCTGTACCATTGTACTTAACGAGATTAAGCTTGATGGCTCTTTTAAAGATATTAGCTGTTAGGATTTCTTCATTACTTAGAGCACAGGCAGCAATAAACTTTTTAGCAAAAGGAATTTCTTTAGTAGCTGTATATAGATCTTCTTGTAATTTATCAGAAGAGCAATCTTTTTTAGGAGTTAATCCTAAGAAGTAAGCAATTTCCCAAGCTCTTTCATATTGAATATCATCTCCAAATAACTTTCCTAATTGAGTACTTCTAGCTATATCTGTTTTTACTGAAGCTGCTGAAAGTTTAGTTTCTTCTTCTTCTGTAGTAAAAACAAACTGACAATCTCTGTAGTTTGGGGAAGAAGCATCATTCTTAGAAATAGGAATACTATCATTTGCTCTAATAACAATCAAGGCTAGTTTATGTAGAGGATTAAGAGACGGTCTCAAAGTTTTAGATAATCCACCTAAATCAATAAATGTTTCTCTATTTCTACCAACTGTGATTGGGATTCCAAAACCATCCCAAAAAGAAGAAGTGGAATCTAATATTCCTGGAGTACCATAGTAAGCTTCTAATTCTTTTTTTACTTCTGTTATTAAATTTATAGCTTCTTGTTTTTTAGCAGAATCCATAATTTCTAAAACTTCTTGAGCATTTACATCTAACCCTGTTCTAAATTTTCTTGTTGTAGGATTATAAGAGGCTGTTAATAAAGTTGTTGCCCCAGGAAATTTAGACATACCATGTTTATATAAGTCTGTTGGATCATCTAAATTTACTTTTTGTTCAAGAGTATACGTCTTAGAAAAATCTAAGTTTTGTAGAGTAATCATTTGGTTTGGTTTTTTGGTTTATTGTTTGGTTTATGTTTTTTGTTGTAGTTTCTTATTCTAATTCAAAAAGAATACTTTTAGTAGGGTCTTTTAACCAGATATTAGATTGATTTTCCATGATAGTAGTAGAACCATCAAATCTTGAAGAAATTACATCACCTTTACCTGCAGAAACAGGATGTGGAGCAGTTCTACCATTTAAGTAAGATACCTTAGTACCTGGCATTCCTGCATTTCTTACTAGATAAATATTAGCACCAGTATCAATTCCTTTAGCCCATTCTACATTAGAAGTTACTTGAGCTGCATTTGTATAAGTTGAATCAGTTACATCAAAAATAGCTGATGTATAAGAGTGCTTAGGGAAACCACCAATATATGGCTCATCTTCTAATCTTGAGAATTGAGAATCAAAAGCTGCATTATGTTCAATTTCCAAAGTACCAAATCCAGGGATAAATACAGAACTCATTCTGTAACCTGAAGCTAATTCTACGATATTATTAACCTCACCTGTTTTTCTTACGATACCTAGATCAGCAGCTTGGATTACAGCACCAATTTGGTTAGCTGTTCTATTCATCTCTTCATTGAAGATACGTTGAACTTCCATAACTGCACCTTGACCACCTTGCAATTTAAATCTACGCATGTAATCAGGAATGTCAGGTCTATTTCTAAATACTTGACCAAAAGCATTCATTAAAGCTTCTCTAGAGTAACGAGATAATTTAACCCAGTTACCTTTTTTCATTTGTTGGTATAAACCTTCTCCTACGATAGTGGTTTTTCCTCTAGCAGTTTGTACAACTCCACCTTGAGCCCACATTAAGTCTCTTTCTTCATCAAGCATCAATTGCTTCATGATAAGCATCTCAATCATAGGAATCCAGAACATTGTATTAGGATCAATTTTTTGTTTACCATCTACACCCAATACTGCTTTACCAGTAGAATCTACTTTACCTTGACCCATAGCCATAATAAAGTTTGGATCATTAGGAGACAACATATTAGAGTTACCTGTGATGAAATCTACTGCAGATGCATTAGAACCTTTTAAACCTTTTAAGTTTAATCTCTGTGCATTACCTGTCAATGTATATTCAACACCTCTACGACCTCCCAATTGATGTTTCAATTTCATCATACCAAATGAGTTGTCAATACCTGCAAAGTGCTCATCAAATTCACCTACAGTAGTAGAGAGTCTGAAATATTGTACACCTACATTAAGAGCTTTCTTATTATAGTATTCTGTTCTATTGTTAGTTACTAACTTTACTTTGTAAACAAATCCTTGTCCCATAGGAGCAGAATTTACTTCAGCAATATAAAGGTTTTGACCATTTCTATAGTCTGCTGTAATTCTAGTACCTACTTGGAAGTCTGGTTCAACAGCACCTGAACCTAAACAGATTTCAAATAATTGACCATCTTGACCAGGTTTTTCAATATCAGAAGTTAAATCTTCTTTAATTGTTGCACCATCTAAAACATAAGGCATGTTGAAAGTTAATTCTCCATCATCTCCATTTGTGTAGATAACATTTTTTTGAAGTTCAGTCATATTCAACAAAGGAGTTGAAATAAGAGACCATTGGTTCCATGCTGATAATACTCCCATATGGGTAGATCTGATATCATCTCCAAAGAGATTTAATAGATAATTAGAATCAGTGAAGACTCCATTTACCCTATAGTCTGATTTTTTAAGAACTATATTATTACCAAAACTTTGAAATGTAGGTGTTGCCATGTTTTATGTTATTTATTAATTATTTTTTTTGTTTATAGATTAACCTTTATTAAAGGTAAAAGGATTTTTAGGTTGTATTTTTTTGTTTTCTACTCTCTCAGGTTGTTGAGAATTAGCTATATTTTTAGATACCCCAGTTTTAAATAAATCAAAAACTTTTTTATTTACTTCTTTTTCTGTTTCTTTCTTAGCTTGGAAAGAATCTATATCTTTTACAAATTGTAAAAGTTTAGTAAACTTGGAAGGGTCTTCTTGGATTTCTCTGATTTTTAAAGCATAATCAGAAAATCTACCTTGAGGAGTGTTATGTTTATAGTCAAAAAAGAAACTATCTAAAGATTTTTTATCCCTTTCAGGAATATCTGTTTTATAAATTGTTTCTCTTATATTTTTATTAAATCTATCTCTAGAGTCTTTTTGTATTTGTTGGTAAGACCTTTGTTGTTCTAAAACTTGTTCTCTAGATTCTTTTACACTATCTAGTAACTTTTCTTTAGCTTCTTCTGCTTCTTCCTTTAGAGACTCATCTGCCTTATCTTCTAACATTTCAATATAGTTAGAAATTTTCTTATCTGTCCATCCTAAAGCTTTATAATAAGATTCTACTAATTGTTTAGCGTCATCTGTATCTTCTGTATCATAAGCATCTAAATCTTTTTCTTCAGCATATGAGGAAGCTAAATCTTCAACTTTTCCTCCATTTTTTACGTATTCTAAAAGCTGATTGTATTGATTACCAAATTCTTCTTCTTTAGATTGTAGTAATTCTTCTGCTTTCCATTCTGCTTGTTTAAAAGAAAGTTCTTGGAACTGTTCAGCATTTAATTCTATAGTATCTAAAGGTTTTCCTTGATTATCAGTAACTTTTGACCAAAGACCCTTATCAACCATCATTTCATAGTACTTACTAAAATCTATTGAAATGCCATCAGTACCTGCTTCTTTTTCAAAATCTTCTTCATCTACTTCTAAACCACCAATCTCTTTATCCTTTACTGTTTCAGGAGTAATTAAATTGATGTCTGTTTTTGGCTCTGTATTGGGAGTAGGTACTGTAGGAGTTTCTATTGCTTCTGTACCTAAAGTTGTATCTAAAGTTTCGGTGGGTTCACCTAAAAAGTCTTTCATATCCTCTTCGGATAGACTTGAAATTTCTACTGACATTGGTTTGGTTTTTTGGTTTGATAATGTAATATTAGTTAAAATATGCGAAATAACAAAATGTATTAAGCTTTACTCCTTTAATGTATTATGAGAGAGTATTAATCTTTTTATATGTTCAAATAGGTAAGCTTGTACTTCATGATTATCTACAGATAAGGGTATACTTGCATAGTCTAATAAGTACCAGGTAGCATGAATTATTTCATGTTCTATAGTATCTATATTTTTATAAAACAAAAGAAACTTAGGGTCATTTTGAAATTGATGAAAGAGCCCTTCAGAATTTTTTACAGTTTCTACAATATCATAGTCAGCATGATTAAGTATAATCCAATCTATGCATTCTTTTTGATTATCAAAAACATTTACTGTATAATAAAAAGGTTCAACTACTATCTTTTTCACTATCCTTTTTTAGGGGGTAATTTAGCATTTTTTAACTGAATCTTAGTAATATCTAGTTTTATTTTACTCTGCTCTTTTTGATGTTTAGCTTCTTGGTCTTTCATTTGAGCTTGTTTGTTAAGGAGTTTCATATCAGCAGCATGCTTGTCATTAGATAACTGCAATTGTCCTTTATTTTGCTCCTTAATGCCCTCATTCTTTATTTTCTCAGTCTTAGTCTTTTCATCTAATAACCTTTGTTGAAGATTTATTTGTTTTTCTTGAAGGTCTATTTTTCTGTTCTCCTGTTTATCCTTATTAACATTAGATAGAGTTTGTTGTAGACTCTGGCTAAAACCAAAAGTTTTATCATGCTCTAACTTAGATCTATCTAAATCTATTTTAGCTTGAGCTACAGAATCTATGACATTGTTACCTTGAGTATCTGTATCAAAGCCCATAGCTTGAATTTGAGCAGTTTGAATTTTATTCTGTCTGTCTAACTGTTTATTATCATTCTCATTTTTCAACATTTTATCTTGAGCCTCTTGTTGAGATTTAATTTGAGCATCTTGCATTTCCTTCTCATGGGCTTGTTGTTGTTGCTGTTGTTTTTTCATTTCTTCTTCACCTTCTTCTACTGCTTTTAAGATTGCATTAGTGGTTTTTAAAGAAGTAATAGCTATTAACTTAGACATAGGGAGAGCAGTAGTATTATTTTGTGCTAAAGCTCTTACTCTTTCTAACTCCTGTAGAGTCTCTTGAGCATTATCTATATATACTGACATATCACTTAACATAACTTCAGTACCTGTAGTCTTAATAAAAGCTTCTCCCATATCATCTGTAGTATAAGACAAAGTTATATCTCCCTTAGTGGTAGAGGCAACATATTGAGCCATATCTAAGAGCATAGTTAACTTTCTTTTCTTATAGTTATAGAAGTTTTCAAAGTAAGGTTCTGTTACAGCATAAGAATTATTTACTGCAGCTTGTACCCCTGTAGCTGATTCTGAAGCTTGAATTGAACCCTGTCTTTGTGGAGAGATACCTATTTGTTTCATACCCTGGTCTTCCCATAAAGAAGCCAACTGCATTAACTTCATTACTTTATCTGTTTCATCTAAATCTAAAACTGACATCTGATTAAATTGTAGAGACCCTCCTGTATTAGAAGGAGATGTATCTAAAGGAATAACTCCTAATTCTCTACCTATAACCATAGTTTTTTCTAAAGTATCTTCTCCCCAATCTTTATAGTTAGAAAGCATTCTTATATCTATAAGAGCCATTCTTCCATTATTCCTTTGAGCAATACCATAAGCCAAATTCATAAAAGCATTATAAGCTATTTGATAAGGTTTTAGTAAATCTACTAATGAGTTAGATTTAGCATTTCTATTATTAAATACTCCTCCACATACAGGTAGCTTTGCATTGTATTGGTTAAAATCTCCTTTAAATTGGAAAGGACAAGGTTTAACATCAAAGTAAATTGCATTTCTGTCTCTGTCTTCTACTGATTGAGAAAAGTTAGCATTTATTTTTATACCTTGCCATATTTGAGTAGTCCAAGTCCATACAATAGAGTTTGGTTCAGGACTTTCTTCATAATTAACGTAAGCTGTATCTTTAATTTCTTTAATTCCATACAAAGAAGGTTTAAATGTTTCATCTACTATAGTTGATACTTCTTCTCCTGTTTCTGGGTCTGTCATATTAAGATAACCTATTTTCATTTGAGACCTCCAGTAACCTTCAGTTACTTGAACTAAATCTCCTGTTGCAAATTGAAAGTTAGGGAAACCTGTATTTAAATCTTCAAATCCTAGGGTAGGTAAGTTACCTACAGGAGAATTACTCCAAGGGTCTACTCCAAGAGAAGTAGTTACATTAGCCATATCTCTATATCCTGGGAAAGGCATCATAGTTGCAGAAAAAGCTTCTCCAAATACAGATCCACTTGAAATAGTCTTATCCTTAGAGTAAAGCATACCCATTTGATTTTCTGACATTCTCCAACCAAATCTATCTATTACTTGAGATTTGTTCATATAGAATACTCTACCAACATAATCTCCTTTTTCTACATGTTTAATTTCAGGAGCTTGATGGAAAAAAGTATTTACAGGATTCCAATTCTCTAAAGCATAGCCTATAGGAGTTATATACATATGAGTAAAACACCTATCAGCTATAAGCATATCTCTAAATTCTACTTGTTCTTGTTCTCTAAAGTTAAATCTTATCCTATCTTTAGAAAGAACTGCTTGTCCCCAAGATTCTGCTGTAGTTCTATAGTCAAATCTCATGTATTTTTCTATAGCAGTAGGAGTAAGTTCTTGGTATTTGGCTTGGATATCTTCTTTATATTTCTGAGCCTCTTCCTCAGTTTCAAAATCTTTTTTATCTACATCAATCCCTTGTTCCTGTAATTTTTTAGTTATTTCTACATTGATTTGTTCTTGTATGTAAGTATGTAAAAGCTCTGTTTTTACTCTTAACTTTTCATTAGTAGCATCAGCATCATAACATCTTACTGTAAAAATATCAGGTCTTTTAAGAAATTCTCCTGTAAGCATCATTACAGCTTTACCTATAATATCATAATGCTTTAAATGGTAAGGAACATCAAATTCTTGAGATATAGTACTTAATAAATCATACTCATCATTTTTTCTTAGGTAATGAGATATATCAAATTCAGTAGAAACAATTCTATAATTATCTCTTAGGTCTAGATTTCTTAGAAACTGGTATCTACCTAGGGCTTCTAAAGAATCCATGTTATTTTTCATCCAATCACTAATACCATATTTATCTTTATCTTTTAATTTATCTGATAAAGATATCTGTTGTCTAGGGAGGGATGCATTAAGAGGTTTACTAAGGTCTAAATATGAGGACATCTATAATGTGTTTTATTAAAAATTGACTACAATATTAATAAAAAAAATTGAAGGTATAAAATGTATAACTTAAATAAGTTATTTAGGTTTTATATAAAGTGCATTCCTGGAGGTCTTCTTCTTTTAGGGTCTTGAGAAAAGGGAGATTTAGGTTTTACTTTAATATTTCCAAAAAAAGAATGTATTACAGGCTCTTTTTTCTGATTAGGATTTTCTTTAGGTTTTGGTTTATAGGATTCTAGTGGTCTAGTAACATCATAATACTTAGCAAGAGTTAAAGCATGTCCTCTAGCAATAATTCTATCGTAGTTACCATCATGTACTCCTCTTGAAGAAGAGTCTTTACCTCTATAATTTATATATTCTTCTAATACCATAGGGTCTTTTATTCTAGATACTCCTAAAAATTCTACAATATTTCCCTCTTCATCTATAGTATCATACTCCTCTTTAGCTTCTTCTACTAAGAGAGCCATATAATATTTTTGATTTACAGTAGTAGCAGCTAGTCCTATAGTTCTATTAACCTTTGTTGTAGGGTTTATCTCTTTTGATAGGTCTAAAGACTTAGCAAAGTAGTGTCCTTTTTTCTTTAAGAGGATATATTGAATCATTGTTTTGTCCTCATTCTCTGGAAGAACCCCTTCTATAGCATTATAAAACTCCATAATCATTCTACATAATTCATGAAACTCTCCTACAGATTTACATCTTCCTGCCCAAGTAGCTACATCACAGTTAGAATATTGGTCTCCTACCTTATAATGTCTTTTATACACATGAATAGCTCCTAAAGAGTTTATTTTATCAGAAGACTCAGACTCATTATAAGGGTCAATACCTATACAGTATGTCCCAAAAGGGGCTTCAGGGTCAGGTAACTCAAATACCGATAAAGGAGTTTTTCCAAATCCCTGTAAGTCTTTAGCAGAGACATTCCAGGTATTAATAGGTTTATTATTAGAGTACTTAAAAGTTACTATATTAGCCTCATCTCTATATAAATCTAAATAAAGAACATTCTTATTTGTTTCTAATTTTCTCTTTTGGTCTTTACAAGCCTCTATAGGAAAGTTATTATGTGCTTCAGAAAGAAAAATATCATCAACCTCTAAAGGATAATAAGCTTTCCACCTATTAAAAGAAACTAAATCTCCTTCTTTTTTAAACTGTTCTAGTTCTTGGTGTATTTTAGATGTTGCTCTATTTTTATCTGATCTAGATATTTCTATCTCCCACAGTTCTGAATCTTCAGAAATTTCTGTTAAAAGTTTTTCATCTAACAAATATTCTGCTAAAGTAGATTTATATTTACAATCCTGTCTTAACCACCCAGGAAGAAATAAACCTGTTTTTCTACCATCAGGTTGTTCATGCTCTATAAAGGTTTGTGAAGCAGGAGAAAAGAATAAGGCTTTAGCATCCTTAGATTTTTCAACATTACCTCCTGTACCTACACAAATAGGTATACATCTCCAACCAAACTCTGAAAGCATCGCTGGTTTAGTACCTATTAATGCTTGGAGAAACTCATCTTTTCCAATCTCATCCCATATATTAGATTTAAGATTAGATACACCAGCACCTTTCTCTGTTTTTGTTCCTCCAGCAGTATTTCTAATAACAAAAGTTGAATGGACTTTATTATCCCCTGCTTTATTCTTTAATCCTAATAAAACCCTCTCTGAACTCCAATCTCTAGAAATTCTTGGGACTCTAAAATAAGGAGTACAATTTAATAGACCATAATCAAGGGCAGATGTTAAGTTATTCAAATCATCCTTAGCTGTACCCATTAAAAGGTTCTGAGAGCCTTTAAAAAGCATAGCAGACCTACCTGCATAAGAAGACTCCATAGTTGTCTTTGAGAACTGTCTAAGTCCCATAATAACAATCCCTTTTCTTTCCTTTTCTGCTATTTTTAATTCTTCATTTAGAATAATTTCATTATCCCTAAGAGAAGGAACCATCTGAGTAGGTACAATCTCTCCCCAATCTGTCATAATATCTGCAGTAATATTCCAATGGTTTATATGCCAATATAACCAGCCAGATATATAATATCCATCTATAGTTAAGCCTCTTTCAATTTTGATTTTTTCATTTTCCCAAAATTCAGCATAACCTTCATCTGTTTTTTTCCAGGGGATGGAATCTTTATCCATCTTATAGAATAACTCTGTCTTTCTCATTATTTCATAATATCAGGAACTTCAGTGTCCCCTCTCATTAATACTTTTACTTTATCTTCTGCTTCCCTTAATTTATTTATAACTTCAGAAAGAGATAAAAAATCTTTTAAAGTTTCTCTATGATTTTTTTGTTGAGCTTCTTTAGTAGCTATTGTTAAAGGTAAAGTGCCTCCAGATTTAGTTTCTTTCCATTGTATCCTGTCTTCAAAAGAATCATAAGGATTATCTAAAAGCCATTTTTTATAAATACTAAGTTGTTCTTCAGCTAAATCTAATTCTATAGTTATAAATTTATTCTTTAATCCAGCCATATTCTATCTATTTTTTTTCTGATATTGATTTTAAAAATTCTTCTATTTCTTTAGAAGTCTCTATAGTATCTCCTTTTACATTTAATGAAGGGAGTACATGTTTTGTATAGATATAATAAAAATCATGTTGTGATTTAGTAAGCAGTTTCTCTATATCTTCTCCTAACTCATTAGCCAAGATAGAAATAATAACATACATAGAAGCTTCTAGATAACTACATTTCATAGTAAGTAACCCTACCTTAATCTTTAAGTCTTTTTCTATATTTTCTGGTCTATTAGAGTTATTCTCTAGATAATTTAAGATAGTAAAGTGTTCTTCTGATAGTATTTTAAGTCTTTCTAATAAAGACTCTTTAATGTTATTCTCCATCTGTAATAATTTTATCATCTCCTGTTCCCCACTCTTGAGGTGGATTATCTTCTAATTCATTCATATACTTTTCTAATTTAGAAAGAAATTCTTTATTAGACCAATTATAAAAGTCTCTTGAAGAACCTTTTCCTCTAGCTAGTGTTCTTAAATGTTGAGCTACTGTAATATCAGGATAACCTTCTACCAGCCTATCAAATTTTTGAAGGATAGATGCTCTTATTTGTTTGTCTTCTCTATTAATATGAATAGGTACTGGTTTATTAAATTCCATAATTTTTGTTTTTGTTTATATATTTTAAGTCCATTTTAAGTTTTGAAAGTTATCTGGGTTTTCATCATTATAAGTAGTAAGCCCACATAAGCAAGAAAGACAAGATGTTTTTTTAGCTAAAGGACAACTACAAATAGAACAGTGCTCATAATCTAGTTCATTCTTATAGTTTTCACCATAGAGTTCCTTATATTCTGCAGAGGTAGTAGCATTAGTAGAGTTATATGGGCAAGAAGCACATATACTTCTTCGTGAAATGATTTTTTCTTCCTGTTGAGGAGTTAGTAAACCATTATTTAATTGAGCATCTGTAAGCCAACCTTCTAGGATTTGTCCTGGGTTAGATAACCCTTTTGGGATTAGAGAAAGGTATTTACTGATTTTAGACATCTTATTTAAATTTTTTAGTTTTTATATACTCTTCTATAAAAGCATATTCTTCTGCTTTATAATGAATTTTAATCCTATCAGGAGTACCATTATCTCTTTGCTTACAGTTCCACTTAATAGTTCTTATAATAATCATCTTCCTTATATTCTCTAATTGAGACCATGCAGCTTTAACTTTTAAGATTAAATCTTTTTCTTTTAAAACCTGCATAGACTCTTCATAGTTAAAATTAGGATTTTTAGATAACTCCTGTATTCTTGCTCTTAACTTTCTTATCCTTCTTACAGAAGAATAGATATATTTCTTTAATTTGGACATATCTACATAGAAACTTCCTAAACCAGGAATACTAAGATTGTTATTACTAGAGAATTGTTTCTGTCTAATAACTTCTTTCCACATTTCTGAGGTACAGACAGTTATTATCTTATGTCTAGACAAACCTAAAAGGGTTTTAGGTAAAGGATTGTCTTCTCTTTCAGAAGCAAGTCTATTAATAAAAGCTATATTTCCAAACATATACTAATATATTCCGTAAATATTTTCTTCTTTAGTTAATCTAAATTCCATATTATCATCTTGTTTCCCTTCTCTCCAATCTTGAGCACCTAACATATAAGACATAAAGATAATGTCTCCTACTTTAACCTTAGTACAATCTTCTCCTACTTTTAATACTTTACCTTTCCAGAAGGTTTCTGAGTTAGACACAGCATTTTCATTTAGGATAATACCTGTTTGGGTCTTTAACTCAGGTTTAATCCAATGGCATAATACCATTTTACCTAATAATTTACTTACTACTGAATATTTACTTGTTGGTTCTGTTACCATTTCTATTCCTGATCCTGACATAATTTTGTTTATTTATTTATTTGTTAATACTAATTCTATTACATTGAGGTCTCTAGCTAATGTGACATCTAAATCTCTATGGAGAGACTCTGAATGACCTTCTTTAACTACTAATCCTAAAGATCTAAACTTATTTATAATATTAGAAAGACATTGTTTATTAGCTACTAACTTAGTATCTATAAGTTTATCTTTAGAATGTTGTGTAAAGCCTTCTGATATAAAGTGTGTAAGGATAAGAGACTCATTAGGAGTTATCTTAATACCCCTAGTAAGACATATAATTCCTACATACATCCTTGTAGTCTCAAATAGGTCATTGTTATTCTTCTTAATTCTTATTTTCTTAGCTTCCATTATTTATTATTTGTTGTCCCCAATGGCTCCGCCCCACTATTTCCTCTGTCAAAGAGAGGTATCCTGCTAGTTAGATGAGAGGACAATTTATTATTTATAACCTATTCTCTCAAATCTATCTTTAGAAATTCTATCTATTTCCTTATCTACATAATCCTTAGAATATGCTTCTTTCTTTAAAAGGAGTATCTCTAAAAACTTATCTTGTACTGTTTCTTTAGTAGTATTATGTATAGATCTTCCTGGAGATATAATAGAAACTACTACTGTATGGTATTTAGCACCACCATGAGCTCTATCCTCCTCCTGATCAAAAGGTACAACATCTATTGTAATAGTACATCCTTTATACTGTATACTCTTTGAGAACATTATTTACTTTTTACTGCTTTTTGTATAATAGCATCTATTTCATCTAGAGATAAAGAAGTAGTAAACTCCATTCCTCCTGAATAAATTATTGATATAGGTACATTTTTTGAATCTGCATTAGGAACTATACAATCTATATTATAGAAGTAAGTATCTTTAGTAAAGTATTCTTCATCTCTCTTAGATGAGATGCCTGTGATATCTTTTAGTACTGCTCTATAAGAGTCATCCTCCTCTTCCTGCTCTTTGTTTTGATAATGAACTGGTATTTTAATCTTAATCATATATAATATTATTGGTTAGAATATTTCGAAGGTATGGAAGATTTTTAAATTTTAGGTAATAATTACCTTTATTTAACATTATTTAACTTTTATTAAGGTTTCATATAGTTCTTGAAACTTTAAAAATTCCTTTATATCTGATGCTTCTATAGAAGCTATATTACCTTCTACATGAAAAGAAAAAGGTTTAGTAGGTTGAAATAACTCTCTAACTCTAATAGCCACTTTAAAATCTAGATTGTCTAGCTTGTATTTATTTTCCATTCTCTAATTCTTTTATTTGTTTCTCTAATAAATTAATCTTTATCTCTAACTGTCTAATCCTTTCCATTAATATAGAGAAATTCCTATCTAAGTCTATATACAATACAGAATTATCTGGCTTATCTTTCTCTTTATTATCCATTTTTAATAAATTTTAAGAACACAATATATAACTAATATCTTAAATAACCAAATAAAAGTGTAATATAGATACACTTAATAGAACCAATAAGTGTAAACAAAATACATTATAAGGTAGGAACCTTAAATTTCTGTCACAAATGTATACTAAATTTGTTACAAAATTCCAGCTAAGACCCCCTAGGTATATACCTCTTATAATATGACCCCCCTACTATTTTCTTATAATATTTTTTCTCTACTATGTATCTCCAATGTGTATCTCCAATGTGGGACTCTGTATAAAAAATCCCCCTAGGAAATTTTGAAAGTTGGGGTTGTCCCCCTGTATTAGTGGAGGGTCTCTTTTTCGACTCTTACAAAATTATCTGATGGTTGGTAAATTCAAAGACTAGTCATCAATCTAAATCTACACAAGGTATGATCATACTTTATGTTAAAATAGATAGTCTCCTATTACTGCAGGAACTTTCTAGGATTTTTCGAATGCTCTTCTACCTATATTAGGGGGATAAGCATCCTCTGAAAAGGGTAGGGAGCATAATTTAATTATGTAACCCTCTTCT
>Ga0181352_1000289_pt1 | contig 22099 bp, 25 predicted proteins | sample Fa13VDMLBSN_FD_130103 | JGI IMG/M metagenome (GOLD analysis project Ga0181352, IMG submission 130103) | Freshwater viral communities from Lake Michigan, USA - Fa13.VD.MLB.S.N | ecosystem: Environmental > Aquatic > Freshwater > Lake | place: USA: Michigan | collected 2013-09-23 | reverse complement strand
GTCATCACTCCATGGTGCAACTTCACCACTTACACACCAAGTATATGCTAATAATACGTTAGCATCACTATTACACACAGCTACACGCACATTATTTGGACAAAAAAATGTATTCACTACAGCTAATGTAAGATTACGTGAATATGCAACAGGGTCAGGTGTGAATATGTTATCAATTTCACGCTCAAAATGTGTTTGTGCCATAGCAACCATGCTAGGTACATCATTTCCATCTGCTAATCGCCAATTATAATGCATATGGTATTTAATATTTGAAAAGAAAGGATAAATAAGATTATGGACGACGATATTGAAGTTAAATTTACAGTAGAACCACCACAACCACCTAAGAAAAAATGGGCAGGTAAGGGTGGTGCAAGAAAGGGTGCGGGTAGGAAGCCTGGCTCTAAGTCGATTGTTACTGTAAAAGGTTTACTAGAAGAACTAACAGCCAAAACAGGTCAAAGTTACGAAGAAGTATTGATACAAGATTTTTTAGATGCACGTGGTACAAAAGATCAAACATTAATGGTCAAATATCACAACTTAATTCTTAATAAGGTGATGAATTCACTTAATAAAGTTGAACTTGTTGATAATGGTGCAAGCGTAGAAGCTAAACAAGCAGCATTTACTGCAGCACTAGAAAAGATTTTAACGAGCAAGGAATAAATACAATATGCCACTTAAAAAATCATCATCAAAAGAAGCATTTAAGAAAAACATTGCTACAGAAGTTAAGGCAGGTAAACCTGTTAATCAGGCTGTGGCAATCGCATATGATGTTAAACGTAAGGCTGCTGCTAAAAAGGGCAAAAAGTGAAACAAGGTTTATATGCAAACATTCATGCAAAACGTGAGCGAATTGCTGCGGGTAGTGGCGAGAAGATGCGTAAGGTTGGTAGCAAGGGTGCGCCTACAGCTAAACAATTTAAGGAGGCTGCTAAAACAGCCAAAACAGTAAAAGGAAAGAAAAAATGAAATATGGTAAAGTAGATCCCGCAACAGGTGCAGCAAGTCCTGGTTTCTCACGTGGTAGCGACAAATATGCTAAAAATCAGTGGAGTGGACATTCTAATGATGGTCGTTTAGTTAATTTTAAACGTGGTCCAACTACAGGTAATGATGGTACATGTCATGATCCTAGTGGCGGTCCTAGTGTTACTAAAGACAAATATCGTGCTGCACCTACTGATGCAATGCCTTCAAAGATGAAATACAGTAATCCTGATTATATCAATGGTGGTGCACAAGTTCGTGGTAGTGGTTCAACAAATGTTAAAAAACCAAGTAACATTGATCGCATTAATGTCAGTGGTTATAGCATGGGTGATGGTAAGGTTACCAAAGGTAGTCGCCCTGTAGCAACAGGTCAAATGGACAATGTTAACTACGGACCTAAGAAACAATACTAGGAATAAAACATGAGTCAAATTATCATCAATGGATTACCAACCGTATTATTAGGTGATGGTAATCTTAACACAGGTAATGTTACATTAACTGACGCAATAAATCCATTTACAGGTGGTATGGGTGTTACAACCATTAAAGTACAAAATAGTAGCAATACTGATGTTGCTGATTTTGGTTTTATTAGTGAAGCTGTAACATATACGTATGAAGCAGTTAGTGGTACAGCTAGCGGTAGTGGAGCTAATGCAACATTTGATGTAACCGTAAATTCTAGTGCTTATATAGTAACATTAAACACAGCAGGTGATGGTTATATTGCAACAGAAACTATTGTCATTGATGGTGCAAGTTTAGGTGGTGCTAATAGTACTAATGATCTTACTGTAACGGTAAGTAATGTTGGTAATGTTGGACAAATCACCGCATTTACATCAGCAGGTACAGTAGCATGGCCTCAAAGTGGTGTTAGCAATACTTTTGTATTACCTAATAGTACAGAATTTATACAAGCAACAAGTGGTAATACACCTGTAGCAGTGTATGTACAAAGTAATTGCGCAAGTGGTAACTTATACGTACAAAGCGTAACTTTAGTAGGATAATAAAATGGAAAAAATGAAATCAAATTATGGTCGTGGTCCTCAAACAGGTAACGCAGGTAATATGACTAAACGTAAAGAGTTTATGTCAGAAAAAAGTAAAACAAATAGCTATCGTAGTGAAATAGCTAAAACAATTACTGATGCGTTAGAAATGCGTGGACGTGGACAAGCAGGTAAAGTTAATCCTGCATTAGAAAGTTTACATGATAAAACAAACACAAAACGTGGTCCTACCAAGGGCAACGCTTAAATAGTAACACATTAGCCAAGCATGGTGTTTGGCTAATTTTTTTAGAAAGGAAATGAAATGAATCGTAAAACGACAAAAGTTGATGAAGATGTATGGGGCACAGAACCCGCAACAGTAGCAGTAGAACCTACTACAATACAACAAAAACAAACACACCTACCTAAATCAGATCATCAATATGACCTAGAAGGTTTAATGACTGATTTTCCAACTGCAAAAGAATTAGAACGTTTTGTATTTGATGAAACAGGTATGGTATTAAATCTAAAAGGTAGAGCAAATAAACTCAAATATCAAGTAGCCATGGATGTGCTTAATGGTGTTGAAGTTGATCCTATTTTTATTGGTAATGAAAATCCATACATTGAAAAAAGTGAAATGGTGCCTGTTGATCCTATTAAAGATCCTCCACCACGTGATGCCACATTACCACCAAAAGAAGATATACAAAACTTATTTTATGTAGCAACATTTCCACATCCTGATCATGAAATGCGTGCACAAGATAAAAAAGTTAATTTATTGTTTAAAAAATACAAGAACGGTATGATTTCTTATGAGATATTAGGTCCATTAGAGGAAAAACCATTCGGTACTAAAATTGACAAATATGGTCGTACTAGACCTGAAGTTATTAAATGGGTAGATCCACGCACAGGCGAACAAGTAGCAGTACGTGAAGATGGTACACTTACACCTATTGGTCGTAGATTACGTGCCACGATGCAAAGTTTTCGTGTTAACAAATCTAATCAGTGGGATGTATGGGTAGATCGTGAATTTGTTACCATTAATGATCGTGTTAAAGATGATCCATGGAATTTAAACTAATGAATAAAGTACGTGATGCACAAATCCATGCAGCATTAGAAAGTGCTAAAGTGCATGATACACTTATTATGCAAAAGGTTAATGCATCACATCGTATTGCATTTAAAGAAAAATTCCCTAATCAATTAGAACACATATTACGCTTATTAACTGAACGCATGCAAAATGGTTTAGATAAGCGTGATAATGTGGTTGTTGATGATGTAACTACATGGAAATTACGTCCTGAAGATTTATATTACTTAAGTGAAGCCATTTATAACATCTATCATGTAAAAGAAATGTTATCTAACGATGATATCCACCGAAACATTAATGAATAGAGCGTTACGATACGCACTTGAATCACAAAATGTAGCCATAGAAACCTATCGTAATTGGCCTAGTAACTTACAAAATAAATTACAAGACTTAGTGTTTAGCGTATGTGATGATATGCGCTATAACCAATTAAAATACTTTAAACCATTTAAACATCAAATAGAATTTTTTGCAACAGGTGATTATGATCGTCGTGGCATACTTGCTGCTAATCGTGTAGGTAAAACAACAAGCACCTGTTATGAAACTGCTATGCATCTAACAGGATTATATCCTGAATGGTGGAATGGTTATCGTTTTAAAGGACCTATTACCGCTATGGTAGCAGGTGAAGGTTGGAGTCAGGTAGCATTAGTATTACAAAATGAATTATTAGGTACACAAGATGTAAAATTACAAGATAATTTAGGTACAGGTGCCATACCACGTAACCATATTATTGTTGATACGATGCGTAATGATGGCGCAAATTGTATTGGTGTAGAAATAAAACATGTTAGTGGTGCACGTAGTTACTTACTATTTGCTAACTATACACAAGAAGTACGTCAATTACAAGGTTTTAAATTAAATTTAGCTGTATTTGATGAACAACCACCTGATGATTTCTTCTCAGAAATTGTTACACGTACTGCCACTACACAAGGTAAAGTACTATGTTCATTTACACCATTAAAAGGTTTAAATGGTCTAGTATCTAAATTTTGGAATAAAGAAAGTGGATACGATTATATTCGTGTCAGTTGGGATGATGTGCCTGAATATGATCCATGGGGTGATCCATTCCTACTCATGGAAACACGTAAACAATTAGAACGTGATTACTTACCACACGAACGTGATGCTCGTATCGCAGGTAAACCTGTTATGGGTAAAGGTGCTGTATTTCAAATACGTGATTGGCCTATCTATAAAACTGCTGAAATCAATTTCTTACAGTTGCCTAACATACATCGTGTTATTGCACTAGACTTAGGATTAGTTAATGATAAAACAGTTATTTCATTGATTTATTATGATCCATACGAACGAACCGCATACTTACACAAACAAATTATTGTGCAAGGCGTAGATGAAGCAGTACCACAACAATATATTAATCACCTACTACGTCCTGAAGTATTCGGTACACCTATTGTACTACCACCTGATGCTAATACAGCAGGACGTTATACCATGTCAAGTAGTTCTATACGTGAATTATTTGAAAATTATGAGTTAAATGTTGTAGAAAAACCTATTATGAACCCACCTGATACCATGGGACGTATTACTAATCATAAAAGTTATGGTATTAATATCATGCGTCAAATGTTAGAAGTTGGTAGCCTTAAAATAAACGAAAATTGTACACATTTCATTACCGAAGCACAAAATTATTTTGTTGATGAAAAAGGTAGATTTAGTGATCCTGATGATTGTATTGATTCAGCACGTTATGGCATCTTAGCATGCTTACAAGGCATAGCTGAACCATGGGATAATCGTAGTCCTAGAGATAGAATTAATTCATACAAAGATAAATACATTAAATATGATGATTCCAATAAACCAAGTTGGAAAAAAACATATAAAATTAACTAGGAATGATTATGGCTCAATTACAACCGCATCAATATAATGCTGCAATGACAGTATATTGTAATACATATGCATCAAGTGGTGCACCTGCTAGTGCAAGGCATGTACATCAATCACAATGGATGTTTAATGGCAAATATTGTGATTTACAATCATTTGCAAATGAGGTATGGCCTGAAGAATGTGAACAAAAAACATTTTTTTTATTAAAATATACAGGTGAATAATGAGTAAGGGTAGCACACCACGTCCGTTTGAGATACCAAGAAAACAATACGAAGATAATTTTGAACGTATTTTTGGTAAGAAACAACCAACACCACAAAACCAACAGAAAAAGCCTAAATATACAAAAGGGTCACAATAATGTTGAATATACAAAATATACCTATTACTAAAATTAATCAGAATAAGGGTATTAATGCTCGTTTTGTACGATTAAAGAATCTTATGGAAACCAAAATGGCTAGTTACCTACGCTATTTAGGTACTAAGAATGCCGTTAATAGAGCATCAGATTATCATTACTTATGTTTAGCAGTTACAGATAGTACTGCTCCTGTTAATGGTATTGATTATATTCACCCAAGTGTTAAACCTGTAGTAGATTATGCTACTGCAGTTATTGCAAAAGGATTAATGCCAAATGGTGAGATTAATTTTGACTTTGTGGCGGATGGTGAGGAAGACGAAGTAGCAGCACGCCAAGCAACTCAAATGGTTAGTAAAGTTGTGAATCAAATGAATGATCCACACTTTATATTAGAGCGTTGGATTATGGACGCTGCCATGCATAAAAATGGTATGATGATGATTAAGCCTGTACGTGAACCCATTACACGTTACATGGAAATTCAAGGTACTGCTGATCAACTTACTGCATTTGAAACACAAGCAGCAGAAAGTGGTTTAACTGCTACAAGACAAAGTAAACGTCGTATTTCAGTACAATTAGACAAAGTAGGTGCTGAAGTACAACAATTATTAGGTGCAAAACAAGTAGAATATAGTGATGAACGTATTGATGCGTTTATTCAACAATTAGGTGGTAGTGATGTAGAGTTAGAAGATGCTGAAACGTTGATGCAAACACAGTTAGATGATGAACAAACCATCTTACGTGATGCTATTAATCGTAACACTGTTTATACAGCAAAATATAAATTAACAGGTTACAATATTAATATTAAGTTTCATCCTATTGCACAACATTTTTGGATATGTGATCCAACTGTACCTGAAATGAAAGATCAACCTTTTTGTGGTTATTATGATCCCATGACTATTCAAGAAGCCACCGAATTGTACCCAGGTATCGACCTAGCTGAATTTGAACGTTTTGCTGAATATAACATGAATGGCGCATACCAAGCAGGTAGTGTTCTTAATAACTTAGCTATACATGCACGTGATAGTGTACCTATTATGGGTATACCTGTTGATAGTGCAGCTAGTGCAGATCCTGATAGTCGCCAAGTTAGTATTGTTACGGTATGGAACAAATATGATATTGATGGTGATGGTGAATTAGAACTTATTGAAATCATTTATAGTGGTTCATATATTATTAGTGCTAAAGAAGTTGAATTTATTCCTGTTGCTAATATGTGTCCCAAACCCCTCCCAGGTAACTTCTACGGTATGTCCATAGCAGAAAGTGTTATACCTATGCAAGAATATGCCACTAGTGCAGCACGTGCAGAAATACAATTAGGGTTATTAACTGCAACACCACGATTAGGTGTTAAACCTGATCGATTAGATTTTGAGATGTTACAAGATGGTGAAGCAGCTATTTTTATTTTAGATAGTAAGTTTGATCCAACTAAAGACGTGTATCCTGTACCACCACCAAGTGGTAATTTAGCTTTCTTAGAACAATCTATGCAACGTATTCAACAAGATACCATGGCTATGATTGGAATGACTACACCACAAGATGTGTTTAATCCTGAAGTTATGGCAGCAGGTAATAGTGGTATTAAATTACAATTAGCATTAACACCTAACCAAATTATACAAGACAATACAGTGCGTAATTCAGCAGAAGGTTTACGTGAAGCTATTTGGTTAGTATGGCGTACATTAGTTCAATATGCTGATGATTATGGTGTTAAGAAATTAGCAGCAAGTTGTCATCCTGATAAAACACCTGTATTTTTAGATGGTGCATCATTTGAAGAAATGAATTTTATTGATCGTAAAAATATACATATTGAATTAGCATTAGGTATGCGTAGTGAAGAAAATGCACTAGCACGTTTACAAATTATACAAAAATGTCAAAGTGATTTGTATGCTACAGTACAAGGTATGGTAGGTGCAGGCACATTAACACCTAGTATCTATACAAAAGTTAAAAAACCATTTGCAGATACACTATATGTACTTGGCGTTAAAGATTGTGATACTTATTTGCCTAGTGATGAAGAAGTATTACAAATGATACAACAAGCACAAGCTGCAAAAGAAAACGCAGAACCATCACCTGATGAACAAGTCAAAACAGCTAAAGCACAACTTGATACTGCTAAAGCGCAGCAAATTATGGCTGAAGTCAGTGGTAATGATGCAGAAACGACATTAGATTTTATGGCTATAGCTACGGGCAAACCAAAAGTGTATTCTTAAAGAAATAATATAAATAATAGAATAGCATATGATTAGCGAAGAAACGATACAACATTATAACAGTAAATTAAATGTCAACTTAAGCGAATTAAGTAAGCTTACACCAAGCCAACGAGATCGTGTCATGACATATGGTACTAGTGCAGAGAATTTATTAAAGAATAAAGATTTTGCCATGTTTGTACACCATTTTAAGTTTGATGTTGCAGACGCATTAGGTAGTATTCGTGGTCATAGTGTAGAGGATAATTGCCAACGTGTTGCATTAAGTAATGAACTAGTTGGTATAGATAATTTTGTGAATAGCCTTAAACGGGCTGTTTATCATAAAGAACGAATTGGTAAGATGCAAGTCCCCGATTTTAATGGAGAAAATGTATGACAACAGAAGTAGTTAGTCCTAACACCGTTGGTGAGGCCACTAACCAAAGCGCAGTTCCTAGTTTAGATTCAATTGCTGCTAAAATGACCGCTATGAGATCACAAACTCAGCGTAATCAACTTAGAGACACTGAACAAACTGCATCAGGTAACGAAACAGTAGGCGAAGATGTTTCGGATCCTGTGGCTCCTGTAGAGCCTGAAGTTGCACAATCTAGTGATGAAGTAGAGCAAGTAGCACACGATGATGTAGACAGCCCTGATACGGTAACTGCTACAAACAGTGATAATTCTACCAACGATGAACTTATTGACTTTATTGAGTTTGCTAATGACAACCCAAATGCTAAGTTTAAGTTTGTTCGTAATGGTAAAGAAGTCGTTATTGATGCTAAAAAAGCTGCTGCAATATTAGGTCAAGGTGGTGCGATACACGAAGAGGCAAGACAATTAAAGATTCAGAAAGCTGAATTTGATGAGTACTTGAATCAAACACGTGAACGCCAAGAAGGTTTAGCATTAGCAATGGAATTTACGATTGAACCGAAATTGCAAAGTGCGTATGATGAAATTGTTAAGACACAAGGTTATCAAACCGTGTTTCACCAACAATTACAGCAAACCAATGATCCTGCAGCACAAGCTCGTATAAAAGCGAGTATGCAGCAAAACGAAAATTATATTAGGCAGCAACAACAATTAATTGGACAGTTAAAACCTAATGTAGATCAGTTTAGGCAAATACGTGCACAACAGGTATCAGAACGTTTGGACGCAGCACGTAAATCGTTTCAAGATAAAGAACTGAAGAATGAATATGTTTATAATGAAGTTCGTGATAAAGTTGCTAAGATATGGCCTCATGCAAAGCAGGAGTTGATTCCTGGGGTGAAGAACATAGATTTAATCAGTAGTGATGAAAATTTATTAGCTTTAGTGCGTGATGGTTTAAAATATCGTGATAGACCTCAAGGCAAAAGTGCAGGTTCTAGTATAGCAGCATTAACCACAAAACGTGGTGCTACTGTACAGTCAAAAAATGGTTCTGATGATTTAAGCAAGCTTCGTGATGCTGCCAAAAATGGAGATAAAAAAGCTGCAGATAACTTGTTAGTTGCTCGTTTACAAAGCATACGATCAAGTCGTACAGGCAGATAACTGCTAATAAAATCATAAGGAGATAATCATGGCAGAAATTACAACATCCCAAATTGGTAACGGTACTACAGCTTATGGTAGTGATATCGTTGTCAAAGATTTGGACTTAGACGTATCTAACCGTGTTAAAGATGACACCCCCGTACTCAATATGTGTATGACAAAAAAGCGTAAAGTTAATTCAACTTTACCATTGTGGACAGATGACATCTATCGTGCACCTGCAGTTCAGGCGCAAGTTGAAGGTGCAACTGTAGCTACATCACAAGCAGAAAGCAATCAGCGTTACAATCTTGGTAACTATACTCAAATCTTTAGTACAGTTATTGCATCAAGTGGTACCGCACGTGCTGTTATGCAAGCAGGTGGAGATCCACAAGCATATCAAGAAGTCAAGCAATTGATTGAATTAATGTTTGACGTCGAGTTACAACTTGTACGTAACGATCAAATTGGTACAAAATATAGTGGACAAAGTGGTTCTGCTAGTGGATTGCCAAGTGGTCAAACAGGTCGCCGTATGGGATCATTAAGCTCATTTGCAGGTACATGGAGTTTTAATACAACTTCAACTACAGTAAGTGGACTTGACACATTCTATAACAACGAAGACACTGATAGTGCAACTCAAATCAGTAACGCATTACGTATCTATGCTAATGGTTCATACTACTACGCAGGTACATTCACCAATCAGTATTTCTCACCTGCTCTATACAAGCAGTTAGTTACTGTTGCTGAACAGCGTTATAACGCAAAGATTCGTACTATTGTTGCTCCAACATCATTACGTACTTCTATTTCTGATAACATTACTCAAAGTCGTGGTATCAACCGTGTTGACTCAGCACGTGGTGATACAATCAGCACTTATGAGGGTGATTTCAATTACACATACGAAGTATTTGATAGTTGGATCATGGATCAAGTAAGTCCTAACCAAATCTTCTTCTTAAATGAAGATGTTATTCAGTGGGGTGCATTACGTGATCTAGGACCAAATAATGAAGTATTCAGTAATGCTGATGCATCATTAGATCAGTTCTTAATGGAAGGTACACTCATTGTACGTAATCCTGCAGGTGTTGGTGTTCTTAATAACATCACCGCAGGTACAACTGCACAATCTAGCTTACCATCAGCACGTCCTGCTGCATTGGTTAGCCGTGTTAACTTTGGTGCAGGTGACGTTACTCCTTAATTGTTATGAGCAATTAAATGTAACAATAAAAAGGCTCTTCGGAGCCTTTTTTTATGTGTGCTAGATTATTAAAATTAAGCTAAATACTAATTATGAGTGAAAATATAAACAATCCCGAATACCTTAGTGATGAAGATCCTAAGAAAAATTACGATTATCTACGTCAAGATCATGGTGGTATGGTTACCAATCACAATGGTGTAGCTGATAAATTATTACAAAATGATCATCTTTATAATGAACTTAAAGGTGATTGGAAACGCACTGAAACAAGTAAAAGCAAGAATATTGTTGTTACAACAGGGCGTGAAGATGGTAAATTTTACATTAAACGTGAACAATTAAACGCAGAAGCTATTGCTAAACACTGTGCAGAATATCGTGCAGCAGCAGAAGCAGGTGTACCTGATCCTATGGCACCTATTATGCCTGATGGTAAGTTAGGATATAAGTGGATGGAATTACCACGAGTAGTTAGTACACGTATTAGTGATGATTATTTTGGTGGTATGCCATGGGATGCTATCAAACATGACAAGACATTAAAGGCACAATTCTATAAGGTTGTAGAACGTGAATACAATCAATATGTGTGTTATCCCAAAGGTAAGTTACCTATACCTATTGATGTACCCTATCCCACTAAGCGAGGACAACAACGCTTCTTTCAAGGAATTTAAAACATGTATGTAATACCAACAGCCAATTCACTTGTAACGTTCATTAAGGATTTTACAGGTTCCACTAATGATGCAGAAATTAAGCAATGTATTTTCTTAGCTGAATTATCAATGCGTAATATTGAATTACCTGCATTACGTTGTGATCCTTATGCTCCTGAAAATATTGGTGTTGTTGATGCTAATGGTACGATTCCGATCCCTGGGGATATGAATAAGCCAATCTTATTCTTTAAACAAGGACAACAATACATTACAACTGCAACAGCTAGTGGAACAAGTGGTCAAAATACTATTTTATTAGCAACAACACCTAATCAAACATTAACTGTTGGTATGTTAGTTAATGGCACAGGTATTGGTACAGGTGCGTTAATAACTAACGTTGGTGGTGGTATTGCAGGTAGTACAGTAACATTAAGTGTAGTTAATAGTGGTACAGTAAGTGGTACAATTGTGTTTACTACACCTCCTGCAGGTAGCCAAAGTAGTCAAACAGGTCCTTGGATTGTGTATGATCGCATTGGTGATCGAGACATTATTACACAAGGCATGATTGCACAGTTATACCTACAACCAGTCAATGTTCCCGCTGTTATACGTGGTAAGTTTAGTGAAGTTGCTAATGGTTACAAATTCTTACCTTATGCAGCAGAAGGTGATTTAATTAACATGTATTACTACAAAGCATGGCCTTTGTTATTTTCACCAATTTTAGATACAGTTTTTAGTACAACAGGTAGTATTAATCCAATTAGTGGTAGTGGACCATGGTTAATAGCTATTACAGGACTTAGCAGTACTAATAGTCTTACTGTTGGTGATTATATTACTGCTACTGATGGTACAGGTAGTTTAGGTAGTGGATTTACTAGTGCCATCGTTACACAAATATTAAGTAGCACAAGCATTGAAGTAAGTGTTACAGGTGGTAGTAGTCCAAGTGGTGGTACTGTAAGTAATGTTGCTATTACTAATCAAACCGTACAAAATAACGCAGTGTTAGCTACATGGCCTGAAGGTTATGTATACAGTACCTTACGTGAATATTATTTAAAACGACATAATAATGAAGATGCTGCAGTATATGATGGTAAGTTTAATACTGCATACTCAACCGTAGAAGATCAAAACAATTTAGGTAAATGGAGTGGAGGACATACACGATTAACATCAGTATGGCAACCACGTCAATACCGTCAGTACAATATTAAGTAGGAATCGTAGATGCCACCAAATAACACAAGTCTATATAGTTATGTAGGTAACACAGTTGTAAGTAATAACTTTACAACCTTGTACAGTGCCACACCAACAAGTGTAAGTAGTGGCAATGTATATGATACTAATTTTATTACGTTATACAGTAAAAATGCATCTAATATTTCGCCACAAATTTTAACTGATTATAGTAACAGTAACGTTGAAGCATTTCTTGCTGCAGGTACAGATGGTGTTAATACCGTTGAAAGTATTAATGCTAATGGTAATATTACAAGTAATGGTAATATCACTGCTAGTTATTATTTTGGTAATGGTACATTCTTAACAGGTATTATTAATAATGCAAGTAATGCCAATTATGCAAACTTTGCTAATTTTGCATATTACAGTGGTAATGCAAATGTTGCTAATATTGCCAATTCGGTAGCAGGAGCTAATGTTACAGGTGTTGTAGCTAATGCAAATTATGCTGCATATAGTGGTAATGCTAACGTATCTAATGTTGCAAATAGTGTTGCCGTTGGTAATGTGGTAGGAATTGGAAATATTGCCACAATCAATTTAGATGGAAATTATAACAATGTTTTGCATGGTAACGGTGTTTTTGGTCCTGAATCATTTAGTGGTAATGCAAACTATGCAAATTTTGCCAACTATGCTAATTTCGCTAATGTAGCAAACAGCGCAAATAGTGTAACACTTGCTAACGTAAGTGGTGCAGGTAATATAGCTAGTATAAACCTAGATGGTAATAGTGGTAACATTTTATACGGTAATGGTATATTTGCTGCTGTGCCTAATACTGCAGGTGCAAATTTTGCCAATTATGCAGGTAATGTTACAAATGCTTCACAACCAAATATAACAACAGTAGGTACATTAACAAACCTAGCTGTTAGTGGTAATGCAGTAGTTGGTGGTAATTTAACAGTTAATGGTAATCTTGTTTACGTTAATGTAGAAGATTTGGCAATTGAAGATCCTATCATACAATTACAACGTGGTCCCAATGGTGCTGCACCTTCAAGTAATACAGGTAAAGATGTTGGTACTGCACTGAATTATTATGACACAAGTGCTAAGATCGCATTTATGGGATGGGATGTTAGTAATGCAGAGATTGCATTTGGTTCTAACGTAACCATAGCAGGTGAAGTAGTAACATTTACTGAACTAGCCAATATACGTGCAGGTAATGCTAACTTAGGTAATGCAGTATTAGCCAATTATTTTATTGGTAGTGGTAATAACTTAAGCAATATACAAGGTGCTAATGTAAGTGGTGCGGTAGCCAATGCTAATTATGCAGCTTATGCAGGTAATATTACTGTTAATTCGCAACCAAATATTACAAGTGTTGGTACATTAACAGGATTAAATGTTAATGGTACAGTTACCGCAGTTAATTTTACTGCTAATACAGGTGTGTTTACAGGTAATGGTGCAGGATTAACAAACTTAAATGCAGGTAATATTAGTGGTAATATTGCAAATGCCAATTATGCTGCATATGCAGGTAACGTAACTATCAATGCACAACCTAATATTACTAGTGTAGGTAATTTAACAAGTTTAAATGTAAGTGGTGGTATTATCGCCAATTCATTAACTGCTAATGGAACTATTCAAGCTAATAACAATTTGATTGGTAGTAATATAATTTCCAATTATTCTATAGTTGCCAATACTTACATACAAGCTAATACAACCATTACTGCTAATGGTAATATTACAACACTAAATGGTATTTTCATAGGTAATGGTAATGGCATAACCAACATGAATGGTGCCAATATTACAGGTACGGTAGCAAATGCCAATTATGCTGCATATGCAGACATAGTAACAGGTAATATACAATCTAATATTAACCAATTAGCAAGTAATGTTTGGGAAATACAATTAAATGAAACGATGAACTATGCTAATAGTGATCGTATTGATATATTTCCAACAAGTTTAGCTTCAAATATTGGTAATAGTAATTTAACAGTACAATATGCGCATTCAAGTTACAGTAGGGATAGTGGATTTCCTCAATATATTACTACTCGTGCAGAAGGTAATTACACTAATCCTACTATTATCGCTAATAATGCAACTATTGCACGATATAATTATGCAGGATATAATGGTAACACATATGCGCTAACATCGCAAGTTATTGTGCGTGCTCCTGCAGCTAGTAATGTAACTTATAGTAATGTTGACATCGCATGGCAACCAGGTGAATACGAAATCCGTGTTGGTAATCCTTCAACTGATGCAAATGTTACAAGCATAACATCATCAAATGCATATCATAGTATGTCGTGGAGACAAAGTGGACAGTTGTTATTTGAAATGGGTACAGCTATTTCTACAGGTGGTATGCAATTTATTACATATGGTGCAACAACTAATACCAACCCTAGTGGTATGAATATTATTATGCAGCGTAGACGTGGTTCACGATCAGGTGCTGCTGCTGTTTCACAAAATGATATTATTGGTTCAATTATTTGGAATGCATATAACGGTACTAATGCAAGAACAGGTACTCAAATAACATCTACTGTAAGTCCTAATGCTGATATCAGTGCAGGTAATCGTGTTGATACCTACATGGACATTCAAAACTATGGTGGTGATATTAGTATTGAAACATTGGTAGGTAGTAATGTTGTTAATGGTAATATCTTAATTAAACCTGTTGGAACAGGTGAATTTCGTGTTACAAGTAATAAAGCTGCAACATTAACAGGTAATTTAACGGTTAATCAAGTATCTAATTTAGGTGCGGTTGGTAATGTTATTATTACAGGTGGTTCAAATGGGCAAGTATTAACCACTAATGGTAGTGGTAATTTAAGTTGGACAACTGTAACAGGTGGTGGTGGTGGATCTAATATTGCTAATGGTAATAGTAATGTTGATATACCTACTGCAAATGGTAATGTAATTGTTAGTGTAGCAGGTAATGCAAATATTGCTGTGTTTAGTGGCACAGGTGCTAATATAACAGGTACGTTAGGTGTTAGTGGCGTAATCACAGGTAATGGTAATGGCTTATCATCAATTCAATACGCAAACATTGTAGGCATTGGTAACATCAGTGCAATAAACTTAGATGGTAATTCAAGCAACTTATTATATGGAAATGGAGTATTTGCTCCTGTTACTATAGCATTTGCAGCGAATGCGAATTATGCCAATTTCGCAGGTGAAGCATTTTTAGTTAGTGGTGCTAATGTTAGTGGACAAGTAGCTAATGCAAATTATAGTTTATATAGTAATGTTGCTAATAGTGCAAATAGTGTAACATTAGCTAATGTAAGTGGAGCAGGTAACGTAGCAGCACTTAACTTAGATGGTAATGCAAGTAATGTATTATTTGGTAACGGTATATTTGCCCCTGTTACAATTTCTAACGTAGCTAATGCAAACTACGCTAATTTTGCAGGTAATGTTACAGTAAATGCACAACCTAATATTACTAGCGTTGGTACATTGACAAGTCTAGCAGTAGCAGGTAACATCACAGGACCAGACGTTATTGCGTTTGATACTGCGAATGGTACTGGTACATTAACAACAGGTCAATTAAGTTGGGATGTTACAGAACGAACATTAAGTTTGGGCATGAACAATGGTGTTACACAACAGATTGGTCTTGAGTCATACATATTAGTTAAAGCTAGTTCAGCAATTACAAATGGACAAGTTGTTATGTTCACAGGAGCCAATGGTGATAACGTTCAGGCTGCGCCTGCGAACGTAGCAGTTGCTGGTTTCAGAGCCGGGTATATTCTTGGTGTCGCTACACAAGATTTTGCTCTTAATGACTTTGGATACATTACAAGCTTTGGTAAAGTTCGTGCCTTAAATACTAACAGCTATAACGTTGGTGATTTGTTATGGTTAGATCCTACTGTAGTTGGTGGCATGACAAGTACACAACCAAGTGCGCCAAATTATCAAATTCAAATTGCTACTGTTACTAAGAAATCAGGTGGCGATGGGCAGATACAAGTTATCATTCGTCCAGAACCTAAGATTGATGATTTGAGTGATGTGACAATCACAACACCAACTGCAGGACAAGCATTAGTTTACAACAGTAGCAATATATGGGTTAATGGAGTACCAACATATGCTAACACCGCTAACAGTGTAGCAGTAGCCAATGTAACAGGCATAGGTAATATAGCTACCATTAATTTGGATGGTAATGCAAGTAATGTGTTATTTGGTAATGGTGTATTTGCTAACATTAATATTACAAGTGTAGCCAATGCAAACTACGCAAACTTTGCCAACGTTGCTAATACTGCCAATTTAGTTGCAGGTGCTAATGTTAGCGGTGAAGTAGCTAATGCCAACTTTGCAAATTACAGTAATATAGCTAATAGTGCAAATAGTGTTGCAGTAGCTAATGTCAGTGGTATTGGTAACATTGCAACACTTAATATTGATGGTAATGCAAGTAATGTACTATTTGGTAATGGTGTATTTGCTAATATCAATATTACGTCTGTTGCTAATGCGAATTATGCAAACTTTGCTAATATAGCTAACACAGCAAATAGTGTAGCAGGTGCTAATGTAAGTGGTGAGGTAGCTAATGCTAACTTTGCAAATTATAGTAACATTGCTAATACAGCTAATTCAGTAGCAGTAGCGAATGTCAGTGGTATTGGTAACATTGCAACACTTAATATTGATGGTAATGCAAGTAATGTATTATTTGGTAATGGTGTATTTGCTAACATTAATATTACAAGTGTAGCTAACGCCAATTATGCCAACTTTGCTAATATAGCTAACACAGCAAATTCAGTAGCAGGTGCGAACGTTAGTGGTGAAGTAGCTAATGCGAATTATAGTTCATACAGTAACATTGCTAATACTGCTAATAGTGTTGCTGTTGGTAATGTCAGTGGTATTGGTAATATTGCTACATTAAACTTAAACGGTAATTCATTAACTTTCTTAGCAGGTAATGGTGGTTGGTTAGTTCCTGCAGGTGGTAGTGCTACGCCTGGTGGGGCAAATACAAACATACAGTTCAATGATAATGGAACATTTGGTGGTATAAGTACGGTGACATGGGATGGAACTAAGCTATCACTAGGTAATGTCGCAAATATATTAATTACAGGTGGAAGTAATACTTACGTACTGTCTACAGATGGTACAGGTAATTTAAGTTGGGTTGCTCAAAGTGGTGGTGGCGACCAATTAAGTCCATTCTTACTCATGGGAGCATAATCTAAATGGCAACAACATATAAAGTTTTAGGGCAATTAAATCCTACTGCAGGATCATTACAAACATTGTATACGGTACCTGCTGCAACAAGTGCAGTAACAAGTACATTAACCATATGTAATCAATCTACAGCAACTAATGTACGTGTGGCTATACGTCCCGCAGGTGCGTCCATAGATCCCAAACATTATGTGGTTTATGATAGTGTTGTTAATGCAAATGATACTATGTTTTTAACAATTGGTGGTACATTAGCAACAACAGACGTAGTTAGTGTATATGCAGGTACAGCCAACGTATCATTTAACTTATTTGGATCGGAGCTAACGTAATGAGTTTGGGGTATACTTTAGACAAATCTATTACAGGTAAACAATGGGATGCACAATCACCCTATGTTCGTCCTAGTGAATGGATTACTCTATCACCTATAACAACAAGTGAACAAAAGTGTACAGGTGTGTATGCAGTATTTCCTGACAACGCATTAAATTATGTAGCTGTACAATGTCAAGGCGCATATACCGTAGATTGGGGTGATGGTGTTACAGAAAATGTTGCTACTAACGTAAAACAAACACATCAGTATGATTATGCTGCAGTTGGTAATAGTACAAGTTATGGTTATAAGCAAGTTACTATTACGATTACACCGCAAGCAGGACAAAATTTAACTAAGGTAGATTTAAGAGTGCGTCCTGATGGCGTGGGTACTGCTGTAGCTTTTCCTACAGGTTGGTTAGACCTTGAGGTTGGTAGCCCTAATTTAACAACATTAACTATCGGTGCCAATAACAGTCTTGCTTTTTTCCCATTATTACAACGAATACGTTGGGCTAGTAAAGCTACAGGTTTTACAAACATGAATGATTTGTTTTATTACTTACAAGCAGTGCAACAATTTGTTATTGATGCAAATATGTCTAATGTTACTAGTATAAACGCAATGTTTTATGCGTGTAGTGCATTAAAATTTGGCCCATGGATGGATACAGGTAACGTTACAAGTGCAACTTTTTTATTTGGTTTATGCGGGGCATTGGTCAACATTCCTGCTTATAATTTTTCAAAAGTAACAACTGTAAGTGATATGTTCATAGGATGTACAAAATTACAACAAATTCCAATATATAATACAGCAAACGTTACAACTTTTAACAACTTTGCACTAAATTGTTATAGTTTAGAATATATTCCTACTGTGGATGCTATAAAAGCAACTACTTTAGCAAATGCCTTTCAGAATTGTAGAAGTTTAAAATCAATAGATATTGTTAATGCAGGTAATAGTAATTCATTTATTAATATATTAAATGGATGTACTTCATTATTAAGTGCTAATGTTACAGGTAATAATGTTAATGCAGCTAATATTAACATGACTAGTATGTTTAGTGGTTGTAATAATTTAACTACATTAACGTTACTAGACACGGCAAAAGCTAATAATATGAACTCCATGTTTTTAAATTGTAATGATTTAAAAACATTTCCGAACATAAACACTAGCAATAATTTTACATTTACATCGATGTTTCAAAGTTGTTTTGCTTTAGAAACATTACCTAATTTAGACACCGCAAAAGGCAATCAATTTGGTTCTATGTTTAACCAATGTGTAAGTTTGTATGAAGCACCTAATATTAACTTGAGTAATGCAAACAGTGTTGCAACTATGTTTACAGGATGTTATAACGTAAAAACTTTACCTGCTTATAATTTGGCAAATATAACAGCAGCGGGTGGTTCTATAATAAGTACAGGTGCTGCGTTTTTAACCGCAACTCCATTAGTTAATGTATCATTTACAAACCTAAAATATACAACTACATTTGTTAACTGTCAAATTAATAAGGCTAATTTAGAAGGCATATTTTCTAATGCATTAGGTAGTGTTGGTGCAGCAGGTCAAGTAGTAACAATCACTAGCAACCCAGGCGCTGACACCGCAGTTAATAAAACATCAACTTGGACTAACACAAGTAAAGTTATTACTATGGCTAATACAGTAGGTTTAGCTACAGGTTATCAAGTTACAGGTGCTAATATTGGTAACGCAATTGCAATAACCATACAAGCTAATAATACGATTAGTACTACAAATAATATTGATAATGATACGATGGTTGCTTTTGCTAACGTACAAACAAGTAACCTTACAGCTAATACGCTATATTATGTAAGTAATCAAGCCAACGTTAGTAATACATTTTATTATGATCTTTCAACAAGTGTAGGTGGTACACCACTTACATTTACTAGTGGTACAGGTAACCTAAACATTAATCGTTTAATTACTGCAATTAATACCAATGCAAATATTACTATTAGTGCATACCCAAGTGGTAACGGTACTAGTGCTAATGCAACAACACGTGCGCTAAACACTAATATTGCTTCATTTAAGGGATGGACAGTCACAGGATAACATCATGTCGTTTTTTACATATCAAGATAACATACTACAAGAAGCACCTAATTTTATCATCTTTCCTGATGGCGTAGAATTATGGGCAGTAAACAAAGATAATTATACCTATCCTGTTAATGGATGGTATTGGTTTGATACCGAGGCAGAGGCTAAAACTTTTTATGGATTGGAATGATGTTAGAAACTCTTTTAGCATTTATTAAGTCATTACCCGCTTGGCTAGGACATGTCGTTGAAGTACTAATCGTTGCAGTTGTATTCATGACCGTTATGACCTTCTTAGCAGGTCTATGGTGCGGTATACGTATCATCGGTAAACGTGCATCATCAATTCAAGAAATCCAATTTATACCACCTAAGGTTGTTTTTAAAGATAAATAATGATATCATGCCATAGGAGGCGATATCATGAAGCAAACAACTTTGAGTAGAATAATGGCTAAGATCAGCAAAGACAATGATTGTTGGTTGTGGCAAGGTGGTAAAAATAGTTTAGGATATGGGTTAATGAACGTAGGTGGTAAGATGCGTAATGTATCACGTGTTATGTATGAAGTATACAATAACACAACACTGCCGCATTACTTAAATGTTACACATACATGTAATCATCGTGATTGTATTAATCCACAACATCTAAAATTATTGACAAAACAAGAGTTATATCGTAAAGTAGGTATACGTCACAGTAAGTTCCGTGGTGTTAGTAAACCTAAGTTTAGTTGTGAACACTGTGGTGGACTGTATAGTGCCAATATGCTTGGTCGTTGGCATGGTGATAATTGTAAAGCTAAAAAGTTTAAATTTTTAATCGCAGCATAAATACTATTGTGTGATGTGCCTAAAAATAAAACCGAATAGTGCCATATTCAAATCATCCATACAGTACATCACACAATCTCAATTACTCTCAAGTAAGTTAGTTTAGTTTTCTTTTTAATTCCTGTTTAAAGAAGCTCCCCCCTCGCAATGAGGGGGTTTTTTTATTTGTGTAAAATAAAATATCGTAACTTACAAGCAATAATAAAAATTTCACAATCAATAACACATTCACATATTTCACGCTCTGCACGTTCTAATGATCCCGCACCAAAAGTAAACTCATATATCTCTTTTTGATCCCATAATGCAAATAATTCAGCTTGCATTTTTTCACGACTCTTGATAAACTTATAAGTACTCATATGAATATTTAGCAAATATTCAAAAATATGGGCTTATGTGGCACTTTTTTCACTTGTTTGATAAATACTTTATATAAACAGGAGAATAGAAATGCAAAGTAAGCCAAAAACAAAACAGGAATTTTTAAAGTATTTCAGAGCACGTCATGCAAGATGGTTGATACAGTATGTTAGCAGTAAGGAATCACTACAAGTATGTGAAGAAGTTGGTGATTATTCACTAGCTCGCATGCACAAAGAGACCATGCTACTTGCACAGCGTAAGATGAAAGTATGTGAAGATGATATTATGACTATTTTAACTTGGATGAGAGAGGAAGATGAGACTAACAACGTTACAGAGTGTTCATAAACCTATTGACTACAACACGCAAAGTGTATTTGACTTAGAGTGGGATGAATTAGCACAAGTATTGTTGTATTGCCGCAACGTAAAAATCAAAGAAAATGCAGGATTATTCAATCTTATTGCATTTAAAGATATAAACGATCCCACGGTACAACTTGGTCGTGAACGTAATATAGAAATACCTAACACGGTTCGTAGGTGTCGTGACAATGCTATCGCATATCATGGATTATGTCTTGATTACGATGGCAACGCTACGATTGCACAAGTACAAGACCGACTAGATGGATTAGAGTATGTTATCTATACTACGTTCAATCACACGCCACAAAATGAACGATTTAGGGTAGTGATACCATTTAGTAATCCTATTTCTATTGCAGATTTTGAAGCAAGAAAATTAGATATTATTGATACGTTTGAAGGTATTGACCCTGCATCATTAAGTACAAGCCAATGCTTTTACTTTCATAGTGGTGCACATCCATACACACATTGGAATAAAGGTGTGATGATCAATCCATATGATTTTAAGGTGATTGAAAAACCAATTTACCATATTGTTACTGATGTAGAAAGTAAGTATGATTTACAATATTATGATGAATT